>OHAI01001260.1_pt1 | contig 19778 bp, 18 predicted proteins | sample 1577091 | NCBI WGS metagenome assembly OHAI01 (sample SAMEA3541548, study PRJEB24748) | human gut metagenome | biome: human gut; feature: human-associated habitat; material: faeces | place: China | collected 2012
TAGAAAGGCTTCCCTGCAGAGCAAGACCGATTGCTACACCTCCAGAAGCAATAATCGCTGCCACTGAAGTTGTATCAACTCCTAATTTTGCTGCAATCATAAAAATCAACAGAAAATATAAAGAAAATTTCAAAACAGAGTCTACGAACTGCTCTACTCCTTTGTCTGCACTGGACCTTGCCAGCGATTTTCTCACAATTTTCCGTATAAATTGGATCAGAACACGCCCGATCATAAATACTTCAATTTCGATCAGCTCTTTCACTCCAAATCCGATCAGGTCTGAAAGATGCTCCTGCAGATACTGCGTTGCCTGATTCACCTCATTCACTGCATCCTGCGTTGCATCTGTCACTCCTTTTGTCGCATCTGCCACCCCTTGTGACACATCCCCTGAATCCACTTTTAAGGATGTCCCCTGTGTTGTTGCCAATTTTAACAACATGCTATTCATATTATTGTCTCCTGCTTTACTTTCTAGTTTACATTTTCATATCCAGTCTCTCTATTTCTTCAGGGCAAGAAATGCACTCAATGTTCCGCGTTCATTTCCTGTTGTTCTGTGTGAGAACAAAATATCCGGGTTGCAGTGTGTACATACATTGGTCACTGCAATATGCTCCGGAAGAATTCCTGATTCTAAAAAAACAGACTCATTTGCCTTCCATAAATTCAACTGATATTTCCCATTTTCTTTCTGATAAAAAATTTCAGGCCAGAGATTTTCGTCATAATTCTCACGGAATTTTTTAATAACATCTTCACTGACTTCATAACAGTCCTGACAGATAGACGGACCGATGGCTGCGTAAAGTTCTGAAGGGTCTGTCTGAAATTCCTCAGCCATTTTTTCCACCGTCACTTTACCGATCTTTCCTACCGTACCTCTCCACCCGGAATGGGAGAGTCCTATCGCTTTATGTACCGGATCTACAAAGAAAAGTGGTACACAGTCCGCATAAAAGGTCGCCAAAACCAGTCCAGGTACATTGGTAATCATTCCATCCACATCTGTATAAGGCCTCGGTTTCGTGATTCCATTTCCACTATCTTCTTCCGTGACCACACGTACATTGGTGGTATGTGTCTGATCTGAAGTTACGATATCTTCCATGGAAAATCCCATAGCATCCGAAAGTCTGCGGTAATTTTCCCGCACTGCATCCTCGTTATCTCCTCTTGTAAAGCTTAAGTTCATGGATTCATAAATCCCCTGACTCACTCCGCCCAGACGGGTACTGAAACCATGTACGATCCCGGGAATTTTCTCAAAAGCAGGATACGTCAGCCACGTAACTCCGCTTTTCTGATTTACATTCATTAACTGCTTATCTTTATACCATTTTATTTTCATCTTATGTAACCAGCCCTTTCATCTGCAAAAATCAAAAGCATTTTTTATCCAGTGAATCTCTTTTCCATCAATACCCACTACGTCAAAACGGCAGGGAGGCAACTCCCGGTATCCATGTGCAATCAGGTAAAACATTGCCACTCTGCTGATGATCCGCTGTTTTTCTCTCCCTACCGCTGAAAAAGGACTTCCACTCTTTCCGTTCTTTCTGTATTTCACTTCAACAAACACCAGATATCTTCCATCCTGCGCAACAAGATCGATCTCACCACTTCGGCAGCGAAAATTTCTTTCCTTGATCTGCAGCCCCTTTTCTTCCAGGAACGCTGCAGCAATTCCTTCATAATAGCTGCCCTTCTGTCTTCTATTTTCTTTCAGAAAAACAAAACCTTTCTGTTTTTGATGTCGGTATCTTTCGTATCTTATTTTTTATACAAAATGTGTGATAAACGTTTTTCTGTGTATCGGACTTGGTCCATATTTCTTCAGTGCTTCAATATGCGCTGCAGAACCATATCCTTTATTGGAAGCAAATCCGTATTCCGGAAGAACCTTATCATATTCTTCCATCATCCGGTCTCTGGTCACCTTCGCCACAATGCTTGCCGCTGCAATGGATACACTTTTTGCGTCACCTTTGATAATGGGTACCTGCGGGATCTGGATCCCCGGTATGGTAACCGCATCATTTAAAAGCAGCTGCGGCTGCACAGAAAGTTTACTTACCGCCTGGCGCATTGCCTCATAGGTTGCCTGCAGGATATTGATCTCATCAATCCTCTCCGGACTTGCCATTCCGATCCCAACGGAAACTGCCCCTTCCATGATCACATCATAGAGCTCTTCTCTCTTTTTGGCTGTAAGTTTCTTGGAATCATTGAGCCATAAAATATCGCAGTCTTTCGGAAGGATCACCGCACAGGCTACTACCGGGCCGGCAAGGGGGCCTCTTCCCACTTCATCGATCCCACAGAGATATCCCAGGTGTTCATACTTATGTTCATATTCCTTCATGATCTCTGTGCGCGCACGTTCATTTTCCAGCGCCTGAAGTTTTTTGCGGTACTGCTGGATCAATTTCTGTACACCGCTTCTCTCATCGTTTTCATAATGCTGAAAAAGGGCGTTGTATTCGCCCTCCTTCGCTGACGCAAACTGCGCCTTGATATCTTTCATTGTTTCCATTATGCTTCCTCTGTTTCTTTCGGGAATTCCAATGTTACCTTTCCAAGTTTTCCGGAACGGAATTCTTCCAATAAAAGACGGGATGCCTTCTCATAATCAAGCTCTTCTCCCTTTTTCAGGCAGCCTCTTGCCTTTGCAACTGCAGTGAGGATATCCAGCGGCTTCTGTCCTTCTTCCACATTGTATCTCTCTTTCAGTGCTGCCGGGTAAAACTCCTGCAGATATCCGATGAGCCCAAGAGCAAGTTCTTCGATATTCAGAATGTCATCTTTGATAGAGCCGATATAGGCAAGACGCATTCCCACTTCCTGATCTTCAAACTTTGGCCAGAGAATTCCTGGTGTATCCAGAAGCTCTACGCTTTTATTCAGGCGGATCCACTGTTTACCTTTTGTAACTCCCGGTTTATTGCCGGTCTTGGCGCAGGCTTTTCCTGCAAAGGTATTGATAAATGTTGATTTTCCAACATTCGGGATTCCTGCCACCATGGCGCGTACCGGACGGTTCTTGATTCCTCGTCTGCGGTCACGCTCTGTCTTTTCCTTACAGGCTTCCGTGATTGCCGCAGAAACAGCCTTCATGGAGCCTTTATTGCGGGAATCAATACTTACCGCATAGATTCCTTTTTCTTTAAAATATTCCATCCAGGCACGGTTCTGTCTCTCATCGGCAAGGTCTGCCTTGTTGAGAAGGATCATACGTGCCTTGTTTTTTCCAAGTTCATCAATATCCGGATTACGGCTGGAAAGCGGAACTCTTGCGTCTACAAGCTCAATGATCAGATCGATCAGCTTGATATCTTCCTGCATCTGGCGTTTCGCCTTCGTCATATGGCCTGGATACCACTGTACGTTCATAATTCACCTCATTTATCTGTACTTTGCTCTATTTTATAAATCCTATTTTATTTTTTGGAGAAACTGTAAACCATATTTTTCCAACGATGTATTTCTTGTTAATATTTCCGATATCGCTGAAGCGGCTGTCCTCACTGTTGTTACGGTTATCACCCAGGACAAAATATTCTCCACTTTCCAGTGTTACGGCACTGTCTGCAAGTCCTCCATCTGTCATATCCTGATAAGCTCCGTTTTCTTCATAAACTTTACCATTGATATAAACCTGTCCGTCTTTAACCTGAACAGTTTCTCCCGGAAGTCCGATTACACGTCGGATATGCAGGGCTGCCGAGTCACTGGCACTTGTTTTAAAAACGATCACATCTCCACGTTTTGGAGAACTGAACTTGTATAAAGCTCTGTTTACAAAAAATTTTTCACCTACAGAATATGTGGGTTCCATGGCGCTTTCCTGCAGCGTCACGGTCTGAAATGCGGAAATCGCAACTAGCACAGCAAAAACCAGAGTTACAATAATCTCAAATACCCACTTCACGATTCCTCTTGTCCTGTTATCCCGAAGCTTCTCCCTGGCTTCGGAAACAGCTCTGTTATCCTTCAGATCATCAATCTTTATCTTCTTATTTAATCCCATATTCTATCCCCTGTATGTGTTTTTACACGCATACGCACTGATGTAAAAAGAGGGACAATAGCAAATGTTATTGTCCCTGCCTCTTTACTTATGAAATTATTTTACAAGCTCTTTAACCTTAGCTGCTTTACCTACGCGGTCTCTCAGGTAGTTCAGTTTCGCACGACGTACTTTACCATGACGGATAACCTCAACCTTAACTACATGTGGGGAATGAAGTGGCCATGTCTTCTCAACGCCAACACCGTTGGAGCTCTTTCTTACTGTGAAAGTCTCTCTTGTGCTTCCGCCCTGTCTCTTAAGTACTGTACCCTCGAAGATCTGAACACGCTCACGTGTTCCCTCTTTGATCAGTGCGTGTACTCTTACTGTGTCTCCTACGCGGAACTGCGGTACTTCAGCTTTCAGCTGAGCGGACTCAATGTTCTTAATAATTTCGTTCATGTCTTTCTCTCCTTAATTATACTGGATGTTCTTAATACACATATTGTAACAGAGGACCATCTTTTTTCACAACATATGTGATTATACACTAGATAACTTCTCATTGCAAGGACTTTTTTTCCGGATTTTCGATGGATTTTACCAGCAAAGGACCTCATGTCCTGTTTCTGTGACAAGGACCATGATCTCCCACTGTGCCGATGGCAGACCATCCTCTGTCCTCACTGTCCAGTCATCGATCTCATCTGTATAGATTTCATCAGATCCCATATTGACCATTGGTTCAATAGTAAAGATCATTCCTGGTACCATGAGTACACCTGAATCTTCCTTAGATGTGTAGCTTACCCATGGATCTTCATGAAACTCAAGACCTACACCATGTCCGCCAATTTCTCTCACAACTGTATAGCCGTTTTCCACTGCATGTTTGTGCACAGCACTTCCCATATTTCCGATCGGTGTCCATGGTTTTACCTGCTCGAGGCCAAGCTCTACGCATTCCTTTGTCACACGGACGAGTTTCTCCTTCTCCGGACTTACCTTTCCGATACAGAACATACGGGAGGAATCGGAAAAATATCCCTGATAGATGGTAGATACATCTACATTGACGATATCTCCCTCTTTTAAAACAATCTCTTCATCTGGAATTCCATGGCATACTACCTCATTGATCGATGTGCATACGCTTTTTGGAAAACCTTCATAATTAAGTGGTGCCGGAATTCCTCCATGGCGTACGGTTTCCTCATGTACCCAGTCATCGATCTGCTGTGTGGTCACGCCTGGTCCAATATGCTCTGCAACATAGTCAAGAACTGCGATATTGATCTTGCAGCTCTCTTTGATCTTCTCGATCTGTGCAGGTGTCTTGATCAGATCATGGTCAAGAACTGCATACCCCTTCTTTTTCATGAGTTCTATTTTTTCATCAAATGCTTCATGACATTTTTTATATTTTTTTCCGCTTCCACACCAGCAGGGATCATTTCGTTCAATTTTTTTAGACATCTTTTTCTTCTGCCACTCAAAATATGTGTAAATATACTCACATCGAGATAATGTAGACTCTCACGAGTTCTACTTACTGCTTCACCGTGTATGTTTTTGATTGACCGAAATCATATCTACTCACAAGTTCTTGTACACTCCGCAGTCGTAAATTCCCGAAAATAGCCTTCGGTACATACTTACGTTTGCGTTTTAGTTATGCAACTTCGTAAGTTATTGCATCTCTCAAATTAAGTGCAGCATTGAGATCTCTGTCTTCGACATAACCGCAACTGCATTTAAACATTCTATCTGAAAGCTTTAAATCTTTTTTGACAGTGCCACAGCAGTGACAGGTTTTAGAAGATGGATACCATCTGTCTACTACCCGAAGTTCGATTCCATTTTCATTGCATTTAGCTTGAAGCTTTGTTCTAAACTCATAAAACTTCTGTGACGCAACTGCTTTTGAAAGATGTCTGTTTTTCATCATGCCTTTTACATTTAAATCTTCAATCGTAATGTAGGATGGTTTGGTTTTCACTATCTCTGCGATTGTTTTGTTAATGTAGTCGGTGCGGATATGATCTATCCTATGATGAAGTTTCTGTACCTTGAGCTTTTGTTTTTGTATATTCGCTCTTTGAGTGGACTCTCCTTTCTGTAAATTTTCATATTTTCGAGAAAGACTTCTCTGTTCTCGAATAAGTTGTTTTTCAAGTTTCTTTAATTTTGCTGATTTGTTAATATTCTTATAAGTTTTACCATTAGAAACAGTGGCGAAATCCTTTAATCCAAGATCAATGCCAATTCCTTCATTGGAATTATCAGCTGTCTTGTTATCCGGCAGTTCTACAAGAACTGAAACATAGTATCTGTCAGCTTTTATTGAAACCGTACCGCTTTTGATTACATATCCATCTTTTGTTGTTGGAATATATCCTTTCTCTTTGATGCGGACCCAACCCAAAGTTGGAATCTTAAGTCTATGCCTTTCACACACGCAATCCTTTGGGTTATTTCTAACGAAATACATTTTTACATCTGATTTACCTTTCTTTTTAAATTTAGGAAAATCACTCTGATGTTTAAAAAATCTTGTAAAAGCAGTACATCCGTCTTCGATGGATCTTTTCACGGCTTTTGAATACACTTCCTTAATCCATGCTTTATCAGGATTATTTGGAATGTATTCATTGTTAAGCCATACACTAAAGCCCTTACCAGTCATAAACTTTTCACCTTTATCATACAAGGCTTTGTTGTGACAAAGGTAGAAGTTATAGACATATCGGCAAGTGCCTATCGTCTTGTGAATCCTGATTTTCTGCTCCGGTGTGGGATTGATTTCCGTCTTGAAGCTCTTTAACAATTTCTTCATCCCTCTCTATTTGTTTTTTATACTTACGGAGTCCATACAACCTGCTGGAGAACACAGGAAGAATAGAAACAATATCCTGCACGAGTTCTTCTTGTGGTGATAGTTCTTCATTGTTTACGATCACTATGGTCGTATGAAACTTCATGCAGAATTTTTCAAACCAATCATAGCCAAATCTGATAAATCTATCTTTGTGTGTTATGATTATGGTTTTGATTTTTTGTTCCATTACATCATCCAATAATTTATTCCACTTCTTACGATTGTAATTCAGACCACTTCCATATTCTTCCATACATTGGTCTACAATAATGCCTCTGGCATTACAGAATTGACGTAAAAACGATACTTGATTCTGTAAATCATCCTTTTGATTCTTTGTAGAAACTCTTGCATAAATAACTACTTGGCGTATATCATTTTGGGTTTTTATGCCTTTAAATTGAAGATATTGGTCGTAAGTATAATAACGCCTATCCGTTGGAGTCCGATTTGCCTCTAGAATTCCTTCCCTGTCCCAACGCTGTAATGTTTTCACAGAAACACCTATTAATTCAGCAAAATCTTTTGGTTTATAATTCGTGATATTTGACATGTTCATAATAATACCTCCATAGGTACATTTAAACACATTTAACCATATTAAACAATATATTTAGTTACTTATAAATTCCTCCTTTCCGGATAATTGAAAAAAGAGTTCATGAAAGAAATGTACCCGTGGTGGTGCACCCCTTCATGAACTCTCGCTCAATCTCAACTTACTCCAATATTTAATTTTCAATTTTTCCTGATTATAAAGAAAGAGAGATACCAACAAATGTATCTCTCTAAAGTACTGCTTTATACATTCCTACGTTGGCATTATCCAAATCAGGTTATGGGTCGAAGTTCTCAACTTCCTCTCAGCCTGGTACACAAGCTCCCCGTGTTTTCTTCACATGATTAGTATAAAAGCTTGTCTGATAGATGTCAACCGTTTTTTCTCCATCTGATACAAGATCTTTTCCCATAATGTGCCAGTCCAACATAACACACTTCTCCGGTCATCTCTGCGTCATATTGTTTTTCCTTTATCTGTTCCAGTGCCTTTTCTGCAAGCTTTTCTAAATCGTCTTTTTCATCTTTGGTATACTTGAATTCCAAAATTAAATTTGGATATCTGTCATGTTTTGCATAAAGACAGATATCACTTCTGCCTTCTCCGGTTTCCCGATTGCTTTTGATATCATAATCCTTTCTAAGAAATGCACACATTCCAAGCGTCATCATATGGTAACTATTCTCATCTTTCAAATCATGATAAGATGGCAATTCCAAAAGAACTCTCTGATACTCTTCTGCAAAACGTTCCATATCCTTTCTTTTAAGAGCATTTAACATCTTTTCCATATGTCTCTCATCGATTTTCAGATGACATGCTGTTAATTCTTTGAACACTTTCCACACTTCCAGATTAGGAACCCGAAGTCGGTAATAGTCCTCTTCGATTTCTTTTGTAATTGTTACAATTCCGGCATTTACAAGAAGTCCCCATAGATTTGCTTCGTCCATTTTTTCATAATAAGCCATTGAAAAATCTACTGTCACTTCTACTTCACCTTCTGTGACCAAGGTCTCATATTCTTTCTCAAAAGACCTTCCCTGTACTTCAAGTGCATTACGTAAAATACTGTTTTCGCTTGTATTAACCCAATAAGAATCCATCCTTCTTCTTGCCGCATAACACGATATTGACCATGGATTATATACATCTGTACTGCCAAAATGATATCCATCGTACATCTTTTTCAGCTCATCTGAAAATTCTGCTTTACAATAAGCAAGCAGCTCTTTTACTTCTTGCTCTGTAAAACCAAAACAGTCATCATAATCTTCGTCCTGCACTGTACAGACAACTAAATTATTGAGACCCGAAAATATATTTTCCTTCGCAATTCTCTGAATTCCTGTCAGAATTGCTTTTTGAAGATAATCGTTGCCTTTCAGGGACGTTGCCAGAAAACGATTCAACATGGCTCTTACTTCATCATAATATCCTTCAGAATTTGCAGACATAAACGGAGTATCATATTCATCTAACAGCAAAAATACTTTTTCTCCATAATACGTACTCAGTGCCTGACAAAGAACAGCAATTGAACGAATTACATGATTTTCTATTTCTTTTCCGATGCTTTCCTGACATAAACTATTATAAATCATATTGAATTCTTTTACCTGGAATTCTGACAGTCTTCCATCATTAACCATCTGATAAAAGCGCTCATACTCCGCACGTACAGTATCTTTCAATGCATAACACAAAGATTCTGCATCCCCCGCTTTCACGTTAAGGAAAGACAAAAATACAACAGGATATCGATTGAGCTCCTTGTAGTGGACAGATTTTGTAATCTTTGTTCCACAAAATAAATCGGAGGAATCTTTTGTGCAGTCAAGAAATTCTGCCAACATTGACATATTAAGTGTCTTACCGAATCTTCTCGGTCTTGTAATTAATGTAATCTGATACCAGGATTCTAAAAACTGTTCAATAAACTGTGTTTTGTCCACATAATAGGCTTGTTTTTCACGCAAATCGCGAAAGTCCTGTACTCCTATTGCAAGTTTAGGTTTTTCCTCTTGTATCCCAGATACATTGTACAGCATGCTATCTTCCTTTACCACGTCACAACTTGCAACATAAGTTGGTTTTCTTCCAAATAATTCATCTAAGGAACAGGCTAACACCTCACTTATTCGTTCCAGTACTTCAAAGTCCGGTGTCCGGTTTCCATTCTCATAATTGGTATAAGTCGATCTGGAAATCCCCAGTTTTTCTGCCATCTGCGCCTGAGTGTAGACCCGGGATTTACGTAATTTTGTCAAATACTCGTTAAATTTTGTTTTCATAGAATCACCGCTTTTTTTCTTTTAGTATACGCTTTTATGTTTCATTTTGCAACATTCTTTTTATTTATATACAAAAAAGGACAGAAAGGTTTCGTTTTGTTAACCTTTCTGTCCTTTTTAAATAGTTGCTATCTTATTTTCCTTACAGCATAGCTCCGAAATCTGTTACGATTGCCTGTCCTGTAATCGCCTTTGATTCATCGCTTGCAAAGAACAGGATTACATTTGCTACATCTTCTGCTGTACAAGATGGTGTTCTAAGATTACTGTGTGTTGACATTGCACCGATCATATCCGGGTCAAGTGCTGCCGGATTTGTTCCTGATGTCATTGGTGTAATGATATTTCCCGGGCAGATTGCATTACAACGGATTCCTGTTGCCTGGAAACGAAGTGCTGTATGCTTTGTCACTCCTACGATTGCTGCTTTAGATGCTACATAAGCAGCTCCGCCACATCCTTTCACTCCAGCGATAGAAGCAACATTTACGATAGATGCTCCTGCCTGCATCTTCTGTGATGCAGCACGCATGCAACGCATAGTTCCTTTTTCGTTCGTCTCTACGATACGATCAAGATCTTCGTCTGAGAATCGATCGATTGGTTTCAGTCCTTCCTCAAGAATTCCTGCATTATTCACAAGAATGTCTACCTTGCCATATTTCTCGATCACGAGATCCATCAGTCGCTCCGGATCTCCCTTCTTTGAGATATCTGTTGAAACAGCGAAAACTTCTCCTCCTGCTGCCTTAATCTCTTCTGCTACTTTCTCCAGTGCAGCCTCTCTTCTCGCTGTGATAACAACAGTTGCGCCCTCTTTGGCGAACATCTTTGCTGTTGCTTCTCCAACTCCTGAATTACCTCCTGTAATAATAGCTACTTTACCTTTCAAACGATCCATTTCAAAGATCCTCCTTTGTTGTTATAGGTAAAATTATACAATTCTTCTTTCAGTATTTCAATCTATTTATCTATATTTTACATTTTGTTTTATACTTTATATTTCATCCAAACGAATTCATAGCCTTTCAAAACTGGATCTTTCACTTCTACAATTTCACCATTCACCAGATTTCTGAAAATGCCTTCTTCCTGCATCCACGCAGTCTGTTCTCTTTCGCTGAAATTAAACAGTGCAATAAATCGTTCTCCCTTATACTCTCTGAGGATTCCTAAAATACTGTCATTGTGAACATCATATGTATATACTTCTGCTTCCTGGGAAAAGACATTTTCCTGTCTTCGGATCTGTTCCAATCGATTCAACATCTGGAACAATTGTCCCTGTACAGTAGAAAGATCTTTTCTCTTATCCGCGAGTTCCCACAGGAATGCTCCTCTGTGGAGATAACGTGAATCAGATGCTTTTTCAGCATCATCTTTATAACTATAATCATTTACCTGTCCTAACTCATCCCCGCTGTAAAGCATCGGAATTCCCGACTGTGTCAACATGTAAGCGTGGAGCATGAGATCTTCTTGAATTGCCGTCTGCATTTTTTCTGCATTTCCTTCAAATCCCGCTGCTTCAATTCCGCACATGGATGCTGTTGTTCCACAAAATCGTGCATCTTGAGTTACAGGATCATCGTTATATAACTCTCCCCGGCTGATGCTGTCTGCTATCTTTCCGGTGAAATAATCATTCAGATAACGCTTATGAGAAGGCTCTTCCATTCCCCATTGTTTCATTGTATCAAAATCAAGCCCCCACCCGATATCATCGTGACAACGAAGGTAATTCAAAAATGTATATTGCTTTGGCAGACGGCTAACTATATCCATCTGTTTCTTCAAAAGCCGGATGTCTCTTGTCGCAATACTATTCCAGGTCGTCGCCATTGTTGTCACATTATAAAGCATATGACATTCCGGTTTTTCAACTGTACCAAAGTACGGCACCACCTTTTCCGGCTCCATAACCACTTCGCCAAGAAGTATCACGCTCGGACAGACAATTTCTGCAATCATACGCATCATTCTGACAATCGTATGTACTTCTTTCAGATTCCTGCAGCTTGTTCCTAACTCTTTCCAGATATAAGGAACTGCATCGATACGGATAATATCCATTCCCTGATTCGCAAGAAAAAGGAAGTTATACATCATCTCATTAAATACTCTTGGATTACGATAATTCAAATCCCACTGATATGGATAAAACGTCGTAAGCACATAATGTCCGATTTCCGGAAGCCATGTAAAGTTTCCAGGTGCTGTTGTAGGAAAGACCTGTGGAACGGTTTCTTCATATCTTGCCGGAATATCACCGTTATCATAGAAGAAATAACGGCTCATGTATTCTCCTTCGCCTGCTCTGGCACGTTTTGCCCACTCATGTTCCTCAGAAGTATGATTCATCACGAAATCCATGCATACATTCATATCATTTTCATGGCATTTTTCAGTCAATCTGGCAAGATCTTTCATTGTACCAAGATCCGGTCTTACTTTCCGAAAATCCGCCACTGCATATCCACCGTCTGATTTTCCTTTCGGAGTGTCCAAAAAAGGCATTAAATGAACACAGTTTACATTGCATTCCTTCAAATAAGGTAACTTTCTCTCTACACCTTTCAAATTCCCTGCAAAGTTGTCAATATACAACATCATGCCAAGCATTTCTTTTTCCTTAAACCAGTCAGGATTCTTTTCTTTCTTAATATCTCTTTTTTTCAACTCTGTGCTACGCTTCAAGTAGTAATCATGCATCTGCTCACAAAGTTCTGCATACATTGCATCATTTCCATACAACTCCATGTAAAGCCAGCGTAATTCATCCTGATGTTTTTCCATACGCTGTGCAAAGATTTTTTCTGTATTATTCACATTCTTCACCATTTTCTGTTCCATCGTCAACTAATTTATTTTACTCTTTCACAAAACAATACTGATATGCCTGATATTCGCCCGGCTCTATCGGAAGCGGCATGCCGCCATACATAAGTGCAGCTCCGGTGTATCTTTTTCCACTCTTTTCTTCTCGATATACAGCTGTTTCTTCAAGCCCTTGAAGTTTTACATAATTTACTGTCATATTTCCATGAATCACCTGCATAACTATATTTAAAAGAACTTTACTTTGTTCTTTCTCATCTGTATGCACAAACTCCCATGCACAGATTTCTTCTGTTGTCGGATTTGAGAGACGATAGTACAGTCCATTCTGAATGATCGGCGCATAGCTCTTATATTCTGCGATCTGCTCTCGAATTTCCTGCTTTTCTTCTTCAGAAAGTTTCATAAGATTCAGCTCGTATCCAAAAGTTCCGGACATCGCAACAACACCTCTTGTATGAAGTGGAGTCTTTCTTCCCGTCTGATGATTCGGCACTGCTGATACATGTGAGCCTACTACTGATACCGGATAACCAAAGGATGTTCCATACTGAATCCGTAATCTGTCAATTGCATCTGTGTTATCACTACACCAGATCTGCGGAGTGTAATACATCATACCGGCATCAAATCTTCCACCGCCCCCGCTGCATCCTTCAATCAACAGATTCGGATATCTCTGTACGAGGCGCTCTAGAAAATCATAAAGCCCCAACACATAGTCATGTAATACTCTACCCTGATCTTTTGTTGTTGCAGAATAAACGTCCATCAGGCTTCGATTCATGTCCCATTTTACATATTCGATATTTCCCTGATCTAACACTTTGCAAATCTGATCATAAATTTCATCTACTACTTCTTTTCTTGAAAAATCCAATACAAGCTGGTTTCTGCTTCTGACCGGATTTCTGCCCGGAACCGTCAATGCCCAGTCCGGGTGTTTCCGATAAAGATCACTGTCTTCTGAAACCATTTCCGGCTCGATCCAGATACCAAACTTCACACCCAGATCATTAATTCTCTTGATTAGATTTCCAAGTGTGCCACCAAGTTTCTTCTCATTCACAAACCAGTCACCCAGTCCGCTATTATCATCATCACGTTTTCCAAACCAGCCGTCATCCATAACAAGCATGTCAATATTGACTTCCTTCGCCGCTTTGGCAAGCTCATAGATTGTATCTCCGGTAAAATCGAAATAAGCTGCTTCCCAGCTATTGATCAAGATTGGACGAATTTCTTCTTTATATTTGCCTCTGCAGATATGTTGTCTGATACAATGATGCAGATTCTGAGACAAACGATTCATTCCTTCTGAGGAATAGGATAAAATCACTTCCGGAGCCTGGAACATTTCTCCTGTTTCCAACGGATAGCGAAAAGCTTCTTCCTGAAGTCCTAGCATCATTCTTGTCTGGTTTAACTGATCTTTCAACACTTCTCCCTGAAAACATCCACTGTATACAAAGGACATTGCATAACAATTTCCTTTGTCTTCTGTCGTTTCTTTTTCTGCAAGAATCATCATCGGATTGTACTGATGACTGGAGGTTCCTCTGACACTTCCGATTTTCTGTGTTCCATGCACAACCGGAACTCTCTGAACATTTCGCTCCATCGCATGTCTACCATAAAATGTTAGAAGCTCATAATCTCCGTAAAGGAAATCCAGACTTGCTGACTCAATTTTGTTTAAATAGATTTTGCCACTGCTTTCATTTTTCACACTTACACTTCTTGTAATAATATCCTGTGCGGGAAGCACTCCATAAAGAAGCACCACCTTAACTCCCGTCACCGGATCTTCCATTAAGATTTCCAGTGTCTGTGCTTCCTCCTCACTTGCATAAACTGCCGGAAGTCCTTCCAGATTATATTTTCCATCAAAGATTTTATGACTCTTGTAACGAAGGTCGCAGCTCATACTTCCATCTGCATTCTCTACTGCAAATGCTGTACTTCTGAAATCTCCGTTCCCGTAACAAGGAAATTCCTGTGGAAGTGTATCCATTGAATACGTACGATCTTCTCCTGCATCATATGGATTTCCCGAAAATCCCCTGTCATAGTATGTCAGAAGATAGTCCATACATGTATCTGTTTTCTTCCCGTAATATAGATGTAACAAAAATCCATAACGATCCACCTGCATCTGATATGTTGTATTTTTTGTCTGTAAAGTAAACATTCTGTCTTTCTCGCAATATATAATTCCCATATCTAAATACCCCTAATTTCTATTTTAGCGAAGCAAGATCTGCATTACTGTCTGTTCTCGCTTCGCTATCTTTTACTTTTTATTATTTCACTGCTCCATTAACAACTCCGTTAAGGATATGCTTCTGACAGATCAGATAGAAGATCAGAATCGGAAGCAATGCCAACAGATAGGAGGCAAATGCCAGATTATAATTTGTTCCAAACTGTGTCTGGAAGTTCAGCTGTGCCAGCGGAAGTGTATTTCCGCTTCCTGAACCGGACATGATGACGAGTGGTGTCATTACATCGTTCCATGTACCAAGTGCTGTCAGAACTGCAACTGTCGCATGCATTGGTTTCATGATCGGGAAAACAATCTTCCAATATGTTTTCCATGTACTCGCACCATCCACACAGGCTGCTTCTTCCAATGCCAACGGGATATTTGTAAGATATCCGGAATAAAGCAGTACATTCATCGGCATATAGAATACAACATACAGAATAATAACTCCTGCCCTGTTTGCCAATCCCATCTGCGCCGTCTGTTTTACAACAGGCATCATCAGAATTGCAAATGGCACAAACATTCCGCTGACAACATAAAAATAAATGAATTTGTAAAATTTACTCTTCTTATTTCTTCCGATTGCATACCCCAACAGTGAATGAATCAGAATTGAAAGGACAACTGTTACAAGTGTAATAAATACACTGTTTCCGAGAGAATGCCAGAAATCTGTCACTCTCATTGCCTCAGCAAAATTATCAAGGCTTAAATGACTTGGCAAAGAAAGGATTCCGCTGATACTATTCGTCATCTCAGAAGGCTTTTTCAATGCAATTACGATTGTCATATACAGTGGAAAAGCAACCGTAATCAGACCAAGTAAAAGTAAAATCGTTACAGGCCAGTTTACTCGTTCTTTTATTTTCATTTTTTCCATTACAGCTGTTCCTCCTTTTTCCCTGTGATTGTCATCTGTAATACAGAAATTACAACAATAACGATAAAGAATATCACTGCGTTTGCACTCTGGAATCCAAACTGACCGCCACTCATACCATTGTTATAAATCAGATAAGAAATGGATTCTGTACTCTGTGCCGGACCTCCTTTGGTCAACGCCATGATCTGATCAAATACCATCAGGAAGTTTTTCACACAGAGTACCATATTTATGCTAAAGAATGGAATAATGAGAGGGAATGTCAGATGTCTGAACTTATTCCATCCTGTTGCACCGTCAATCGCTCCTGCTTCGTAAACATCCTCCGGAACTGTCTGCAGTCCTGAAATATAAATAATTGTATTCATCGCGATCGACTGCCATGCACACACGATTACAACTGCGATCCATGCCATTTTTGTACTGGACAGCATACTGGAAGAAAGGGGCTTGCTTCCAAGCATTTCTCCGAAAGCCGGAAGGATGTATGTAAAAAAGTAATTGAAAATGTATCCTACAACCAACGCTCCGAGAACATTTGGAATAAAGTAGGCACCACGAAACGCACTCTTGAATTTAATCTTACTATTCAGTCCGAGTGCAAGGATCAAACTGATTACATTTGTCACAATCGTAGCTACAATTGCAAGTTTAAATGTAAACAGATAAGAACCTCCGACTCTGCTGTCTGTAAAAAGATCCTGATAATTTCTAAGTCCTACCCAGTCAAAGCTTCCATAACCTTTGAAATTCGTAAAACTGTAAATCACACCTTTGATCAGTGGCAATGTATTAAAACAGAAAAACAGTGCCACGATCGGAATTGTTATCAGAAGAAAGGTCATTTTTCTTCCACTCATTGATTTCTTTCCCATGCTTGAATTCCCCTTCCTTAATCTTCGTCCGCATGCTCTTTCTCGTAATCTTCCACTTTGCGGATGATATCACGGTTATATCTCTTCCAGTCTGTATCAAACTTTGTTAAGAATGCATCCACATCCCCTTTCATAAGAAATGTCTGGATCTGTGCATCCACTGACATCTCTGAAGGATAGTAATGATCCTGGTAATCTGCCATTCTTCCTTCTTCTATGAAAGATTTCACTCCATCAAGTGTTGAAGCAAGTTCAAAATCTCCTTCCTTACAAGGAACCGCTTTCTGTTCATCCAGATAACTCTGTACATTTTCATCTTTCAAAAGGAAATTAAGCACTTCATACGCTGCCTCTTTGTTCTCGCAATCTTTCATAACACTGAACTGAAGATCCACACCGGAGTTCAGCTTGTTCTCTGATGCATCATTATTAGCCGGCATTACAAAGGAATCGATATCCATATCCGGATTTACTGTATGAATCTGTGGGATTGCATAACTTCCGATCGTGTACATTGCAGATTCTCCGTTTGCAAATGCTGTACAAGCTCCATTGTAATCATAGGCAAATGGATCTTTTGGCCCATAGGCAAGCAGTGCCTGTGTCTTTTCTGCTACTTCTCTATATTCATCTGAAAATGTTGTCTCTCCTTTGTTCACCTGGCTGCAGACATCTGCCGGTGCAAGATCAACGGCGATCGCATTCCACGGTGCAAGACAAGTCCATGTATCTTTAAATCCAAAATACAATGGCTGAATTCCTTCACTCTGGATCTGTTCACAGAGGGCTATAAATTCATCCCAGGTTTCCGGAATTTCCCAGCCATATTCCTCAAACATTGCTCTGTTGTACAGAACTCCTGCTGCATTTGCCACATATGGAACGGCATACACGCCATCCTCCGGTACAAATTCAAGCGCTTTGTCTATATCCAGGTAAGCCTGTTTAATAGAGTCCAGGCCTTCATAATCTGAAATATCCATCAACATATCAGAATCAATAAAGTTAGAGAAATTGACATCTCCACCGATTCCGATAATATCCGGAGCATCTTCTCTGATAAAACGTGTTTTAAGTACTGTCATTGCATCATTCGGAGATTCAATCGTCAAATGAATATCGTCATGAGTTGCATTGAATTCTTCTTCAATCTTTTCAAAGGTTTTTACTGCCTCCGGTTTATACTGCACAAGCTCGATTTCTATTTTTCCACTGCTTTCATTCTTCTGCCCGCAGCCTCCAAGTATCATTGCCGAAGTCATACAAAGCATCAATCCCATGCAAATGATTCGATTGCTCTTCTTATACATTTCCTTACTCCTTCCTTCACCATACACCTTTCATTTTGACACATTCCGGAATATTTTTGTCATTTCACTCAGGTCATCTATTTGATAATTATATTCTAACATATCTTTATGCAACTATAAATATCAGAGTTTTTTAAGTTTTATAGCAAAATGCAATTTTTCTATTCATATATTGAAGTCATCTAGCATTTTGATATATAATGACACTAGAGGTGATTTATATGAGCGATTTACTTTTTTCCGTATTTCCAAATGAAAATTTTGTTGATCTGGGATTATATCAATATGGATGGGAACAATGTGCACCGGCACATTCTTTTGGCCCTGCCGCAAGAAATCATTACATTTTCCATTATGTAATTTCCGGAACAGGAACATTACTTGCAGATGACGAGCATGGAAACACGACCGAGTGGCAAGTGAAAAGTGGACAAGGCTTCATGCTTTTTCCAGGTCAGGTCAATACCTATATTGCTGATTCTAAGCTTCCTTGGGAATACACATGGGTAGAATTCGATGGACTTCGCGCCCGTGAGATTGTTACAACTGCAGGATTAAGTCCGAACGAGCCTGTTTATCATGCCAGTTCGAAGGAACTTCGCAATCAGATGATGGAAGAGATGCTTTATCTCAGCCGACATTCGGAAGAGTCCCCTTTTCATCTAATTGGACATCTCTATTTATTTTTAGATTATTTCATGCGTTCTGCTGCGACAGTTCATGTGAAGCAAAACGGAAGTATCCGGAATTTTTATATTAAAGAAGCTCTTTCGTACATTGAACAGAATTTTCAGAATGATATTTCTGTAGAAGATATTTCCGCATTCTGCGGATTGAATAGAAGTTATTTCGGAAAGATTTTTCACGATACGATTGGACGTTCTCCACAGGAATTCCTGATCAGTTATCGTATGACTAAGGCTACAGAGCTTTTAAAGATCACTTCACTGTCAATTGCAGATATTGGGAATGCCGTAGGGTATCCAAATCAGCTGCATTTTTCACGTGCATTCAAAAATGTCTATGGGATATCCCCAAGAAATTGGAGAATTGAAAATAAGATTGAATAATAGGGACTGTGGTTTTCTCCACAGTCCCTAAATAGATTACATGATTATATTAACATCTCCTGCTCGATCTCCATTTTATTTTCCAATATGCACTGTTTCAGCGCTTCTAATTTACTGGCATTCAATGTTTCTAACTTTTTCTGCTTTCCGCTGCTTAGCTTAATTCCTTTTCCATTTTCCAACGCTGCCTTATAAGAGGGAGCGTCCATCCTCCATGGAATCAGATTTGGGAAAATATTTTTCTCATTGTATAAAAAGATCTGTATTCCGCCGTAATCCATATCTCCCCAATGATAGCATTGGATTTCATTCGGTGCTGTCTTCATTAACATTTGTAAAAAGCGAATTTCTTTTGGCGAAAAGTAGCCATGACAAAAGAGATACAAAACTTTTGAATCATATTCCATACTTTCGTAATTCGCTTTATTCTCAATCACAATGATTTTTTCAACACCTTTTTGTAAAGTTGGAATGGCATGCTCTAATGTCTGTGCATTAAGTACTGTTCCATAATGATTCGAAGAAGTATCAATTTTCTTCTCACTCGCTGTGCCATTTCGATTGGTCAGGCAATACTCCACGGCACCTTTCCATTCTAATGTCTGAGAATAACTCAATATTCCATGTGCTGCCAGTATCTCATCATCTGACATGCCCTCGTCATATTGCGGAGAATACTTCAAAGCTTCGATAACTGCACCTTGATAAATGCGTTCAAAAACTTTAGATGGTGTGATATCATTTTTCTTTTCAAATACTTTGGAGCTGAACACGCGCTTCCATTCCG
>OHAI01001267.1_pt1 | contig 19700 bp, 15 predicted proteins | sample 1577091 | NCBI WGS metagenome assembly OHAI01 (sample SAMEA3541548, study PRJEB24748) | human gut metagenome | biome: human gut; feature: human-associated habitat; material: faeces | place: China | collected 2012
CGGAGGAGAACTCGCTGCCCGATGACTTGAAGGCAATGCTGAATGCAGCCGGGAAGCGGGAGCCGGAAGAAGAAATATAATATAAACCATTCATTTTAAAAGTATTATTTATACTTTTGCGAATAATTCGACTAAAAAGGAATTATGGAAGAAAATTTAAGAATCATCATCAGCGGAGGAGGAACCGGGGGACACATTTTCCCCGCAGTCTCTATTGCCAACGCCATCAAGGAACAACATCCCGAAGCGGAAATCCTGTTCGTAGGCGCTGAAGGCAGAATGGAGATGCAACGCGTTCCTGCTGCCGGATACCCTATAAAAGGATTACCTGTTGCCGGATTCGACCGTAAGAACTTATTGAAAAATGTTTCGGTTCTTTTCAAATTGGTCAAAAGCCAGCTATTGGCACGTAAAATCATCAAGGATTTCAAGCCACATGCAGCAGTAGGTGTAGGCGGATATGCCAGCGGTCCTACTTTGAAAATGGCCGGGATGATGGGTATTCCGACACTGATACAAGAGCAGAACTCTTATGCCGGAGTAACCAACAAACTATTGGCAAAGAAAGCCTGCAAAATATGCGTGGCATACGACGGCATGGAACGTTTCTTTGAAAAAGACAAGATTATCCTGACCGGAAACCCTGTCCGCCAAGGACTGCGCAACCATCACATCAGCCGTGAAGAGGCTATCCGCTCCTTCGGGCTGGACCCATCCAAGAAAACAATCCTGATTGTAGGAGGAAGCTTGGGAGCACGCACCATCAACAACTGCGTGATGGAAGGTTTGGACAAGATTAAAGCATCCGGCGCGCAGTTTATCTGGCAAACCGGGAAAATATATATCGGCGAAGCACGCGCCGCAGTAGCCCAGGCCGGTGAGTTACCAATGCTCCACGTAACCGATTTTATCAGCGATATGGCCGCCGCATACAGTGCTGCCGATTTAATAATCAGCCGTGCCGGAGCAGGTTCCATCTCCGAGTTCTGTTTGTTGCAGAAACCCGTCATTCTGGTTCCGTCGCCTAATGTGGCCGAAGATCATCAGACCAAGAACGCACTGGCGCTGGTCAATAAAAACGCAGCACTCTATATCAAGGACGCCGCTGCCAAAGAAGCTCTGCTGGACAAAGCGGTTGAAACCGTGAAACAGCCGGAAACATTGAAAAGTTTAAGTACAAATATTGCTAAATTAGCCTTTACCGACTCAGCCAACGTTATTGCCCGGGAGGTATTCAAACTGGCTGATAAATACAGAAAAGAAAATGGACGTTAACACATTAAAATCAGTTTATTTCATCGGTGCCGGAGGTATCGGCATGAGCGCATTGGTACGCTACTTCCTGTCAAAAGGCAAGAAGGTAGGCGGATATGACCGTACGCCCAGTGAACTGACAGAAAAGCTGATAGAAGAAGGAGCAGCCATCCATTACGAAGAAAGCACGGAACTGATAACGGATGCATTCCGCGACCCGGCAACTACATTGGTTGTCTATACTCCGGCTGTCCCCGATACACATAAAGAGTTTACCTATTTCCGGGAAAACGGTTTCGAGATACATAAACGTTCGCAGGTATTGGGAATGCTTACCCATGCAGGAAAAGGACTTTGTGTAGCCGGCACTCACGGTAAGACCACCACTTCTACCATGACAGCCCATCTGTTACACCAATCCCATGTAGGATGCAACGCCTTTTTGGGAGGCATCTCAAAGAATTACGGCACCAACCTGCTGTTGTCTGACAGCAGTGAATACATGGTTATTGAAGCCGACGAGTTCGACCGTTCTTTCCATTGGCTCTCGCCCTACATATCGGTGATTACCGCAACCGATCCCGACCATCTGGATATCTACGGAACCAAAGAGGCTTATCTGGAAAGCTTCCGCAAATACACCTCACTCATCCAGCCGGGAGGTGCATTGATTGTACGTAAAGGCATCGAGCTGCAACCGGCTTTGCAGAATGGTGTGAAACTGTACACCTATTCCCAAGAAGAGGGTGACTTTCATGCAGAGAATATCCGTATTGGGAACGGTGAGATTTTCTTTGATTACGTATCACCCTTGGGAAATATCCCCAATATACAGTTGGGTGTCCCCGTCAGTATCAACATTGAGAACGGGGTAGCCGCCATGGCTTTGGCGCAGATGAGCGGATTGACTGACGAAGAAATAAAGAGAGGTATGGCAAGTTTCCGCGGAGTAGACCGTCGTTTCGATTTCAAGATAAAGAACGACAAGGTGGTTTTCCTGAGCGACTATGCGCACCATCCTTCCGAGATAAAACAAAGCATACTCTCCATGCGTGCCCTCTATCGGGACAAGAAGCTGACGGCTGTTTTCCAGCCGCACCTCTACACACGTACCCGTGATTTCTACAAAGATTTCGCCGACAGCCTTTCCTTGTTGGACGAAGTCATCCTGGTAGATATCTATCCGGCACGCGAGCAACCCATCCCCGGCGTCACCAGCAAACTGATTTACGACCATCTGCGTCCGGGCATCGAGAAGAGCATGTGCAAGAAAGAAGAAATTCTAGACGTACTGAGCAAGAAAGATATAGAAGTATTAATCACCCTGGGTGCGGGCGACATAGATAACTATGTACCCCAAATCTGCGGATTACTGAATAAAAAATGATAAAGAAAATTCTCATACTCCTGTTTCTGTTGCTGATAACCGCCTACCTTATTGTAGCCGTTACCGCTTTCAACACCAAGCCTGCCGACCAGGTTTGCAAGGGTATGGAATTGATTATCAAGGACAGTATAGACCATGGTTTCATCAGCCAGAAAGGGATACTCCGCTTACTGAACGGTAAGAAGCTCTCCCCTGTGGGTAAGAAGATGGGCGACATCAACACCCGCCTGCTGGAAGAAGAGCTCAGCCAACATCCCTTGATTGAAAATGTGGAATGTTACCGTACACCGGGATGCAAGATAGGTATCGAAGTGACACAGCGCCTCCCCATCCTCAGAGTGATGGCAAACAACGGAGACAACTATTATATTGACAATAAAGGAAAAATCATGCCGATACCCAACAGTTCGGCACACGTAGCTGTTGTTACAGGATACGTGGATCGTGATTTTGCCGTCAAGGAACTATATACCTTAGGAGTCTTTCTACAGGCCCATCCGCTATGGGATGCCCAGATAGAGCACTGGCGGAATATCTGCAGCTGCTCTGCCGCTGGAACAACGTCCTTTTGTCAGATCATATGGTGACATTTCCATTGTTACTTTATCACCCGGTAAGATACGGATAAAGTTCTTTCTTAACTTACCACTGATATGAGCAAGTACCTGATGACCATTTTCAAGCTCAACTTTAAACATTGCATTTGGAAGCTTCTCCACTACAATTCCTTCAATTTCAATTACATCTTCTTTAGACATTGTTTCCTCCATTCTCAATCCAGTACATTACTGTACCAATAAAACTTTTACTTCTTATATATAAACTGTATCCTGCTACAGTTTTTGTTATGAGAGTTCTATGCCAGATCCTCACGATATGATAAGATTTCCGGCTCACCTTCCGTGATCAGGATCGTGTTCTCATAATGTGCTGACTTTTTCGAATCCTTTGTAACAACAGTCCAGTCATCATCTAACATCCACACATCATAAACACCCGCATTTACCATTGGCTCAATGGCAAATGTCATACCGGCACGAAGTTTCATTCCTCTTCCGATTGGCTTGAAGTTTGGAATCTGTGGTTCCTCATGCATCTCTTTTCCGATACCATGACCTACCAGGTCACGTACAACAGAAAAACCATTTGCCTCAACAAAGTTCTGAATTGCTTTTGAAATGTCATATAAATGATTTCCTTCTTTTGCAAAGTTGATTCCTTCAAAAAAGCTCTGTTTCGTAATGTCGATCAATCGACGATCCTCTTCTGATATTTCTCCGACTGCATGTGTACGGGCTGCATCGGACTGATATCCTTTATAAATAACACCGGAATCCAGGCTGACAATGTCGCCTTCCTGTAAGATTCTCTTTTTGTTTGGGATACCATGTACAACTTCATCATTGATCGATACACAGACAGAAGCCGGATATCCATTATATCCTAAGAAAGAAGGAATACAATCATAACTGCGAATGATCTCTTCTCCCTTGCGGTTAATATCCATTGTACTAATGCCGGGTCTGATTATCTTCGCTAATTCATCATGAACGATAGCAAGAATTCTTCCCGCTTCTCTCATTAATTCAATTTCATGTTCTGATTTGATTGTTACTGACATGTTATGCCTTCTTTCTATATGATATATTCATTTTATTAGTTATTATCTTTTTGTACCACAAAGCAATTTCTTTTTGAATACACCAGATAACTTCTTTCTTATCTGTATGCCTTCAAAAACCGTTCTGCATAAAAAGATCTCATCTAGCCTAGGATTTCTGCAACCTTTGCAGCTACACCATCAATACCAAGTGTACCATCAATCTCATGAAGAATACCCTGCTTCTTATAATATTCGATCAATGGAGCTGTCTGCTCATGATATACATTTAATCTCTTCTTTACCGTCTCCGGTGCATCATCATCACGAAGCTCTAAATCTCCGCCACAGTTGTCGCAGACGCCTTCTTTCTTTGGAGGAATGTTTACAACATGGAATGTTGCGCCACATTTTGCACAGACACGACGGCCAGCCATACGATCAATGATTGCCTGATCTTCCATTTCAATATCCAATGCATAATCGATTGCTGTTCCCTGCTTCTTTAACGCTTCTGTCAAAGCCTCTGCCTGTGGAATGGTACGTGGGAAACCATCTAAAATGTATCCGTCTTTGCAATCATCCTTTGCAAGACGATCTACTACTAAATCACATACTAACTCATCCGGAACCAATTCTCCGGCATCCATATATCCTTTTGCTTTCTTACCAAGCTCTGTTCCCTCTTTGATATTCTGACGGAAGATATCTCCTGTCGAAATCGTAGGAATCTTATATTTTGCTACAATCCCCTTTGCATGTGTTCCTTTACCTGCACCCGGTGCACCTAACATAATAATCTTCATGTATGTTCTCCTTTCAAAATCCCAATAAACAGTCTCTTCATTTATGATCCTATATAAGCTAAAAATAGACGCTCAAGGTATATATTACCCTATCAGCGTCTATTTTTCAACTATTTCCTTTTTTTTATTTTTGATATTTTCTTTCAGATACACGGAAATGACAGATTAACACGGAACTGGTCTCCATCAATATCAATGGTCAGCGTTCCACCACATGCTTCTGTGAATGCTTTTGCAATCGCAAGTCCAAGTCCGCTTCCTTCCGTCTGCCTTGACTTATCCCCACGAAAGAAACGCTCCATCGCTTCTTCGGCAGTAAAGTCAATCTCGTATTTTGCAATATTCGTAATACTGAGTACGACAACCTGCTTTGCCTTGCTGCTGCCATCCTCTTTCTGTTCCGGCACTTCTTTTTGTGGATCCTGCTGTTCTGTTACATTCTTCTGCGGATTCTTCTGTTCCTGCATTGTTTTCTTTGAATCCGCTTTTATTGCAGAACCGTGCAGTCCACTTTGTATATCCGTCCGCCCTGTACCACTTTTCAGATAAATATTTTCGCGGATATAGATCCGTGTTCCTTCGAGCGCATACTTTAATGCATTGTCGATCAGGTTTTGCATGACACGATACAGACGATTTCCATCTGAACAGATCATAACATCCTGCTGCTGTGGCAAAAAGCGTACATCCATCCCATATCTTTGGATCTTATCTTCCATATCACTTAGCGTCTGTACAACTAACCGGTTCATATCCAGATTTTTCTTTTCAATGGTGATCTCACCGCTTGTTGTCTTGGCAAGTTCAAAGACATCCTGTACAATGTGCTTTAAATTTCCTGCCTTCTTATCTAAGACCTCCACATATTCTTTTGCTTTCTGCGGCAGATCATTTTCTCTTTTTAACAGATCAATATAGCTGATCACGGAGGTAAGCGGTGTCTTCAGGTCATGCGATACATTTGTTACCAATGCCACTTTCATCCGCTCACTTTTTATTTTTTCCTGTAATGTTTCCTCAAACCCTGCTCCTACTTCCGATAACAAAAGAAGGTCACCATATGCCGGTGTATTTTGTGCTTGCGCTGCATCAATTGCAAAATCCCCTTCATGAAGCTTTTTAATCTCTTTTTCTAATGTTGTAAAGGAAGTAAAAATCTTCTTATTACAATATATATACAATAGAAACAGAAGCAAATACAAAACACTTGCTATCACACTGACGCAGATCACATTTTCCGGTTTACTGATAAATTCTCCCGGAAAGATCAGCTTTTTCCGATACCAGTTATGAAGTGTCTCTTTATGATAACCGACAGGCACATAACTATATATATATAACACATAACCGATAAAGATCAGATAACAAACCGTGATAAATCCCGTAAACGTTGCCGTCAAACGAGCCAGCCTCTTTTGTGCTCTATTGATTCCTTCCGGATATTTGTTCTGACCAAGAATGCACTGTATCAGCCATGCCCATAGCTTTTCAAGAACAGCAAATGCTTTTCCAGATAATCGCCATAACTTTTTCAATCCATTCCAGACAATACGGCAGGCTCCGTCACGATACAGCGTTTTCTGTGACCATTGTCCGATCAGCGAAATGACCGCCAGACCCAATACACTGAGAAACAGAATTCCGATCAGACTAAAACAGGTAAGTTTCCATGCGAGCGGATTTGTGTTTCCTGCCAGTAATGCACCGGTAATACTATTAGATGACTGCTGACTAAATTGCACCTGATAAACCATTCCGGTGCAGGCAGCGATCAGCATCTTTGCATCCCACCAATACCATCTGCGTTTACGATTTCTGATACCAAGAGTTACCGCACTATACAAAAATGCAATAACAGCCAGCATTGCAACACCGGTCATAACAAAAAATTCCATTGACATGCTCTGCCACATGGCATCTCTTTTTTCGAGGTATTTGTTCTGAAATGCAATAATGATAAAGCTGTTCACCGGTTTCCGGATCGTTCCAAAATCCATCTTTTCTCCATCAAACTTTTTTTGAACATTTTTCCCACATGTATAGGTCTTATACTGCTTTGCGATCATATATGCACTGACATCAGGAAGTGTCATTAAATTGTAGGTGATCGTATCATTTGTTTGCAAATCATCGACATCGTCACTGATAAAACTTCCGTTCAGATCTAACTCTCTGATCTTACTGAAAGCCGCTTCCATTTTGCTGTTTTCGCCTTGATATGCCTGTCTGTTTTCCAGAACTTTATAACTTGTACTATAATAAAATGAAAAGTTTGCTTTTAACTTCTGATCTCTTTTTTCAGGATCTTTTTCACGGATCCGCACATTGGTATCATCCTCAAACTGAACGACACGACGAAACGCTGTTTCAATCTCCTGCATATGATACGGTGTCTTATAATATGCGGTTCCTTTCCATGCACTTGTCAGCATATTTTCCTGCCAGAGACACCCGGCAACTGCCAGATAGCAGCTAATGATAAGGCCTGAAACGACCAATATTATGATCTTAGTTGTATTTTTCCATTTTGTATCCAATTCCCCACACCACCTTTAAATATTTCGGATCGCTTGGATTGATCTCAATCTTTTCGCGAATCCTTCGAATATGTACCATTACGGTATTTTCTACACTAAATGCTTCTTCCTGCCAGATATGTTCATAAATCTCTTCAGCTGAAAAGATCCTGCCCAGATTATGCATCAGATAATTGATGATCTTATACTCTTTCGAAGTCAGTTTGACTGCTTCTCCATCCACATAAAGCTGTTTTTGCGTGACATTTAATTCCAGACTTCCATTTTGTATGATCTCTTCTCCGTCTTTTTGCATATTTTGTGATCCAAAACGCAGATAACGTCTTATTTGCGACCGGACTCTGGCTAAAAGTTCGGAAGGAGAATATGGTTTTGCAATATAATCATCCGCTCCCACATTTAATCCCAGCACAATGTCATTTTCTTCTGTCTTCGCAGAAAGTATGATGATCGGTATATTTTTTTCATTGCGTATTTGCAATGTTGTCGTCAATCCATCCTGATATGGCATCATAATATCTAAAAGGATCAATTGCACTTCCTGCTCATGCATACATTGCATAACTTCTTTTCCATTATACGCTTTTACTGTTTCATACCCTTCTTCTTCTAACAAAGTGCAAATTGCGTTGACAATCTCCCGATCATCATCGGCAACTAATATTTTAATTTTTTCCATATTGTTCTCCTGCCTGTTTCTATAAAGCTGCTTTATATCCATTTTTCCGCGGTTTAGAAAATGACAGTTTGCTTTACTCATTTTCTATCTCTTATTCTAATAGATAATCCGAACATTTTACAACAAAATTTCTTTCATTTTTCTTACAAGTTTTTTTTGCGAAATGGCAAACCCTGTAGTGCGTAGATTTTTACAATTCCACAAAAACATTGCCTGTAGTTCATGGATTTTTATAATTCCACAAAAAAGGCAGTGCTTACGCACTGCCCATATACCTTGTTCTTTTACAAGCTTTTCTATTCTTCTTCTCTTTGGTAAACACATTCTCCACCGATCCATGTTTCCAAAACTTTTGTCTGATAGATCTGTTCTTTTGGCATCGTCAGAACATCCCGATCCAGATAAACAAAATCGGCATCTTTACCTTTGATAAATGATCCCTTTTTGTCCTCGAGTTCATTTTCATAAGCACCACCTTTTGTCAGAATTGCAATTGCCTCTTCCACGCTGATACATTGTTCCGGAAAATACGGTTCTTTCGATGTCTCGGGATCAAAACGATTGACCATCATATGAAGACTGAACATCGTATCCGGTGGCACCGTAACCGGGAAGTCACTCGCCTGACTGACAGTCACACCATGATCTGCAAATTCTTTGACATAGTACATATGCTGTGCACGTTCCTTACCAAGATAAGGAAGTTCTAACGGCTGATAAAGCTCCGTTTCATAATGCCAATACGGATTGACAACAGCGATCACCTGAAGTTTTGCCATTCTTGCTGCCTGATCCGGTGTACAGACTTGCAAATGTGTGATCGCATTTCTGCTTTTACTGTCTGCTACTACTTCTTTTGCTGCCTCAATTGCATTTAATGCTTCATCGACTGCCGCATCACCGATCGCATGTGCATGAATATTGTAACCTTCCTTTAACGCACGAATAACATGCTTGTTCAGCTCCTCCTGTTCGAACATTTTCGGTCCACAGTCAAGAGATCCTTCCCGGTAAGGTTCCCTAAGAAGTGCCGTATGCCCGTCAATCACACCATCCATAAAGAATTTGACCGTATTTACCTGTACTTTATCATGACCGGCAAATCGTTCATGCAACGCTCTCATATTCTGAAAGAATGCATCTTCATCTTCTCCCGGGTTCAATGTCGGAGCTACACGGAACGCAATCTTTAGCTTGCCTTTTTTCTCTAATGATTCATATGCATCAAAACGCATCGGTTCGTCCCTTGTATAACTTAGCATTGGCTCAAATGCGTTGGTAATTCCATAGGATAATCCTACATTCTGGTAATATAATATTGCTTCCTCGTATTGTTCTAATGTAAGCACAGGCATAGCAGGATTTACTAACGAGATAGCTAATTCCTGCAAAAAGCCGGTTGGTTCTCCGGTCATCTTATCTTTAACAACATGACCATTCTCGGGATCTTTCGTATCTTTTGTAATACCGGATATCTCTAATGCTTTTGTGTTTACCCATACTGAATGATGTCCTTCATCCGAAATGATAACAGGACGATCCGGCACAACCGCATCGATCAAAGATGCTTTAGGACCTTCTGTCCCAAACAGACCGGGATCAAATCCTCCACCATAGATAGCGTCTGTACCCGGATGTTCTTTTGCAAATTTTGCGATCACGGCAACTGCTTCTTCAATACTTTTGGCTTCCACCAACGGTCCGACAACAAGTTCAATCGTTGAACTGACATGAGCATGACCTTCTGAAAATCCCGGAAGAATAATACCATTTGTATATTCTTTAACATCTGTATCAGCACCTAGATATTGTTTGATCTCTTCTTTTGATCCGATCGCAAGTATCCTGCCATCTTTGATTGCAAACGCTTCTGCATATTTTTGCTGTTCATTTGCTGTATAAATTTTCCCCTTGATGATCTTGTCTGCATATTCCATCTGTCTACCTCCCATGTCATCTTATTTTCCTGTTCCGTCAAAACAACAAACAAAAAAGTGCAAGGCCAGCGCTTTGCACTCCAAGAATTGCTAAAGCAATTCTTGTTGGTGTACCGCTACTGTACGAGCATTTTCCTATTCCATGAAATAGGGCTGTTCATATGGAACAGCCCTACCGTCATATTATCATTTTTTAATTATTTAGATGTGATTGCATCTTCTAAGCTCTTACGTCTGTTAGCTTCGTTTGTAGACCAATCTACGCACTCTTTGTAACCATACTGCTCACACTTCTTGATCATGCTATTTACGATCTTGTCGTATGCAGCATCTGTCTTAGCGTAGATAGCTTTCCAAGAACCATTCTTGATCTCGTCAGTTACCTGTGACCATGTTGTCTTTAACTCATCAGACTTTTCGCTCTTTGTATAAGATGTACCAGGAGCTACGACATATTTGCTTTTCTCCATGTAATCATTTACACCTGTAGCACCGGTCTTATCACGCCAATCTTTCTCGATATCACTTGAAGCTGCTGAAAGGTTGCTCTTCCAGTTATCTGAGTTGTATGTTTCACCGTTTGAATCCGGGTTAGAAGCATCTACAGACCATGTAGTGTTTACAATCTGTAATGTACCATCCTGGAAAGTACCCTTATGACCGTTACCAATCTTAGTCTGTTTATTGTTGTGACACTCTTTACCTAAATCAGTGAAGTATGTGTTGCCTTCTTTATCATAATCCCAGCATACGCCCTTAGGACCGTAATCCATTGTAAGACGACCTTCCGGAGTACAGAAGTAGTTGATAACTTCCATACATAACTCAGGATATTCTGTTGTAGCACCGATTGACCAGATACGATCTCCACCCTGTGGGTTCATACCATAAACAATTGGTGTGGCTTCCGAAGGTTTCATACAGTTCATCATCTTACCTGCTTCTGTATGAGCTTTCTTATTATAAGCTAATGATCCGGAATAATTAAAGATAGAGAACATTGTTCCACCATTCTGTACTTTCTCGATCATCTTATCATATGTCTGAGTCATTGAGTCAGGATCTATTAATCCATCCTGATATAAGTTGTTATAGAATTTTAACATCTGAAGGTATGGACCATTCTTCTCTAATGCATCATGGAACTTACCATTCTGAGGATCATATAATCCACAGCCTAACTCATCATAACCATAGTAAGCAGTAGCTGTAGCTTTAACATACATAACCATTGCATCATCCCAGTCAGGCCATAATGAAACAGCATATGTCTTATTACCAGAGTCATCCGTCGGACACTCTTTTACCATATTTTTCATTAATGTTTCGAAATCGTCTAAATTCTTAACTTCAGGATAACCTAATTTCTTGTAGAGATCCCAACGAACATCCCATGTATAGAAGAATGATTCATGATCTTCACTTGAAGTAGCTACGTTATGACCAAAACCATAAAGAGTATCTTTTGCACCATTTGTAATAGTAGAAGTTAATTCCTGATTCTTCTTAATCGCATCAGGCATATGCTTTTTAATATATGGACCATAATCCTTTAAGATATTATCTTCATTCCAGTCATATAAAAGACCATTCTTTACCGCTGTTGGGTATTTATCACTGTCATTACCCCAAACCACGATATCACCCAAGTTACCATCTTCCATACGTGTCTCGTAAACACCGTCACCATCAGGAATAATATTTAATTTAACTTTGAACTTGTCCTTTAAGATATCAGCGATCCAACCTGTCTGGACACCTGAATAGTTTGCTAACTGACTGTATACATCAAGTGTAACAATCTCACTTTTCTTAGAACCACATCCTGCCAAGAAAGATGTACTTCCAACGATCATACTTGTTGCTAAAAGCATAGAAGTTGCTTTTTTTGTAAAATTCTTACGCATTATTTTTTCCTCCTCTCAAGAAAATGCATTTTTAATAGATTCATTTTACAGTCACAGCAGTTTACACTCTGCTGTGACCAATATTTTAATTTTAATAATGTTACGAGTACATTAACCCTTAACAGCACCTAACATAATACCCTTTTCGAAATATCTCTGCATGAATGGATATACACAGAAGATAGGAATAACGGATACCATGGAAATCGTGTACTTAATAACCTTAGAGTTCAATGCCTGCTCCATAGCCTGCTGTGCTGCTGTTCCACCCTGACTCATCAAAGTACCAAGGTTTGATGACTGGTTCAGGTAGTTGTACAATCTATGCTGCAATGTAAAGAGCTTTTCATTACCCTGCATCAGGATCAAAGAATCCTGGAATGAGTTCCAATGTCCTACTGCACCGAAAATAGCGATTGTAGCAAGAATCGGTTTACTCAAAGGCCAGATCAGCTTACGGAACACTACCATATAAGAAGCACCATCAATAAAGGCACTTTCTTCAAGCTCTGCCGGTATGGACTCTATATACGTCTTAACCAGAATAATATTATACGGAGCTACGATCGTAGGAATGATGTAAGCTAAATAATTCTTTGTCAAACCTAACAATGCCATGTTCAAATACCAAGGGATCAGACCGGCATTGAAATACATAGTGATAACGAGGAAACGATACCAGAAACTTCTGTGCCACATTTCCTGCTTTGTTACGATGTAACCTACGAAAGCGGAAGCAACTACCATGAGTGCTGTACCGATCAATGTTCTTGAAATGGTTACGATAAAGGAAGTACCAAGATCACCTACCTCACGTAACGCAATATAGTTATCAACGTTAAATCCCTTTGGATAGAAGTTGATCAAACCTCTTTTTACCAATTCGTTATCTGATACCGTGTTGATAAACAGATAGTAGAATGGGAAAATACATGTAAGTGTAAATGCTGAGAAGAAAATATAGTTAAAGATGTTAAAGATCACATCGCCCGGCTTAGTACGGTACATCTTTTTATGCTTTTTGTAATATGCTTTTTCTCTCTTAGCATCAAGCTTTTCCTGTGCTGTCTTTGCCATTTTTCTTCACCTCCTATATGATACTCTCGCCACGGAGCAGTTTTGACATACCATTTGCGGCGAACAGTAAAACGACACTGATTACAGATTTGAACATACCTACTACAGTAGATAATGGAATACTACCATTACCAATACCTAATTTATAAACGTATAAATCTAATACACGGATAGACTCTCTGTTCTCAGCGTTTTCGAATACGAGGTACTGGTCAAGACCATTACTGAGAATACCGGCAATAGCCATTAACAATAACACGAAGAATGTTGGAAGCAGACCCGGAAGAGTGATATGACGCATCTTCTGGAAACGTCCCGCACCATCCACGGTAGCCGCCTCATACAATGACTGGTCGATACCGGAAATACCTGCTATGTAAATGATTGCGCTCCAGCCTACACCTTTCCATGTACCCCAGCCCCACATCTTAACCCATGTGAAGGAGTTACCCATCAGGTAGTTATGACCTGGCGCATTCTGTGACATCAAACCAACCTCTTTTGCAAATGTGTTAATGAAACCATCTGTTGAGAAAATAGAAAGCGCTACGGCATATACAAGTACCCATGAAATGAAGTTAGGGATTGTTGTAAACGCCTGTACAAAACGACGGAAATTCATGTTACGGACTTCACAAAGGAATACAGCGAAGATCATAGGAATCCAGCTTGTGATGATATTTAAACCACTGATTGCCAATGTGTTTTTCATAACGTTGATAACATCATTTCTTGTTGCAGAGTTCTTAAATAAGTAAGCAAACCATTTAAGACCTACAAAGTTGTCTGATGAAAGCGTTCCACCTGACTTGTAATCGAAGAATGCGTATCTCCATCCATAAAGAGGAAGGTAGCAGAATAAGAAACCAAGGATTGCAACCGGAAGGAACATCAGGAATAATTTGTACTTTGATTCCATCTCAAACTTCTCACCAGGCAGTGCCTTTGGAGTCTTAACAAATAATACCAAAGAAAGTAGCAGAATCAACGCAGCGATTCCGCCGAAGATAAATACACCAACCGGCATAGAAGGTGCAACTTTGTCCACACGGTTTGTATCCTGAACCAAAATGTAACCTACGAAACAAACTGCATATCCAACTACTTCTGCAATTGCTCCGATAATAGAGAATTTTAAGCCAAATCTCTGAAGCTTGTTGTTACCCATTGATGTACAAACACCAACACCTGTTGCCGCGATACCAAGTACCGCGATCACCGCACCAATATAAGTAACTACGAATGTTGTCTCATCAACCCAATTCATACGAAATGCTCTCGCACAGTCACTAATAAGACTGTTATAAGAAATAGCTGATGTAAATAATGAAATCTTGTCACTAACCAAACCACAGATCTTAGCCGGGTTAGCGATTGGGAAGAATGCCATGACGATCACAAGTACGGCAATCACACGCTGCACAATCCAAAGACTGCTTAACGTCCCTTTCTTCTCGGTTATTTCTTCTTTCATAATGACCTCCTTGTTTTGTATTTCAGTCTTCGCTTCAAAAAAACGAATAGAACTTTTCTACTATTATTTTATCAAAAAGTGCATTTTAAAAATACCATAATTTATGGATTGAAAATACACATATTTTTCACACTTTTTAAACTGTTTGTTCGCACTTCTTTTTTATTATGAAATCATACAGAGAATATGCAGACAAACGTAAAAACAATTTAGACATGAAAAAAAGAGGAAAAGAGATGAGATTGTATTTCAAATCTCATCTCAAGATCTCCTCAATCATTCTCTGTCAGAATGAATTATTTTTTCTTTTTCTTTGAAGTTACAACAACTACAACACCTGCAACTACAACGACAGCTACAACTACTACGATTGGAACAACCGGTACACTTGACTTGCTGTCATCTTTCTTATCGTTTGACTTTGCTGCCGGTGTAGGAGTAGCTTCTTTTGCATCAGGATCATCTTTTGCAAATCCTGAAACAGTAAATGTTACTTCCACAGAATCATTAGGAATCTGGAACTCCGTCTTTAATTCCTTTGTATTTCTATATGTGTTAGCTGTGTTAAAGCAAAGTGTATGTGGAGCATCTTCTGCTTCTTCATCAATAATGGCATTGTCCTGTGTTAATTTTGTAATACCATCAATCTTTGTCTTAACATTTGTGATCTTAACAGTGTCATTAGAAGGGATATCTGTAGATACACCTACGAATTTAACATGTGTGTTACCATCGTTTGTAACGCATCCGTTTAATCCTTTAACGCCAACTGTATATGTACCATTACCTTTGATCTTAACGTCAGTGATCTGACCATCAACAGGCTTAGCTTCTTCTACATCTAATGTAGTAAGCATCTTGTCCCAGTTTGCATTGTCGATACCGGTTTCCTTCTTGAAGAACGGATCTCTGAATACCCAACATCCATCTGCCTGGAACATAAAGTATGCATTGTACTCTCCATTTGGATCAAAATCCTTTTTACCAAGTGCGATTGCCTCTTTCGTAGGATCATTTGCTGCAAATGCTACGGAAGGGATCACTGTTACGCCAAGAGCTAAAGCCATAGCACCGGCTGTAATTGCTGAAACGATTTTCTTTAATGATTTTCTCATTACCATTTCCTCCTCTTATTTTTACTCAACATAATGACATTCTCATGCCTGTATTTGAGTATACCATAAAAATCAACAAAAGTAACCTTATTTTTTTGACATGTTTACCCACATTATTTCACTTTTGTATTTAAAAAAGAGTTTTTTATGGTATTTTCCACAAAAAACTCTTTTCTGATATGGTTACTTTTGTATCTGTTATGCAATCTTTTCCATTTTTAGATGTATTTTTGAATCTCTTGTGGAATTTCTGCCGGAAAACAGATTGTAATACAAGTTCCTTTCCCCTCTTCACTCCTGATCGATACACCATACGGCTCGCCATATAATATGGTAATTCTCTGATTCACATTATTGATTCCGATATGATCATTTTCCGAATGAATTCCTTCTCTGAGTGCTTTACGAATCTTTCCTAATGTATAATAATTCATTCCTGCACCGTTATCTTTAATCTGAATTTCAATATCTTTTTCTTTCTGCATAACATGCACTTCCAGATATCCATCATTTTCTTTCGACTCCAGACCATGTGCAAATGCATTTTCCACAAACGGCTGCATGATCAGCGGGATGACCATGATAGAAGTATCAACATTATCGTCTACAATAACTTTTGAATGGATTCTGTCTCCAAACCGATAATTCTGAATTACAAGATAATCTTCGATCAATGTGATCTCTGACTGCAAGCTGACCATCTGATCACCAACCTGTATATTTCTTCTCATGATCTTTGCAAGTTTTTTTACCAGTTCTTCGATCTCAGGTTCTTTGTTAATCTTTGCTTTCATACGGATCGTTTCCAATGTATTATATAAGAAATGGGGATTGATCTGGCTTGCAAGCATTTTAAATTCAACTTCTTTTTGCTTGGTATGCAGCTTTTCTTTCTGAACCTGTTCATCAACCACTTTGGTTGTCAGCTTTTGAATATCCTGCATCATCTGTTCTAACTCCTGGTACAGCTCAGCTGCCTCATCTGTTCCATCGATCGGCTCTACTTCCTTATATCTGCCTACCGCGACTAAATGCATCTGTTCACGCAGCTTTTTAATACGATGCCCAAACAGATTCGAAAAGAGCAGGATCAAAAAGATTGACATCATAAGGCCGAGCAATACTGTAACAATACTGATCAGATTTGTTTTATTAAAATCAACCAGTAAAGCTCGTGAACTTTGGACTCGCACGATCGTATAACACGATCCCGTATCATCAGGATAAATTTTTTGATAGGTTACCAGATACTCACTAATACCATTAACCACTTTTTGAGTTCCCAGATTTTTACGATAAGAATTCAAATTTGCGATCAGAAAATCATTATCGTTTGTAATTTCAAAATTTGTTGCGATCACATCATCGGGGCCATACACCAATACGGAATTGTCTGTTCGTTTAATCACTTTTTTCACAGTTCGTTCGGGATTCAAGCGTACGGCAAGCACAGCTATTGTTTTACCGGAAGAATCCTGAATACTACGTGTAAGCTGGATCACATTTTCTGATTTTGTCTCATCAAAGAAATAAGACCAATAACTCTCACCATTCCGGTAACAGGTGGGCAGATACCAGTTAAGCTTTTTGATATCCCCTCCACCCGAATAGCTGAAATACCGGTTCGATGCGATCGTTCTGTTCTTTACATAGATCTTGATATCATAAATCTCTTCCTTATAATATTCGAGATATTTATCAATAAACTGCATGCTGACACAGTCCTGTGTAAACTCATCGGTATCTTTATATTCCTTTTGTGCGATCTTCGTAATAATATTACGGACCGCCGCATCACTATAGATCTGTTTCCCTACGTCTGTAGCAACTTCCATAGATTCTTCTATACTGGAGCCGATCAGGGCAACCTCCTCCTGCTGTGCTTTTTTATTCTGCTCCAGAATCAGATTACGGCTCTGCTGACTGATATAAAATGTTGCAATTACAAAAGGAATAATTCCCCCTATTATATATATAAGGAACATTCTCTTTCCGAAACTGATACTTTTTGCTATATCCAGCACCTTATACCATCTGTATTTTCTTTTTTTCATTCTTTCTATTCACCAATCTTAAACTGTACCTGAACCGGACTTTTTAACGGTTTACCGGATAGTGATGTTACTTTCGTTGTAATATTCAAAATATATGATTCATCCTGTGCATATGGTTCGATCGGTTCGATCTCGATCTCATTTTCAATTGAATTATAACGGATCGCCGTCTTTAATGGCGACATATTCATCGTTGTTACATACAGGTTTACATTATTGACTGTCTTAGGATCCAAAGGCACATTAAACTTAATTTTCCACAAAAAATTTCCTGTCTTGAATTTCAGATCCTGTTTTACTTTATTCTCCAATCCTTCTGTCATAGATTCAAATGCCAAATAATTTGCCATAATTATCTCTCCGTTTCTCCTCTGATCAGACTTCTTTGTATCCAATCCTCTATCTTAGTTTATTTCCATATTATCTTTCATTTTAACACACATCCTGTTTTTTGTGTATATCTAATTATAAGTGTATCGTATCTGTTATTTTTTTGTTATAATTATGTTTAGAAAAACAAAGGAGGTTACCCTCTATGGCAAAGATAAATTTTAAGCCCGGCAACATGCTCTATCCTTTACCGGCTGTATTGATAAGCTGTGGTGATATTGATGGTGAATCCAATCTTTTTACTGTTGCATGGGCAGCTACCGTATGCACAAATCCGCCAATGGTTTCGATTTCTGTCCGGCCGGAACGTTATTCCTATGACATGATCCACAGGCAAAAAGAGTTTGTGATCAACCTGACGACAAAAGATCTGGCTTTTGCAACTGATTATTGCGGTGTCCGTTCCGGCCGGAACTATGATAAATGGAGCGATTGTCACCTGACAAAAGAAAAAGCAGATCAGGTCCTATGCCCGATGATCAAAGAATCACCTGTCAATATTGAATGTAAAGTCTCGCAGATTCAGGAATTAGGTTCGCATCATATGTTTATTGCTGATGTTGTTGCTGTTCATGTAGATGATACATTGCTAGATGAACATAATACATTTCATTTAAACGACAGTAATCTGATCTCTTATTCACACGGAACATATCTGACGCTCGGAGAGCCGGTCGGTAAGTTTGGATATTCCATTCAAAAAAAGAAAAAAAAGAAAGAACACAAACGAAAAGCAAAGTCATAAAATATACTATGACAATGTCAGCAACAGATTCATATACTATATAGCAACAGATCCTGTTAACAATGGTATACAAAGAACCGGCGTTTTTGATGCTATTCATGGTATAAAAGGGAGCACTTATGAAAATAACCTATATAAAAATCCGCAACTTCAAATCTATTCGCGATATTGAGATCTGTGACATTGAAAATGCATTGATCTTAGTCGGTAAAAACAGCACCGGCAAAACTTCTATCATTGATGCACTCTTATTAACTGCCGGTAAAACCCAAGTGGAAGATTACCAGTATCGTGACGCAAACACATCTATTGAAGTTTCTTTGCACATCGAATTTTCTACGGAAGATCTCGAATATTTTCACAAAAAAGGAACATTAAACAAGCTGCGTGATTATGATGCATGGTATCAGGAATTCTGCACAAAACTTCCTTCCTTTCAGGATAATGTACTTTCTTTTACCTGCATTATCACACCACAAAAGAAAGTACGTTATGACGATGGATTCCAAAAAAACAATCCATATATATTAGAAGTTTTTCCAAAAATCTACCATATCGATCAGACGCGAAACTTAGAAGCATTACAAAATGATGTATTTAATTTTTACGACAAAGAATCTTTCCAAAAACTCAAAGACAACCAATGTACTTTTGATGCGACAAGAACCTGCAACCGCTGCTTTCAGTGCATTGGACTGATCAACAAAAAAACACCGGAGGAACTAACTCTTTTTGAAA
>OHAI01001272.1_pt1 | contig 19617 bp, 14 predicted proteins | sample 1577091 | NCBI WGS metagenome assembly OHAI01 (sample SAMEA3541548, study PRJEB24748) | human gut metagenome | biome: human gut; feature: human-associated habitat; material: faeces | place: China | collected 2012
GGAACCTTTTTTTCCGCAATTTCACAGGTTCTTCTGAAACAGAGCGCCAATATCACTTACAAAAATCCTCTCAGGGAATACCTGAACTGGAGAGTCATCCTGGCCTATGGCATTTTTTTCGGGGTCCTTCTTTTAAATACCTGGTGTTATACCAAAGTCGACATGAAGTTCGGGCCTGTGATTGATACCGCCGCTTATGTCTTTGTACTGATTTTTTCCTGGCGCATCCTGAAGGAAAAAATTACCCGCGGAAAAATCATCGGAAATCTGATTATTATTGTAGGAATTCTGGTTTATACCTTATAATTTTCCATGACAGACAAAAAAATGGCAGTTGCGGATTACACTGCCATTTTTTTTACTGCTGTTTTTTATTTCGTTGTGCATACACCTTTGGAATTGAAGGTATAGTTCTTGCCTTTTATCTTCAGAGTACAGTCTCTATACATAATTCCTGTATCCGGATCAAAATAATATTTCTTTCCATTAAGTGTCAACCAGGATCTGCACATTTTTCCATCCGACATGAAATAATAAGTATGTTTTTCATTATTTCCGCTCCATGTATAAAATACACTCTTAACCATGATGCCATCCCCACCAAAATAATAGACATCATCATTGCTGTTCATATACCTTACATATTTCATCATATAACCATATTTTGTCTGGAAATAATAGTAATTCTTGCCTACTTTTTTCATGCCTTTTAACGCTTTTCCGGTTTTGTCAAAGTAGTATTTCTTACCACTTACGGTTATCCACCTGCTCTTTACCATCACACCGTATTTGTCTACATATCTCACCACATTTTTGGAATCCGTAATTTTTTTACTTTTGTACATTCCTTTTGTTTTATCGATATAATAAGTTTTTTTACTTACGGTAACCCAGCCGGTTTTCTTAACACCGTTCAGATAATAGAATTTTTTTCCGTTTTCTGTGTACCATCCGGTTTTTCCGGAGGAAGTATCCGGTTTTGTAGAGGCTTTATAGCTGCTCTGTGCATGCCATCTTGGAGTAATTTTTTTTGTGTAATCCACATATCCGAAATCAACATCTACCGTAGAATAACTTGGAATTCCACTGATCAGTCCCTTGGTTGTCTTCAGATATCCGCCACCATCACCATCCGTTGACTGCCAGATTGTGTATTTGTATTTTTTCTTATCCGGTGCAAGAATCTTGTCGCCATATCTCGCAAGCCAGACATCATAACCGGTCATTTTACTCCAATCAAGCTTATTGTCATACCAGTCTGTGTTGCAGTAGATCATCGGATAATATCCTGCTTTTTTGATCTCATTGCAAAATGCTCTGGCAATACTTGCAATCTGGGATGCAGAAAGGCTTCGCATTTTTTCATACTCAATATCAAATACTACCGGATAAGAAACTTTATATCCGTCCATTTTTTTAATCGCAAGCTGTGCTTCCTTCATCGCCTGCTGTGTGGTAGTTGCAAGGCTATATACATAAGTTCCCACCGGAAGCCCTACTTTTTCTGTCTGTTTCATATTATAATCGTAGGTCTTATCCAGATGATTTAATCCGTAGGAAATCCTTACAAACGCAAAGTCCACATTATCATTTTTCACCTTACTCCAGTTAATGGTGTCCTGCCATTCGGAAACATCGATGCCTCTTGTAATTGCTCCTTCCAGCTTCTGCCCGCTTCCATTATAGCAAACACCGTTGATTTTCTTCCATGCTTTGGAACTGGTTGTGGAATTCTGTGTTGCTTTTCCACTGGGAACTTTCTCAATTCGTTCTTCCTCAGCAACGGCATCACTGCGGTCCACTCCACCGCCACCCATTGCCATTGCTGTAGTCCCCATTGTTCCGATCCCTAACAATGCTGCCATACACCCTGCTGCCAGCCATCTTTTCCAGTTTTTCATCTTCGTTCCTTTCCCATCATCATAATCAGTTGTCAGATGAATTTATTATACCGCCATAAAATGAGAAGTAAAGACTTATTGCCAAATATTTTCTGATGGTATAAAAAGGCCGATGTCAGCTCACTGGCTGATCACCGGCCTTCTGTTATTTACTTAATAGATGTTCAAAATCACGGCACTTCCGGATCAGTCGGGTCAAAACTTCCATCTCCGCGGAATGTGGCAAGTGGTCTGCGGCCTAACGGTCCCTTGAAGGATTCGTTGCTGCTGTATTTACCACTGCTGTAAATATGGATTGTAGAACCATTGCAGTTCTCATATACCCATTTTGCATCTGCAACACAGGTACGGATGCATCCATGAGATGCCGGCTGGCCAAGTTTCAGATATTCTCCTGCCGGAAGATTGTAAACACTCTTTGTTGCACCAGCTACAGAATGAATGAAAATACCACCCTGTCCGCATCCGTCAACATGTGTTCCGTACTGTCCCCAGGACGGTCCCATCAGCGGCTGCCATCTCAGACTGCGGCTCAGTCTGTATGTACCATCCCAAGTCGGTGTTGCGGCAAGACCTACGGAAACACGGATTGTCTTAACCGGAATCTTCTTACTGGAATCTGTATAAACAGTCATAACACCATTGGTCTTATCTACTTCCAGATAATACGGTCCTTTATAAATAGAAGTAAGGTCGTTACGACGGTATCCATTCTTATCGAAGTAATAGAGTTTACCGTCAATCCAGCGTTTTGTATTGGTCAGATATTTGGAACCTGTATCCGGATCGATATATTTTACCTGATCATAGTAATCGCTGAAAATTACCCATCCTGTTGAAAAACGTCCCTGACTGTCCAGATAACCGTTTACAGAACCACGCTTCATGGATTTATTGGTTACTGCTGTATAATTACTGAAATAATACCAGTATTTTCCGGATTTCTGCCATCCGCTCTTTTTCAGGACACCGTTCTTGTCCGCATAGTACCACTTATTCTGATAACGGATCAGTGTATTCTTGTACATCCATCCACGATGGTTCTTGGAATCTGAAGTAGCAAAGAAGTAATATTTGCTGCCAATTTTGGTTTTACCACCTACCAGCTGTCCTGTGCTGTTAAAGTAATAGCTCTTTCCGGAGCTCTTTGCTGTCAGCATCTGACTCTTATAATGATTTCCCTTGCTGTCAAAGTAGAACCAGCCGAAGAATTTACCCTTTGTATCAGTCACTTTCTGCCATCCGTGCTTTTCAACAACTCTTCCTGGAGTACTTCCAAAATAATAAATCTTGTTGGAAGCTCCCGGACAGCTGTGCCAGCAGTTTTTCCAGGTAACTCTCTTTCCATCACTTCCGAAGTAATATCTGTATCCATTTTTATATTTGACGAGTTTCTGTTTGATTACACGGCCTTTGCTGTCTGTAATATAATATGCATTATTCTTGTTTGCGGCCTTTGCCATTGTGCTCTTCATAACATAGCCGCTGGAATTCAGCATATACAGATATTTCTTGGACATTACCTTGGATACATAAACACCATGTTTCATGATCTGTCCACGTGTGGATGACTTCGGACTGCAGTAAATGAAACGTTTTTCCTTCTTACTGTTCAGCACATAGGTCCATCCGCCGTAGAAAAGTTTTCCTGGGATCTCTCCACTCTTGGATGCCGGTTTAAAGTAATATTCATAAGTCGTGGAACCGGTTGTCAGTTTAATGATACCAACACGCGGCGCACCATTTTTTGCAAGTGTATAATAGGCACTTCCAATTTTATAGACTTTTCCGTAAATATTACATTCTTCTACCGTCATATAATTGCCGGCTGAACTGTAATAGCGGAAAGTTGTTCCTGTCCACAGCCAGTATTTTCTCTGCTGCTGTCCAAGATTGGATGTCCACGGTGTGATCGCCTGGCCTTCACATCCTGCATACAGAGTTGCTTTATCCTTCTCAAGAAGGTACCATTCTACTTTCTTGGTTCCGGTGTAACCATCTACGCCTGGCTCCCGTGTTACACGTCCTGTCATCAGATATCCTTTTTCATTGAAAAGATAATATCCGACATGGCCATCGGTATTGATTTTCAGAAGACCATCTGCGGATGTAAAATAACTCTTTTCCGTAGTTGCAACGGTTGAATCAGATTCTGCTGCCTCTGTTGTTTCACCATTATCCAGAGCCAGATTTTCAACTGAAGCATTTTCGGTCTCTTCAGCTGTTTCTGTTGAAACTTCCGGCTGTACAGCCTCCTGTGTATTTTCTGTTTCTGTTGTTTCTGCTGAATCTGTTGTATCACTGCTGTCAGCTGCATCCTCGGAAACGGCTGCCGGAGTTTCTTCCGTGCTGCTGTCCGTCTGTTCTTCTGTCTGATTTCCGGATTCTGTTGCCGGCACCACCTCATCAGAAGCTGTCTTTTTGAGAAGTCTGAATCCCATGCTGTCAGATTCCCAGTCACTGCTCTTGGCAATAACCACACCATCTACAAGCTCTGCACCCTCCGAAACGACTGCCGCTGTAGCTCCGTCATCGGTATTCTGTGTTTTTGTATCTTTTACAGACGGATCTTCCAGTTCCTGTACTTCTCCTGCACTGAATTCATCCGCCGGAGTTGTTGTATCTGCTTCCGGTGTTTCTGTAATATCCGGGGTCTCTGTGATATCCGGTGTTTCTGTCACATCCGGAGTCTCTGTAATATCCGGGGTCTCTACTGTGTCCCCTGATATATCTGCAGTTCCATCTTCCTCTGCCGTATCTGTCTGTTCCTCTTCTGTCTGAGGCTGCTGTACAGTTTCTGCTTCATCACCAAAACTGTCCGCTGTCACGTCTGTGCCAGTCTCTGCCGCCTGCACCTGTGCGCTGCCCAAAGCTGCAGCTCCGGCTTCCAGTGTACCACCCATGCACAACGTAAGGCTGAGTACGATTGCCACAACTCTTCTCTTCACAATAATCCCTCCTGCTCATGCTGCTGTTAATGATTGATATTGTTACCGTATCATTCGCCCAATCCGCTCTCAATAAGAGCCACAAGCGCATCAAGCGCCGCCTGCTCATCCTCACCATCGCAGATCAAGGTAATCTCATCTCCCCTTTTTACACAGGCTCCCAGTACACTCAGCACACTCTTGGCATTCGCCGTGCCACCGTCATGCTGAAATGTTATGGAAGATTTATATTTTATTGCCTCGCCGCATAAGAGCCCTGCGGGGCGGAGATGAAGCCCTGATGGGTTTCTGACCGTTACCTGATAACTTAACATTACGAATGTCTCCCTTGTATAGTGTTTCTTATCTGTTACTGACTGTTTCCACTGTCCACATTGGAAACTTTGGAGATCTTGATCTCTGCGGTTACATCTTCCAGAAGCTTATATCCATCCGGAAGACTGATCTTAATCGGCACTTCATAGCTTCCTTCTTCCCAGTCGTCCATGGAAAGAACCGCACCCACCGATTTCAGATCAAACTTCGACAGATCTCCGTCTTCTGCCTGAACCTTCAGCTCTATATCCGCAACTTCAAACGCCAGCTGAAGATTATCCGGCAGACCTTTTACCTTAATATCCTCCGTCGGGAAACTGTATATCTTACTGCCTTCCGGCAGGATATTCACGGTAATCCAGAGATCGGCGCTGGAGCCTGATGTCAGTTTCAGTCCATCTGGAAGGAGCTCTGACAGATTAACTTTTTTCTCTACATCATTACTTTTTCCTGAAATATCCACATTCTCGCTGTCGAGATAGATGGTATTTCCCTGAAGTTTCAGATTATTCAGAGCCTCCTCGCTTCCGGCTACGCTGAACGTCTCCGGCACAGTCGTAACACTGTCCACCACATAACCTTCTGCCGGTTCTCCGGTATATCCTGCACTGATGCGAATATCGGAACGCACCTTCCAAAGTTTTGCGGTGACATTCACTTTTCCGTTGTTGTCAAATTTCAGATAACTCATGGAATTGGATGAAAGGGTATCCTGATTCTTATCCGTAATCGTCAGCTCCGCGTTGGTGATCGTTGTATCCTGATCAATTCCATCAACTTTGGAGCTCACGTCTACGCTCACACTATCTATTTTACCAACAAGTGACTCCGGTCCTGTAACCCTGACTTTTTCCGGGTTGGCTGTAAGTGAAGCAATTTCCAGTCCCTGTGCCGGCTTACTGTCTCCACTGCTTACATTGATCGCAAACTCCTTGGTCACCTTTTTTTCGAGATGTACGCTGAGATTCTGTGGTGACACCCGGATATTTTCCGCAAGAATTCCGGAACAGGTGGCTGTAATGGGAATCATCACCGGATCGGTATCTGTAGACTGTGCCTGCTGCAGATCTGCAACTGCCTTAATATCACTTGAGGTAATACGGTTTACAGTCTTACGGGATCCCGTAATATATACACGTACGGTATTTTCGCTGTCATCCTGCATGACCATTTCACCAAGCTGATCTACATAAGCCTCATTGATAATCTGTACGTCGGAAATCACAAAACCTTTTGTAACAATAGGATCATCAACATTTACCACGATCAGCCATACAAGAATGCCCACAATGACGGACATAATTTTCAAAGGGATGTTTTTAGTCAGATTTTTCTTCATGTTTCACTCTCCCTTTCAGCAGATTTCGCAGTTTGCTGTTGTCAACCACTTTCTTATTCTGAGCTGCAACCAGAACTTCACGAAGCTGTTTGCTGTTAAGCCCCCTGGAGAGTTCTCCTCCCTGTGCAACGGAAACCTGTCCGGTTTCCTCTGAAACAATGATTGTAAGGGAATCTGTAGCCTCACTGATTCCCACACCAGCTCTGTGTCTTGTTCCCAGCTGTTTACTCAGTTCCATATTATCAGAAAGAGGCAGATAACAGGTTGCGGAAATAATACGGTTTCCTCTGACAATGATTGCTCCGTCATGCAGCGGTGTATTATGCTCAAAAATATTCAGCAAAAGCTGACTGGTAACCAGAGAATCCAGCTCGATACCGGTTCTTATATACTCGGTAAGCTTGGTGTTTTTTTCCAGAACGATCAGAGCACCGGTCTTTGCTTTTCCCATCTCAAAGGAGCCTTTCACCAGCTCGTTGACGGTCTTGTCGCTGAAACGTTCCTCTGCATCTTTTTCCATATCAAACGGTAGCAGCGAAGAAAGGAACTTCTTTTCGCCAAGCTGTTCCAGAGCCCTCCTCAGCTCCGGCTGAAAAATAACGGCCGTTGCCACAAGGATCGCATTGATGCCTTTGCTGACCAGAAACAGAATGGAATCCAGGTTCAGAAGTGTGGCAATAAAGATAAAAACAATCATGACCAGGATGCCCTTCATCAGAGTCCACGCCCGGGTGTTCCGGATCCAGATCAGGATGTGGTACACTACAAAGGAAAGTATGATGATCTCCAACACATCGGAATAAGTAAACGTAAGGCTGGAAAGATAACTATGAATGAATTGTTTCATGCCCATCATGATGTTCACGTCCTTTCCTGTCGATTCTTCCTGCTTCCATTTCCTGACTGTCCTCATCGTTTCGGTATCGTTTCGGTACTGCCTCGACATAGTAATAATAATCATTATCTTCAAACTGAAGATTTTCTATTTTGCGGTAATCCAGATTAAAAAACAACTGTTCCAGCAGAAATGCCACTGCCGCCGAGATCAATGTTCCGATCAGGATCCATAAAATCCCGATCTCCAGATGCAGCATCATGTAACCTGCCATCATCAGCACCAGATAAATGACCGTACCCGCTGCGATCGCAACTTTCCATGCATGCTTCATCGCCATCCTTCTTGCCAGAAATACAACAGCAAATACTGCCAGCAGCACAACCAGCATCAGGATCATCTCCTGCTCACCCAGAAGCGTATCGATCATTATCTGCAGTTCTGCAAGGATCTTTTCCGCAGTGCTCTGTTTTGCCATCGCAAGATCCACCGATGCACCGCCCAGCTTTCCTATCGTCAATAACGTATAGTAAAATACCGTTCCCGCAGCCATACCTGCTGCGGACATCGTACTTCCCATCAGCCCGAAACTGATCGGTACGATACACGGGACATGGAAAAAAAGTCCGAGGATTGTCAGTAGCATGGCCCATGCCTGTCTCGATGCAAATGCAAAATATAAAAGCAGTACTGCCAGCAAAACGCCTCCTCCGACTGCCAGCGATGCGATTGATACGGACGCAAACTGCAGCAGTGCTGCGACAAATGCCAGTACAATTATAACATTCGGCGGCAGGATCGCACAGACCAGTGCCAGAATCAGTTCCACAAAAATATTTCCAAAAATGCTTTTTCCGCCAATCCGACCATTGATCTGCATAAACAGAATCAACGCTGTAACAAATTTGGCAGCGGCATCGATGTAATTTCCATATTCACTGTAATATTTTTCGAATAATGTCCTGATATTATAAATTCCCTTCACTTTTTCCTCCTGAGATCTGTCACTTCCAGTATTTCTATATCATCTTCATCTTCCAGTCTCTGCAGCAGCACCTGATAGTGCCGGAACAGCTCCTGCCCGTAAAAATACCGTTTCATAGTTATCACATAGGTAAGCAGCAGACCTGCGGTCATACACAGCAGATAGCTGACGATCACTCCGGTCAGTATCCCCTTGATCTGCATACGGTTAAGCTTCTCGATCAGCATATCCATATTGGCCACTCCCCAGAGCAGAAGTCCGATCATATATGCGACAGTAAGATAACACGCATTTTTCAGCAGCTGTACTGCCACATAATCACTGCGATAATATTCTCTGGCTTTTTGCAGTTCCTCCCCATGGTGCTTTTCCATAACTGCAATTTTAGACATTGTTCGTATTTTTTTCTTGTTCAGCATAGTTACCCCTTAATGATTCCTCTGTCTTTCTTTTCAGTATAACATAAAATCCGGTTTCTGAAAAGTATCTCTCAGCAATCCGGTTTTCCTGTACAAAGCACAAGAAAATGTACTTCTTCTGCTCCCGCCATCCAAAGCACCTTCGCCGCTTCGTCCATCGTAACCCCAGTTGTATAGATATCATCCACAAGCAGTACTTTCTTTAATTCTAACGCATTTGTCGAAGTTTTAAAAGCATTTTTCAGATTTATTTCTCTTTCTTTTCTTCCAAGACTTTTCTGCGGTATCGTTTTCCGTACACGCACGAGGCTTTTTGTATCAACCGGGATCTGAAGCCTTTTCCCAAGACATTTTGCCAGTATTTCTGCCTGATTGTATCCCCTTTGTCTCTTTTTTCTCTTATACATCGGAATCGGAATGATCACATCCGGATTCCAGGTGCGGATCTCATCTCCACAGACACGCTCCATTTCCGATACATAAAATCCGGCATATTCTCTTTTGTTGTGAAATTTAAACTGATATACAGATTTCCTGATTTCTTCTTCATAGAGAAAAACAGCCCTTCCCGATGTAAAAAAATGCGTTTTTTCCTGACAGTCCGGACAATACTCTGTTTCCAAAGATGCCACCGGCTTCCCACACGTTTTACATTTCGGTCCCCTGATCGGTACTGCTTTTGTTCGACATTTCATACAAATAAGTGCCGCTTTATCTGTTAAAATATCCTGACAAAGCGGACAGCGTCTTGGATAGAGGAGCGTGATCATCTCCTCCAGTGCCTGAATCATAATACAAATTCACAGATCCGCTGCCTCAGGGATGTGTAGCGTATCTGTTCATATTTATTATCGATCATTTGATTGACCGCATACGGACTTCCGACGATCGTAACGCAGGAACGTGCTCTTGTGACCGCTGTATAGAGCAGATTGCGGTTCATCAGCATCCTCGGTCCGTTCAGCAGCGGGAGGATCACGGCCGGATATTCACTTCCCTGTGCCTTATGCACCGTCAGTGCATAGGCAAGCTCCAGCTCTTCGAGCTCTTTAAAGGAATATTCTGCAAAACGGCACTCATCAAATTCCACTGTCACCATTTCTGCATATGTATTGATCTCACGGATAATGCCCATGTCACCGTTAAAAACACCGCAGCCTTTGTCAACTGGAATCCCATATTTTCCGCGTACCTCCCACTCCATCTGATAGTTGTTGCGGGTCTGCATGACTTTGTCACCTTCCCGGAATTTGCATCTGCCGGTATCTTTCTCATTCTTTTCCGGTGACGGTGGATTGAGATACTGCTGAAAGATCGTATTGAGACGTTCCACACCAAGAAGCCCTTTCCGCATCGGTGTCAGAACCTGGATATCATACGGATCTGCATCTACATAAGAAGGTAATTTTTTCTGGATCAGTGTCAGTGCAACACTGATGATCACATTTGCATCTTCCCGTTTCAGGAAAAAGAAATCCCGGCTCTTATTGTCCATCACGATGTGTTCACCCTTATTGATCTTATGGGCATTTAAAACGATATCACTTCCGCCCTCCTGGCGAAAAATGTGTGTCAGACACACTACCGGAAAACATTCTGATTCTATGATATCCTTCAGGACACTTCCCGGTCCCACGGAAGGCAGCTGATCCCTGTCACCAACCAGGATCAGTCTTGTTCCAACGGTGACAGCTTTCAACAGGGCATGCATCAGATAAATATCCACCATGGACATCTCATCCACAATGATCACATCTGCCTCCAGCGGATTCTCTTCGTTTCGTTCAAACTGTTTTGGTCCTTCTTCCTCATCTGCTGCCCCGGAAATCTCCAGCATGCGGTGTATGGTCTGTGCTTCACAGCCGGTCGCCTCCTGCATTCGTTTGGCTGCCCGTCCGGTTGGTGCCGCCAGTCGCACTTCCAGACCTTCTGAGTCAAAATAATCGATCATTGCATTGATCGTTGTTGTTTTTCCTGTTCCCGGACCACCGGTCAGAACCAAAAGGCCGTGACCGGCAGCTGTAACCACTGCCTCTTTCTGAAGCTCATCGAGCTCATACCCGGAATGTTTTCCCAGCTTATCCATTCGCCTGCTGATCTTCTTCTCATCGATCTTGCAGGATATGTTCAGATCATGGAGCATTTTTGCTGTATTCAATTCCGTGTAATAGGCATTGATCCCATATACGCAAATCTGCCCCTCCTGCTCTTTGAGTATCAGCCTGCGTTCTACTGCCAGATCCATGATATGTTTCTCTACCAGCTCCTGACTTACGCCTAGAAGCTCCACCGTTCTTGCCAGAAGCTCCATCTTCGGCAGATACACATGACCTTCCAGAGAGATCCTGGTCAGCACATGCAGAATACCGCTGCGGACCCGGAAATCTGAATCCGTATGGATCCCGACTTTTGAGGCTATTTCATCCGCGATTTGAAATCCGACGCCATTTATATCGTCTGCCATCTGATATGGATTGTCCTGAATCACAGCGTACAGTCTTGCTCCGTACTGCTTATAAATCTTGGCTCCAAGTGTATTAGAAATACCATATTGCTGCAAAAAGATCATCGCTTTTCGCATATCTCTTTTTTCTGATATCTGTTCTGAGATCTCACGGGCCTTTTTCTCACTGATTCCTTTGACTTCCGCCAGTCGTTCCGGCTCTTCTTCCATAATGCGAAAAGTATCTTCTTTAAATTTCCGCACAATCCTGGCTGCCAGTGCGATTCCGATCCCTTTGATCACACCGGAACCAAGATAACGTTCGATCGCTGCCGTATCTTCCGGATCTTTTATTTCCAGTTTCTGGATCTGGAACTGTGTCCCGTAAACTGCATGTTCGGTATAGTGCCCGGTCGCTTCGATCAGCTCCCCTTCTGTGATCACCGGGAAGGTACCCACACAGGTCAGTTCTTCTCCTTCGTGGTTCACAACCATAACCGTGTAACCATTGTCACTGTTCCGAAAAATCAGATGATCTATATATCCTTTTATTTTATCCATGAATTTCTGCTTAAATCCCCTTACTCTATCAGTTTGCCATTGCCGGCTGTCAGCTCCACAAATTTCCCGGTGCCGATTGCTACTGCGGTCATCGGATCTTCTGCAGTCACCGTATTAATGCCTGTTTTCTCTTCGATCAGCTCTTCCAGGCCCCCAAGCAGTGAACCGCCCCCCGTCAACACGATACCACGATCCACAACATCGGCTGCCAGTTCCGGCGGTGTACGCTCCAGAACGCCATGTACTGCCTCAACGATCTGTGAAGTTGTCTCTTTTAAAGCATCTCTTGTCTCCTCTGAAGTCACACGAACGGTTTTCGGCAGGCCGGTAACAAGATCTCTCCCTCTTACTTCCATTACTTTCTGATCCGGACGTTCAATCGCAGTTCCAATATTGATCTTGATATCTTCTGCCGTACGTTCTCCGATCAGAAGATTATGTTTTTTCCTTACATAACGGATGATTGCCTCATCAAAATCATCACCGGCGACTTTGATCGAAGTGCTCACAACAATTCCGTCCAGAGAGATCACAGCGACATCGCAGGTACCCCCTCCGATGTCCACAATCATATTGCCGCATGGTCTGGAAATATCAATACCGGCTCCGATCGCTGCGGCAATCGGTTCTTCGATAATAGCTACTTCACGGGCACCTGCTTCGTAAGTGGCATCTTCTACAGCTTTCTTTTCTACTTCTGTAACACCACTTGGTACACAGACACTGATACGTGGTTTTCTAAAACGTGACTTTCCACAGGATTTCTGAATAAAGTAACGAAGCATCTTCTCTGTTACGGTATAATCCGAGATAACGCCCTGACGAAGAGGACGTACCGCAACAATATTGCCAGGTGTACGTCCGAGCATCAGACGTGCGTCCTCGCCGATTGCTTTAATCTTATTTGTATCACGATCAAAAGCAACTACAGATGGCTCTCTTAAAACAACACCTTTTCCTTTTATATATACAAGTACATTCGCTGTACCAAGATCTATTCCAATATCACTACCGTTCATGAATCTTTTCTCCTTTCAAACTTGCATCTTATCTTTATATCTTTTCCAAAGTAACGCTAATTAAACATATACTTCTATAGTATATACTATTTTTCCGAAATAGAAAAGGGGGCTTTTAAAATTTCTTTATGTAAATCCCATCAAATCACTTTTTACAAAACTATTGCCTGTTTTTATTTTGTCTATTATACTAATGTTTGTATTAAAAATATAACATCAATATGTCACCGGACATCTGAAGAAATACTGCATCTGACAAAAATCCAGTCAGCAGCCTTTCTGCTATCCGGATCATATATTACAGAAATGAGGAATCTTTATGGAACTTAGTCAGGCAACCATCGCACAAGTGCACACAGAACAACGTTTCATTGCAAAATATACCGGTATGCTGTTTGCAAGACTTCTGTTAATGATCTGTCTTTTTTTTCTTTTCTTTTTTATGCAGCAGATCCCGGTCTATCTTTTTGCATTCAGTTTTCTTTTCCCATGGATCTGGTCTGATATACTGACAAGACGAAAAAAAGAAAAGCCGCTGATCCTTTTTAGTACAGCACAGAAATATCACTATAATATTGCCCGTTACCATGCTGAAAAGATTACATATCAGGCACTTTTCTTCTTTTTGGTCGTATGGCAGGTTTCTTTATTTAAATACAATCCTTACGAATCTGTTTTCCTTCCGGTTCCTGCATTTTTGCTCTTTTTATTTGTATTAACCAGAATTGTATGTACCGGTATAATAAAACATCAGATCCATAAAACATACACTTCACTTGATCTGTTATCCTGATCATTTTAAGTACCTGCTTTACACTTTTTTACTCTTGTCTGCCCACTATAATCTAAACTGACACCATTAAGATAATGGTGTACTTTCGCTAAACATCTGCTCTACAATACTGTCGATCGTTGAAAAATCAAATTCCTGACCTACAAGTGCCGCCTGATTCATCTGCTCCGCCGTACTTTGTGCAGACGTACTGTTTTGTGTACTGTTTGTATTATTTGTACTATTTGTACTTTGTGCAGCCGCCGAACCATTGATCAACGAAGCTGCTGTACCGGACATTTTCTCTGTGAAATACTCATAAAGTTCCTGTACTGTCTTATATGTTGTATTGGAAGTATCCTCTGTCTTTGCAGCTTCCTGTAATACATCTGATAACTTTTCTGCCATCTGTGCATCCTGTGCACTGTCATTTTGAGAATGTATCGCCTTAGTAAGATAACTTTGTAAAATAGTTGCAAAGCTGCTATCCTGACTAACACCCGACAAACCGGATGTACCGGATAATCCCGACAGACCGGATAAACTTGAAATTCCTGATAACATACTATCATCATCTGATGAATCACCGGACAATGCATTTAACATCGTGCTTGCCGAGTTATGATTGATCAGATATTGATAATATAATGTTTCTTCATCTATGCCGTTCACTCCTGAAACTCCAGCCATTCTTTTTTCCTCCCTGTTATTCTGATGTACCTTCGGTATCTTCTCAAAACAAATCCTTTCATCCGGAAGATTCTATGCGTACATGCTGTCTTTTTTGATATTTCATATCAAAATCCTGCTTTTTTGATAGCAGATGTATTTTCCTATAATTAATTACATTTTAGCATATTACATCGAAAAAACAACCCCTGCATCGGCAAGCAAAAAATAAGTCACGCTTTGATCAGCGGCAATCAAGTACTTCAAATTGAACACCGCCAAAACGTTCATTGATCGTTGGATAAAACAATATATCAATCGCATATTCCTGACCATCTTTTTGCATCAGGCTTTCCCATGCAGCTTCTCCATAACGTTCACGGATTGCTTTAGCAAGATGCAGTTCACAGCGAAAGTCCACACCCTGATATATTCGTATTCCTTCCTTAAAACGAATCCGTGCAATCTGATTTTCATTCCCGCATAATGCAACTGCTGACACAACGACCTCTCTTTTTGAAAAAACAGCTTTGGGATTATTCTGACCAAATGGTTCCATCCAGTCTAGTTGTTTTACCAGATCTTCTGTCATATCTTCTAACATTACATCTTTATCTAAATAAACTTTTTCAATCAGATCTTCTTCCTGCAACGTACATTTTTGGTTTAAATCTTTTCGCAATGCATCTAAGTTTTCTTCCGGCAAAGAAAATCCTGCTGCCAAAGCATGTCCTCCAAATTCGGTCAGAAATTCTCTGCTTGCTAAAAGCCCCTGCTGCATATGATATTCCGGAATGGAACGTCCGGAACCTTTTAACCCTTTTTGCGCCTTTGTAAGGATCAGAGTTGGACGGTAATATTTTTCTCTGATCCTGCCTGCTACAATTCCCGCTACACTTTCATGACAGTCTTCGAGACTTACCACATATATTTTATCATTTTTGATATCAGATGTCTCTATGATTTCTTCTGCCCGACGGGTTGCCATGGCAGTATAATCTTTTCTGATCTGATTGAGTTCTAAAAGCTCTAAAGCTTTCTTTTGTGCCTTCTTCGGTTCCTCTTCGATCAAAAGATCCATTGCCTTTTTTGCATCAGAAAGTCTTCCTGCAGCATTGATACAAGGACCAATTCTAAAACCGAGATCAGTTGATGTAATCCTATGCTGAAACTGCTGTATATCCAATAAAGCCTTCAATCCAATATCCTTTGTGTGTTCCAGATACTTTAGTCCGTTTTTTACAAGAATACGGTTTTCTCCAAGAAGCGGCACGACATCACAAACGGTTGCGATCGCTGCATACGGCAAAAGCTCCTGTTCGCATTTTTTTCCTCTTTGCTGCATCATATAAGTGATCAGCTTATAAGCGATCCCGGCTCCGCAAAGTTCTTTAAAAGGATAGGAACATTCTTTTTGCTTTGGATCAATGATCGTATCTGCCGGTGGCAGTACTTCTTTCCCATCGATGCATGGCACTTCATGATGATCTGTTAAAAGGACAGTCATCCCAAGCTCTTTTGCTTTCCGGATCGCATCCACTGCTGAGATACCATTATCACAAGTCAGGATCGTTGTATAACCTTCTTCATATGCTTCCTGTGCCATATAATCACGAATACCATAACCATCTTTTACACGATGAGGTATCCGAAAACCTGCTTTTCCACCAAGCATCTGCATCCCACGATATAGAATATAAGTAGACATCACACCATCCACATCATAATCACCGATGATCATAATGTTTTCTCTGTTTGCAATCTTTTCTTCCAAAAGCCGTGCTGTCTTTTCCAGATCTTTCATCTCTGCAGGATCATGCAGGGATTCCATATCAGCGAACAGATACTGATCCATTGCCGTCCAGTCAAAAAGTCCTCTTTTTACCAAAACTTCTGCCAGTATTTCCGAGATTTTATATCTTGCTGCAATCTTAGCTGTATCAATTCGGTATGTCTTTTGCATCCATCGTTTCATCAATCCGTATTTCTCCAATCTTTCGTCGCATTTTCAGTCTATTTATGATACACTTATACTATCCAAAAGTCAAAAAACATGTACAAAGCTTTCTGTAAAAAATATACAAAAAAATAGTATAAAGCTTATTTTCAAAAAACATACAAAGTTTACCATTAAAACTTTTCTTAAACAAAAAGCGCAAAGCCGCAGAATGGAGCACATAACATGAAATGGATAAAATATGATATTACAACGACAACAAAAGACGCGGATATGATTGGTGAGATTTTATCTGAATTTAATATTTCGGGATACGAAATCTCAGATCGTGTACCATTGACAAAAGAAGAAGAAAAAGCCATGTATACCGATATTCCGGCTGAGTTAGAACCGGATGACGGAACTTCGATCCTGACTTTTTATACAGAAGCTCCGGGCAATGATACCCAGGAATTTTTTAGTACCGGTTCTTCTCTTCGGGATTCTACATTAGAAGAACAAATGACTGTTTTACAGCCGGATGACCTGGTGCAATCCATCCTGCAGCGAATCCAGGAACTCTCATTTTTACAGACACCAACAATCACATATTGTGTACAGGATGATTCTCTCTGGAAAGATAAATGGAAAGAAAATTTCAAACCTTTTCATGTTGCAGATGATATCATTATCAAACCCACCTGGGAAGATATCCCGTCAGATGCAAAAAAAGATGATATCATTATTGAGATCGATCCCGGTTCTGCTTTTGGTACCGGTACACATGAGACAACAAAACTTTGTCTCTTAGCACTCCGAAAATATATCACACCGGAAACTACGATCCTGGATGCCGGCTGTGGCAGTGGCATTCTTGCGATTGCGGCACTGTTATGTGGTGCAAAAAGTGCATTTTGCCTTGACATTGATCCGGCTGCAGTAGAAGGCACATTGGAAAACGCACAAAAGAATCATATCTCTTCCGATCGTTTACAGGCGATTCACGCTAACATTTTAGAGAATCACAAAGAAATTCTTGCACAATGCCACGCACCTTTCCATATAACAGTTGCCAATATCTTAGCCGATGTGATCGTACCGCTTACCGACTATATCGGTGAGTTTATGAACGAGGACAGTATCTTTATTTCTTCCGGTATCTTAGCCGAAAAAGCAGATATGGTAGAAAGGTCTTTACACAAAAATAATTTTACGATCATTGAGAAAAACACAATGGGTGACTGGGTTTCTTTTGTTGCGAAAAAAAACAATTGATGCAAACAATGAAATTAAAAGCCAAAATGCAACAAAACACAAAAAAAATAATAAACCAAAACGCTGCAAAACACGATAAGAAGCAAAATATAAAACAATATAATTAAAAAATTGAACTATGTAAATACAATACATCATAGCGAAAAAACAAAAATAGCAGGAGTTCCTAAAACAGAACTCCTGCTATTTTTTATAGAAAACCTATTAAATTCGGAATACAGAAAGCATAATCTTTGCATTTTTCATACGCTCCCGACACTTTATCATCAAGAGATTTCAAAAATAAAACATTTCTATTTTCTTGCTTTCTTTCCTTTTCCTGTATGAACACGTTTCTTAATTGTAAGCCACAATGGACCGGTGATACATACAGAAGAATAACCACCGCAGATAATACCCACTAACAATGGAATTGCAAAGTCTTTTACAGAATCCACGCCTAAGATTGCAAGCATGATTACCATAAAGAATGTTGTTAATGAAGTATTGATACTACGTGTTAACGTCTGTGTAATACTCTGGTTTACGACCTCTGTAAGAGCTTCTTCACTTGTCTTTGAACCAAGGTTCTCACGGATACGGTCAAAGATAACGATTGTTGCATTGATCGAATAACCTACGATCGTAAGCATACAAGCGATAAATGTATTACCCACAGAAATCTTAGATACTGCATATACCAATAATACAACTACTGCATCGTGAAGTAATGCCAATACCGCACTACCGGCAAATACGATATCCTTAAAACGGAACCAGATATAAATCAGCATACAGATTGCAGCGATCACAACTGCTACAATTGCATCCATCTTCATTTCATCCGATACCGAAGCACTGATATTCTGATACTGGATATTCTTTTCTTCTACGCTATATGTCTTAACTAATGACTTTGTTAATGCATCACGTTTCTTCTCTGATAATTCGACTGTCTTTACAGAAAGACCATTTGAACCGGCAATTTCTGAAATGACAACATCATTCGAACCGCTTTCCTTACTAAATACTGATTCAATATCTTTCTTCATATCAGAGTCAATCTTCTGATCTTTGTTAAATGTGATATCAAATGTTGTACCACCGGAGAAATCCAGACCATAATTCAGGATATTTCCGTTGCATCTTCCTGCCTTGTTAATAAACAGACAAACCACACAAGCTACAATTAAAGCGCCGGAAATCACAAAGAATTTCACTTTATTTTCAACAAAGTGAATCGTCTTTCTTTCTTTTTCAACACCAAAGTATTTAATATCGTCTACACCCAATGCATACATTGCCTTCAAAAGAATCTTTGTAATGTAAAGAGCGGTAAACATTGATAAAATAATACCGATCGCTAATGTTGTCGCGAAACCTTTTACTGTACCGGAACCTTTAATATATAACACAAACGCAGCGATCAGGGTTGTCACGTTACCATCAACGATAGCTGATAGCGCTTTATCAAAACCAAGCTTGATACTTGATTGTACTGTCTTGCCCTTAGCCAGCTCTTCCTTAATACGTGTAAAGATAATAACGTTCGCATCGACTGCCATACCGATATTCAGTATGATACCTGCCACACCCGGAAGGGTTAAGGTAATATCTAATGCATTTAAGCCTACCAGCATCACTACCAGATAGAACACCAACGCAATAGAAGCTGCAAGACCCGGCAAACGGTAAAATACAATCATAAACAGTACAACCAATGCAAAACCGATCGCACCGGCAAGCAAGCTTGACTGGATTGCATCCTGTCCAAGCTGTGCACCTACTACTTGCGACTGTACTTCTTTTAATTCTACAGGGAGAGCACCGATTCGGATCATAGAAGCAAGTTCTTCCGCACTATCATATGTTTTAAAACTTCCCGAAATAACAGCCTCTCCGTTTGAGATCTCACTCTGTACAGCCGGAGAAGAAATCACCTTACCATCATATACAATATAAATAACCTTCTTTGATGGAGCTGCTGCTGCAGTCGCATTTGCAAATGACTTTGTGCCTTTTGACTTAAACTTCAAAGATACGACATATTCTTTCTTCTTTGTTACTTCATTCTGCTGTGTCGTAGCTTCTGCAGTCTTTACGTCTTTACCGGTACAAACTGTCTTTGTATATTTGGGCTTTGTCTGATCATTATCTTCAAATGACATATCATCCTGAGCTACAAAGTCAAGAGATCCTTCTTTACCTAATGATGCAAGTA
>OHAI01001275.1_pt1 | contig 19605 bp, 16 predicted proteins | sample 1577091 | NCBI WGS metagenome assembly OHAI01 (sample SAMEA3541548, study PRJEB24748) | human gut metagenome | biome: human gut; feature: human-associated habitat; material: faeces | place: China | collected 2012
TTCCTGCACTTCTTTTGGCACACTCCGGATATACCGTCCGACATTAAACACCAGACCACTGGCTCCCGTTACATACACCCGCCGGGTAAATTCCAGCAGCTGTGCATCGTCCGGTTCCTTGATACCGGTAGTTACGATCAGTTCCCGTCCTTTTAAGAAATGCACATAATCCATTTCTTCCACCACATGAACCCAGTCCACCAGGTTGGAAAGTCCTTCTCTTCCTGCGACCAGCTTCATATGATAATGATGAAGTGCCACCTCATAGATTTTTTCCAGCGTAGCTGCCATATGCTCACCTCAGATTCTGTCTGTCTTACTGTTCAGAAAAACTTTCTTGCACTGCCTGTGCTGCTTCTTTCTTCTCCAGTTCCTCTTGTTTCAATTCACCCATCTTATCATAATTTTCCAGGAAATAATGACGTTCTCCATATTGTTTGTAGCCAACAACCGTATCCAGATTAACATTCTCCACACTTCTGAAAATATTACTCTCGATAAATGGGTTCGTCTTTTTCAGTGTCCGGATCAGCTGTTTGATCTCCATACGTTTGGATTTTGTTTCTTCGTTATTACAGGTGGTGCAGGTGTCAGTAAATTTACAAGCACACTGAATGAAATGCAGATCGTTATAATCTCTCCATGCTTTGATATCTTCTTCGCGAACCATATATAGCGGTCGGATCAGTTCCATTCCTTCAAAATTTGTACTATGCAGCTTCGGCATCATTGTCTGCACCTGCGCTGAATAAAGCATTCCCATAAGGATCGTCTCGATCACATCATCATAATGATGTCCCAACGCAATCTTATTACATCCCATCTTCTGCGCATGACTGTACAAATATCCACGACGCATTCTTGCACAGAGATAACATGGGGATTTTTCTATATTAAAAACTGATTCAAAAATATCTGACTCAAAAATCTCTATCGGAATCTCCAGACGTCTCGCATTCTCTTCTATCACCTGACGATTGACCGGACTGTACCCCGGATCCATCACAAGAAACTTCACCTCAAAATCAAACTTATTATGACGCTTCAGTTCTTGAAAAAGCTTTGCCAGCAACATAGAATCTTTTCCTCCGGAAATACAGACAGCAATTCTATCTCCCGGTTTTACAAGTTCATATTCATTGATTGCCTTTGTAAATTTACACCAGATATTCTTCCTGAATTTCTTGCGCAGGCTCTGCTCTACTTCCTCCGCAAAGCTTAATTCTTTCTTTGACTTACTCATCTCTCTTCCCCTGTCGTTCTATTCACATTTTGCCAAATCTTTAATCACTTCACCTGCAATGATCAACCCTGCCACTGATGGCACAAATGCCACACTGCCCGGAGTGGATCTGCGTTTTGCAGCCTTGTATTCCAGATTTTCCTGACAAGTTTCCTCCACATTGCAATTATCTGAAGTATCTTCCAATGGACGGATCGGCTCTTCTTCTGAATATACAACTTTCAGTTTCTTAACACCGCGTTTCTTTAATTCTCGTCGCATTACCTTCGCAAGTGGGCATACCTTAGTCTTATAAATATCCGTCACACGAAACGCACTTGCATCAAGCTTATTCCCCGCCCCCATGCTGCTGATGATCGGTATATCCAATTCTTTACACTTCATAACTAAAGCAATTTTAGCTGTCACTGTATCTACCGCATCCACAACATAGTCATATTCTTCAAAAGGAAATTCATCTGCATTATCCGGCAGAAAGAAACAATTGTGAATGTTCACTTCCGCCTCCGGATTAATATCGAGAATCCTGTCCTTCATCACTTCTGTTTTATATTGACCAACCGTCTTTCTCGTTGCAATAATCTGTCGGTTCAGATTACTCATACAGACTTTATCATTATCGATCAGATCCAGCTTTCCAACTCCGCTTCTTGCAAGAGCTTCACACACGTATCCACCGACACCACCGATACCAAATACTGCAACGCGGGCATCTTCCAGCTTGTTCATTGCTTCCTTACCTAAAAGCAGTTCTGTTCTCGAAAACTGTGTTAACATTCTCGGTTCTCCTCTTCTATTCCTCTTACATAAATGTTCCGCCGCCCGGACCGCCTCCCAGGCACAGTCCGCCACTGTTACAGCAAATATTGCACATCAGATTGGCAATACATAGTTTCACACACCAGCTACTATTATAGGTCCCCGGATATCCGTACATTGTCTGTCTTGTCTGATACCAGTTTCCGCCACCTTCCAGCTGTTGAAGTAACATCTGATACTGCATATTCTGTGGTTCCAGGCGAACTGCTTCTCTCGCATGTTCCAATGCAGTCACGTTATTTCCTAATCCAGAATTCGCCGATGCGCTGTAGAAATACCATCTTGCACTATGCTGGCTGATTCCGGCAAGTACGTTAAGAGCTTCTTTATAATGTCCGCTTCGTATATAATTAGCTGCCGCATTCAGATGTGCATCTTCCTCACTCATCCCGGAAGTTCTACCCGTACTTCCTGCCGAACCATATCCATAAGAACCAAAACCGCCGAATCCTCCAAACGGGTCGTAACCTCCATAACCTGAACCATCACTCGAACCATATCCGGAAGTATATCCTTTTTCGCGTTCATCCATAATCTGCTGATAAGCCTGCTGCACTTCCTTAAACTTCGCCTCAGCCTCATCTTTCTTCGGATTATTGATATTCGCATCCGGATGATATTGTCTGCTCAGCTTTCGATAAGCTTTCTTCACATCTTCATCCGTAGCATTCCTGTCTACACCTAATATACTGTATGGATCTGACATCCTTCCTATTTCCTCGTTCTTTCTCTTGCCTTTATTCTAACAAACAGTTACTGTTCACACGATGTGCGACCAGCAACACTTGAATATCATAACAGATTGCTCGTCTCCAGTAAACCTGTCAACTCTTCTTAATAAATGTTGTTCCACATTTCGGACAGCGAATCTCAATCTTTCCCTTTCCTTTCGGAATACGAATCTTCTGTTTGCACCCCGGACATTTATAAATATGATATGCTTTTCTTTGCGCCAGACTGTTCTTCTGCTGCTGAATATAAGTCCTAATCTTGTATGTCTTTGCAAGATACTTCTGATTTTCCGCATATCGTTTAGATACATTTTTGGAGAATATACGAAAATAACAATAAATGATCAATATCCATCCAAGTAAATAGAATAATGATCCTGCCCTTCCTCCTGCAAAAAATGAGGACAAGAGTACTACTACCAATCCGGCAATGAGCAGACCTTTAGAAAACTGATCCACGCCATATCTGCCCTGCATAAAACGTAAAAATTTTTCTTTCATACAAATCCTTCTTTCTTGATAAATCTGCTCATGCACATTTTTACTGCCCATACTTCTCTGCTGTGCATCTCGCCAATTATATTATCTCTAAAAACGATATGTGCTTTATTCTGCGCTGTTTTCGAATAAAAGTCAATTAAATAAATATAAAATGTGGTAACCGCCCGGAGGAAATATACCGAATTTTTCACTTTCCTCTGAACGATTACCATTCTTTATTGATTCAAAATATTTTTGCAGATTTCATCAGAAATCAGATAAACAATTCTAGAATCATTTATCATGACATATCTGTCTCCACTTCCATTTTCACCACCGATATAAAGTGTCATTGTCTGATCTTTAGCATCGCTTGTATAAGTAACTTCTACTGTGATTCTGGAAGTCGCATCCAGACCATACCCTGCAAGATCCGCATCATCTACAGAATAGTCTGCCGCCTCTGACAGTTTCACAGCACCAAGTCCTCCGGCTACTGCTGCAACATCTTCTGCCTGATCCTCATTTTCGGAATCATAGGTTGTTGTCTCATCGTTCTGTGTGATCACTTCTTTTTTCAGATTTCCACTTCCGATACTTGGATAAGTATCCAGCTGAGCGATCTGATCCAGTTCTGTCTGGATATCATCCAATGAAGTCGCCGGAATTGTATAAACCTTTTCCGTATCGTCCACTGTTGCATAGTAATCATTTCCGGTCGCATTCCCAACCTTGATTGTTGTCACAGTTCCATCTTCGTCTGTCAGTGTAACTGTATAAGTCGGATGATCTAATCCATATTCTTCCAGCGCATCCGCATCCTCAAGTTCTCGATCCGCACTCAACTGTCCCATAGCATCAGCTACTGTCTTCGGATAACTCTGACGCAATGGAAAATCTTTATCTGCGGTATAGTACCAGGTATCTCCGTCTTTCTCAAAATTCATTTCACCCGTACCAAGATCATATTTCACCCCGGTAATCTCTGAGGTCTTCAGGTCTGTCACTTTCACCGTTTCTTCTTCCTTGGAATCCTGCTTCTTATTCCATGTGCTTAAGGCAAAATAGAGGATAAGGAGCAACACCAGAACACCGATCAGAATCAATGGCCCTTTCTTTTTCTTCATTCTAATTTTCTTCCTCCTTAAGCTTTTCTTCTTCTGAACCATACGCTGAATCCGGCAATAAGAATCACTGCCGGGATTCCAAAGATTACAAGAAGGCTGAACAGACCGGCATGCTGTATCGTATTATACTCTGTTCCAAGACTCTTTGCCTCGATGGACAGATTCTGTACTCCGTCAAAGTTTGCACTTACTGCATTCATAAAGATCTGTGTATTCTCAAGCTGTGAAAATGCATCTGTAATATTCTGATCGATCAGACTTCCTGCGGAGATCACCGTCAAACGAGCTTCTGTTGTACTGCTTTCCTCAGAATCTTCCGTACTTTCACTATCATCAGTTGTTGTATCTGTTGCCTCGGCATCTGAACTATCCGAAGAAGAATCATCTCCCGAAGAAATTGCCTCTGTTGCGACAACTCCAAGTTCATACGTTCCCTGTTTCTGTTCGGACTCTGTTACTGCATATCCATTTTCCGATGTCTCCATGAATGTGCTTGTTGTGATCGTATCTCGTGCCGGATCTGTCAATGTCATTCCATGTGTATTCGTCAAAAGTACCATCTGAGAACTGATTCCGTTCGCAAGATCACCGGATACATTCAACTGTGGGAAGATATAATATGGCTGGTTCTGATAACATCTTGTAGGATCCGCAATATAACCATCTGCACCTTCAATTCCATACACCTTCAGCACACTTGCCAGATTTGGAAAATCCGTCAGAAAGGTATCTCCAAGCAAACACATCACTTTTCCGCCCGCTGCCAGATAATTTGTCAGAAGTGTCACTTCGTTTTCTGAAAGGTCATTCGTCGGTGCATTCATAAGCAGAAGATCACAATCATTCGGAATGGAATCTGCCATCAGAAGGTTCAGCTCCGTCAACGTGTAATTATTTTTATTCATCAAATCTGTAACTGTAGAGGACAGTTCCGCCTCTCCATGTCCGCTTACTTTATAGATTGTCTTCTGCACATCACTTGTCACATAATTCACCGCACTTGTCAACTGACCATCTCCGTCAAATTCTGAATAAGATGCATTTCCTGAATAATAGGAAGACATATCCATAACAAGAATCTTGTCAAAAGAAATAGTTGTTGTCTTTCCTGTTGCTTCACAAGATACAACGATTGTATTTTCGGATGCATTATACTCTGTCAATGCTGACGGATGCAGAACCGGATCGATCCACTCAACATTGATCTTATCTGAAAGTGCTGCATATTTACTGATAAATGTCTTAATCCTGTCATCCGTGTCTTTCTTTACCGCAAGAACTTTCATATCGACTTTATCATTCAATCCGCTCAGCAGATCCTTTGTTGTATCTGAAATTTCATAAATCTTTGTACTGCTCATATCCAGATTGCGATAAGCTTCCGGGATCTGTCCGATTACCAGATTGAACACAATAACAATCGCGATTACAAGTACTGTCAGCCCCACACTGTAAGATCCGTGCTTTGTACCGGAGGTGTGGAACATCCCTTTGATCTTTCCTGTTGTTTTCTTTCTTCTATCCACTTTCATGCCCTCCTAATTCCAACGTCTCTTCTGGATTGCCTGTACTGTCAGGAACACAAAGACTACGATCAGTGAAAGATACAGCGCGATTCCTGTTATATCCACAATACTGTTCGAAGTGATATTCGTAAATACATCTGCAAGTGCCAGTCTTCCAAGCATCTTTGTCAGCAGGTTTTCATAAAGACTTGATTTCACAAAGTACACGGCCACACCGGCGATCACACCAACTGCTTCGATCACACCGGCAATCACTATATTTCCTGTCATCTGATAAATATAAACAACGATCAGAGTCAGAATAATAAGCACACCGACCAATCCGCTGACTGCACTGCTTGGAAGCATGGAAAGAATTCCATTCCAAAGATACAAGATAAGCAGAATACCAAATGTACTGATAAATGCGATCATCTGACTTTCTGTCAGAGCAGACAGGAACATGCCAATCGCCGCATATACACAGCCCAACAGGAAGAATACCCCGATGGATATGTAATCTACTTTCAGATATGCAGTTCCCTGTGCCTTAATGATTAATGGGAACGCACAGAAGATCACATTCGGGATTCCAATTACCGTTACCATTGCAAGATATTTTCCAAGCACAACCTTCCACAGACTGACCGGAGCTGTCAGAAGCAGCTGATCTGTCTTATTTTTACGCTCTTCTGAAAAACTGCGCATCGTGATCAGCGGAATCCCTACGATAAATACGATCAGTGTACCTGAAAGCGTATAGGAAAAGTATGGATATCCGGCTGTCAGGTTATATGCCATAAAGTAGATTCCTGTAAATGCAATAAGAAATGCAACAAACACGCATCCCACCATAGACTGAAAATAGGAGCGTACTTCTCTTTTATAAATCGCCAGCATCTTTCATGTCCTCCGTTTCCTTCTTCTTCGCCTTTTCTGCATATTCTTCTGCTACCCTGTCGCTCTGCGTCAGTTCCATAAAGACATCTTCAAGACTTACCTGCAGCGGATTCAGTTTCAGCAGTGGCTGATGATTCTGTGCAAATGCCTGAAATATTTTCTCACGTATATCTGTATTTTTCTTTTCCTGAACCTGAGCCCATGTGATTCCATTTTCCAGATGCTTTGTAGAAATGCTTCGAATTCCATCTACTGTCTCAAGAATTCTTCGAACTTCGTCCGGGCTTGCTTTCGTCTCGATCTCAATCAGATCAGAATCTCCCAGATTCCGTTCCAGGTTCTCCGGCGTGTCACTTGCGACCAGTTTTCCTTTGGAAATGATCAAAATATAATCGCAGACTTCACGGACTTCCGCCAGAATATGAGAACTCAAAATCACTGTGTGTTTCGTTGCAAGCTGTCGGATCAGTTCACGGATCTCTATGATCTGTTTTGGATCAAGTCCGACACTTGGTTCATCAAGAATAATGATCTCCGGAAATCCAAGCACTGCCTGTGCCAGTCCGACTCTCTGACGGTATCCTTTCGACAGATTCCTGATCAGACGGTTTTCCACTTCCCAGATCTTCACCATCTTCTCTACTTCATTGATAGACTCTTCTCTTTTATTCTTAGCGATTCCTTTCAACTCCGCTACAAATTCCAGATATTCACGGACTGTCATCTCCATATACAACGGTGGCAATTCCGGCAGATAACCAATCTGCTTTTTCGCCTCCTCAGGTTCTTTCAGAATATCATGTCCATTGATCAGTACTTCTCCTTCGGTAGCACCGAGGTATCCTGTCATAATATTCATCGTTGTTGATTTTCCCGCCCCATTCGGTCCAAGAAAGCCGTAGACATGCCCTTCCTCTATTGTGAAGTTTAAATGATCTACTGCTGTATGATTTCCATACTTCTTCACAAGATTCTTTACTTCTATCAAAGTCTTACCTCCCTATATTTCTTCCAGTCTATATCTATGCAGACAAACCGGGATTTTTGACCTTTCAAAAGTATCAGGATTCTGTGAATGTTTTGTGTTATAAATGTGACAGTTCTATTTCTTGTAAAACGAAAAAGCATTCTCTGCATTGTTCCATATAAGAACCAACACAAAGAATGCTTCTTTTTTACTTTTCGTATTCCTTACAAACCAGATCTGCAATAATCTGCTGCCCCTGAAAATCCGGATGTACTCCGTCTTTCTGCAGATGAGATGTCACAGATGACTGATACACATCCGCAACTTCATAATCGTATTTTCCCGCACGTTTTTCAATGATCGCGTTCATATTTTCAATAATGTCTTCTACAATTTTATTCAGCGTAGATGGAAGCTTCATATTTCCTGCCGGATTATAAATTGTAGTCACGATCACTTTTGCATCGTCCTTTTTCAATGAATTTACTGTCTTCATCATCTGGATCCATTCTTTTTCAAAGGAATTATAATCCCAGTTGTTCAACGCGTTGATCGCACTCAGCACAAGCAGCGGATTCTTCTTTACAGACTCTTTCAAAGATGCAAGTGCCTCATCCGCACTTTTAAATTTTGTATCTGTCTTCAGGATTTCCTGAACCACACGCTTACATTCGTTGAGCAGGTCATTCGAACCAATTGTTATAAAAATAACATCTGCTTTTGCAAGATTCGTCTGCACATCCTGCTTTGACAAATACTTTTCGTTCAATCCCGCTGTATCAAGACCTGTTCTTGCATAATTGTGATAAATATATCTGCACCCTTCGCTATATGCTATTTCCTTTGCTGCCAGACTTCCATAATTCTCCATCCAGGATTTATCGCAAGTGTAACCTTTCGCAATACTGTCTCCAAGTACTGTGCAATAAAGCTGATGTGGGCGTGCTGTTTCCTCCGTATTTTCTGTTCCGGATACCGGAAGATTCTCTGTCAGCAGCATCCCTGCACTGAGCAGAACTGCCAGTATCCTTCTTCCATATCTTGAAATCCTTCCTTTTCTTTCTCTCGTTCCATTTTGTTTCATTTTCCGCACCTGCCTGTATTCTGTCCTACTTCTTAGCTGTCTCTTGTTACTGCCTTATACTTTTAGATTTCCCATTTTGCCTGACTTCCATGCTCCGTCTTTGTAATATTTAATTTCCAGTCAATCTGCTCTTTCAATTCATTTACATGGGAAATGATTCCAACCAGTCCTTTCTCTCCTGCAAGTTCTTTGAGAATCTGAATCGCACGGTCTCTTGATGCATCATCCAGAGATCCGAATCCTTCATCTACAAACATCGTCTCCAGACTCACTGCTCCGGCTGTATTCTGGATAATATCTGCAAGTCCCAATGCCATTGATAAGGCTGCCATGAAGGATTCTCCTCCTGAAAGAGACTTCACATCTCTGACAGAATCTGTCACCAGATCATAGACATCCAGATCAAGGCCGGCCTGTCCCTGACTGCTCAGATCCTGAATCTCCCTGCACTGTAAAATAAATTCATTTGATGTCATCCGCGCCAGCCTGCGGTTTGCCGCCTGAATGATCTGCCGGAAATAAGTCCGCTGTACATACGTCTCAAAATCAAGTTTCACACTGCCGCTCAAATTGCCATTTGCAGTCTTGCTAAGGTTGGAAAGTACCTCATATTCTTTTCGCAGAGCTTCCTGCGAAGAAAAAAATTGTTTCAGATTCTTGTACGCATTCTGGTTACCTGTCCATCTGCTGTGAAGCTGCATCTGATGATCCTGTTTTTCTTTCAACAGATGTTCTACTTCCTTTCGCTTTTCCATCTCCTGCTGCGAATCTTCCCGCTTTTCGCCTGCAGTCTGTTCCTTCAGCGTCTCGATCTTTGCCTTTTTCTCTAACAGCTGGCGGTCATGTTCTTTCACTTCTTTGTCTTTCTCCCGCCACCCTTCGATCCACTGTTTCGCCTCACGGAATTCTTCCTGTGAAGTAAATTCCTGTCGGCTGATCTCCTCTCGGAACTCTTCCTGCTCTTTTACAAAACGCTTCTCAAGTTCTGTTTTCTGACTTCGAAGTCCCTCCAGTTTTCCTGCCTGACGTCTGCTTTCCTCCGTCATCTTACGGCACTGTTCCTGTGCCTGCTTTGTTTCATTCTTCTTCTGATTCAGTTCAACCTGCATCTTCTGAAGCTCTTCTTTCACCTGCTCTTCTTTCACAGGATTATCTCCGAGAATACGTTGTTCTGATTCAAGCTGTGCTTTACATATCTGAAACTTTTCCTGCTGCTGTATTCTTTTTTGTTCCAGCAGATCACGTCTTTGCTTCAGTTTCTCTACCGTCTCTTTATCCGGTGCTTCTCCGGAAATCTTTGCCGGATGCGGATGTTCTACTGATCCGCAGACCGGACACGGCGTGCCTTCCTGTAATTCCTTTGCCAGGATTCCCGCCTGCTCCTGAAAGAATTTCGCATATGCTTCCTCATACTGAGCTGATGCTTCCTGACAATTCTGTATACAACGCTGCATTGCCCCTGTCTGATTTTCATATTCTTTCGAATACTTACGCACATTTGCGTAATGTGGAAGGAGATCCGATAACTGTGAAATTTTTTTCAGCATTTCCGGTTCTTCCTTTGCAAAAACTTCTTCCAGTTCTTCCGCTTTTTCTTTAACCTCAGAAAGTTCCTTTTCCTGTTCCTTCTGCCATACAGTAATCTGCTCGATTTCTCCCTGTATCTGCCTCACGGATTTCGCTGTTCGAAGAGCCTGCACTTCCAGATGTCTCGCCTGCTCTGCCCGGTGTCCAAGCACTGCCTGAACCCGACAGGTTTCCATCTCTTCCTGTTTTGCATTCAGAATACTCAGCTGCTTCTCTTCCATTTCCAAACGGTCAAATATCTTATTTTTCTCTTCTTTCTTCTGAATCAGCATTCGAAGTGTTTCTGACTGTTTCTTAAGTTCCTCTGATTCTTTCTTTAAGACTTTTCCACAACTTTCTTCATATTCGAGAAAGTTTTTCACAGCCTCCAGAACCTTTTCCCCTTCCGGCATGGATAACTCACAGAGTTCTTTCCACTGGTCTGCCAGATCCTGCTGCTCTGTATTCTCTGGTTCCACACGCTCCATCTCACGCCGGATGTCTGATTCACTTTCCTTCAGCGCAATATACAGATCTTTTCCTTTTTCTTTCAGTGCTTCCTGAATCCGCCAGTAGATCTGTGTCTGGAAAATCTGCGAGAAGATCTTTTTACGTTCTTTCGATTCTGCATGAAGAAGCTTTAAGAAATCTCCCTGTGCGATCATGGCAATCTGCGTAAACTGCCCCGCATCAAGACCAATGATTTCCTGAATCTTCTGGTCTGTCTCTCGCTTCTTCCCCTGATATTCCCTTCCATCCGGAAGAAGGAGACTCACCTTCGCTGTCTCTTTCACATACCGGAGGCTTCCATCTGCTTTTCTTCTCTTCCCTACCCGGAGATATTCCGGATTACGGCGCACGGTATATTCCTGTCCCCGATAAGAAAACACATATTCAACATAAGTGTCTGTGTCTTCTGATGCATACTGGCTGCGCATCATATTTCCATCTCTGCGTCCGCCACTCGTCCGGTCATACAGCGCATACATGATTGCATCAAAGATGGTTGTTTTTCCTGCACCCGTATCTCCGGTAATCAAAAATAATCCACTGTGAATCTTTGTAAAATCTATCTCCTGGACGCCCGCATAAGATCCGAATGCGGACATCGTCAATCTCACCGGTCTCATACGTCTTCCCCTTTCATTTCACTTAGAATCTCTCTTAAGATCTTTTGTTCCTGCTCAGACATTTCCTGCCCCTGCATCTCTTTGTAGAAATCACAAAATGTTTCAAACGGAGTACCGATCCGTATCTGTTCTTCAGAAAATTCCAGCTTCTGTCTCGTCCTTTCATTATCCATCCGTACTTCGAGGATATGATGGAACTTTCTTTCCAACTGTTCCTTCGGTTTGTACGGATCAACCTCATCTGTCAGCGTTACACTGACATAATCTTCACTCCCGGTTCCGTCCTCCGCTTCAAGGATCTCTTCCAGCGTTCCCCTAAGTTTTCTCACATCACGTAGCGGATGCAACGGCAGCTTCTGAATCTCCGGCTCGCTCCCTTTTTCTTTCAGTTCAACTACATGAAGTGTCTTCTTCTGGCTTGCCTCACTGACAGAATACTTCAGCAATGTTCCACAATAGCGAATCTTCTCCTGACCGACTCTCTGCGCTCCGTGTAAATGTCCGAGCGCTACATAATCAAACTCCTGTACTGCGGAAATATCTACATTATCAATGCCTCCGACAGATAATACTTCTGATTCACACGTTGTTGGAGTCTCCCCCTTCCCTGTATAAAACTGATGGGAAACCAGTACATTTCTTCTGGAAAAATCAATCTTCTCCCTCTCCAGAATTCCTTGTACAGCTGCCGTATAACTCTCCGGCACCTCTCCGCCAAAGATCTTGCGCACATATCCCGGCTTTAAAAACGGAAGCAGCCAGAAATCCACTTCTCCAAATTCATCCGTCAAAGTAATCTTTTTCAGACGATCTGCTTCTTCCTCCGGAGCCTGACCCGCAATATAAATCTGATGGCTTCCAAGCAAACGACTGGCATAATCAAGCCGCTGTGCCGAATCATGATTTCCCGATATAATAAGAACCGGAATCACCGGTTCAATCTTTGCCAGAGCTGTCAAGAATTCATCAAACAGACTTACCGCTTCTCCTGATGGCACTGATTTGTCATAAATGTCTCCTGCGATAACAATTGCATCCGGATGTATGGACGCTGCATATGAAAGAACCTCCGCAAGGATATGTTCCTGATCCTCCCGGAGGTTATAGTGATGTAATTGCTTTCCTATATGCAGGTCTGATAAATGAAAAAATTTCATATCGTCACCTCATTACAGTAAATTTACTTCTTTCCCGGATTCTTCCAGATCCAGATTGCTGCTACAATACCAAGCATATACAGAATGTTCACAAGAACGACCGGATTATCCTTCAGTAAAGCGACAACTGCTACAATTGCTGCAAGTATCGCCGCAAGCTGAAGCACCTTGAGAAGCTTCTCATTCCGGCTCTGTCTTGCTTTCTGTAAGCATTCCAGTCTGCGCTGTTCCAACGTCAGATATTCCAGCATATCTTCCGGCCGGATCTTAGAAAGAATCACTTCTTCTCTGGAAAATTTCTTCTCCCCACTGCGGTGGAAAATACTCTTGATCTGATCGATCTTTTCCTTCCGGTTCTGCGGATCTTTAACCGCCTGCTCGTACTCTTCCTCAGTTGCACGATCCTCCGCAGTCTCTTTGTAATAATCTTCCAGCTTCTGCGCCGGTTCTACCGGTGGCTGTACAGGATGTGTTGGTTCCGTATTCACCGGTGGTATCGCCTCTGTCTTCACTGGCGGAATCTCCTCCGCATCCACCGGCTGCTCGACTACTCCTGATGTATTCACTTCATCTATCACTTTATTTTCCTCAGACACGCTAGTCCTCCTTTTTATCTTCTCTGCATCAATCCTGAAAATGATACCTACTATTCGCATATCAACATATAAATTATAGCAAATGCACGAAAAATATACAACCAACAAGAAATGGACTTAGTGTCGATTAATCATATTTTCATTACTACTGTTGTTCCTCCGCTCCCGGAAGTTTCACCATCTTCGGCGCATGCTTAAGTGCCGGAATGATCTTTGCGATCAAATCAGATGTACGAATCTTCAGACTGGATGTGTTGATGCACGGATGACAGCCAAAATACGGATCTTTCATTACATCCTCATCGATCAGAAGCTGTACTTTCCCCTCTGTATCATTCATAAGTCCCATAACGCTGACGGATCCCGGTGTAATATCCAGATACTTCTCCATATACTCCGGTTTTGCAAAGGAAAGTCTGGCAGAGCCTATCTGTGCCGACAGATTCTTTGTCTTGAATGGCTTGTCACCCGGCATCAGAAGCAGATAAAAGTCTGTTTCCTGTCGATTGCAAAGGAACAAGTTCTTGCAGATTGCGGTTCCATCTCCAAGTGTTCTATCGATCTCTTCACAGGCTTCCATCGTCATTGCCGCCTCATGGTCTACTCTCTGGTATTCCACACCAAGCTTGTCGAGGAAATCATATACCCTGATTTCCTTATCTAATCTTCCTTCTGTGTTTTCTGGTCTTCCATTCTCTAATTTCATATTATCAACTCCTATGTCATACTAACCTAAGTGCTCTATATCTGTCAAAACATGCAAATATTTCCTGTCTTCTCGGCACTGCCATACAGGATACACTGGATGTACTCTCGCATAATTCCGCCAGCGATTTATTCTGCATCACTTCTTCCAACTCATCTACAATCTGAATCAGATTCTTCTTTCCGTCAATCAAATGTTTCTGTGCATATCGTACACAGTATCCAAGTGCTGCCACCTGTTCGTTATCCGCAATCTGCTCTAAGTATCTCAGATCGATCGTATCCCGGTTGATCATCACAGATTCTTTCCCCATCGTCTTCATCTTGATCCTGTCATTTCCGCGAAATGCTTTATCCGGTCGCGGCACTCTGTCATAAGTCGGTTTCTCTGCCGGCTGCTCCGGCACGCTGATCTGTGGGAAATTCTCTGCTTCTTTTTTCGCCCGTACCGTAATGTCTTTCGGAACATAACGATCCATCTGGATAATACTGTCTGCAATATGGAAATAAGCTCCCGAACTTCCCGCAACGATCACTGTCGAAATTCCATAATTTTCATACAATTCCCTGATTCTTTCAATAAATGGTCTGATCGGTTCCATCTCTCTGTGGATCACGCGCTGCATCAGCTCATCACGGATCATAAAGTTCGTTGCACTCGTATCTTCATCAATCAGGAACAGAGATGTTCCCGCCTCAATTCCTTCGATCACATTTGCCGCCTGTGAAGTACTTCCGCTTGCATCTTCTGTACAGAATGATGTCGTATCTTTTCTGTTCGGAAGATCGTTGATGAACATGGAAATATCTGTCTTCTGGATACTTCTTCCATCCTCCGCACGCAATTTCACTGCTGTCGCATCTGTGATCACATACTCTCTTCCATCCCCTGCGATGTGATTGTACACTCCAAGTTCCAATGCTTTCAAAAGTGTTGATTTTCCGTGATAACCTCCGCCGACGATCAAGGTAATCCCCTTACGGATTCCCATACCGGTAATCTTTCCTTTATGCGGAAGTTCCAGTGTCACTTCCTGTTCCTTCGGAGACTGGAAGGCGATTCCGTCACGCATCGGCCGGGATGAGATTCCGGATTCCCTTGGCAGTACACTTCCGTTTGCCACGAAAGCACACAGACCACGTTTCGGAAGCTCTTTACGGATATACTCCTGGTCTTCTGCAAGATCTACGATTCTTCTCAATCTCTTTGCATCCAGATTCTTGTAAAACAGGGATGCCTTTACACACTCCGGAACAAAATCAAATAAAATTTTCTCTAACTCTCTCGCATTGATTGTTCGTCCATTTGCCGGAAATCCGATTTCCATTCTAAGAAGGATATTTCCGTTCTCCGGCTGAATCTGACACGCTGTTCTCTCCAGAACTTCCTGTCCGCATCTGCTGACAGAGATCAGACCACTCTTACCTGAACCTTTTGCCTTGAATGCAAACCGTTCTGCCCTTCTTCCAAACTGGCGCAGCAATTCGTCCTGAAGTGCAATTCTCTGACATTTTCCACAATATAATTCCTGTGGGAATCCTGCTGTCTTCCCACTCACCAGTACACTTACCTTTGACGGTGACGCAAACGGATCTCGCTGTACGTGATCGATCGATAAAACATATCCCGGAAATCGGTACTGTCCTTTTGTATCTTTATAAGCCGGATATCCCCGGTGATCTATTCTTGATAATAAACTTCTAAGTTCTGCTTCTGACTGCATTTTTATTCCACTCTTTCTTTTTCTCATTCGTGCAGAATACGCTCAAGCTGCACGAACCACTTCTCATTATACAATAATTTTTGCTTTCTTGCATGAAATAGTCATGCAGCTTTCCAGATTTTCAGAGCAAAAAGAAGCCATTATCCAGACTCTTTATCCGAATAATGACTTCCAATCATTTACTTCAAATTACTTTTCTGTAATACAATTTTATACCTCGAAAATCAGATCTCCGTAAGATGGCATTGGCCAAGCTTCTTTATCCACGATCATCTCAAGTTTGTCAACCGGTGTACGGAGTGCATCCATAGCCGGAACAACCTCTGTATGATAGTATGTAGCCTGTACTTCGCCTTCTTCTTTTGCTGCTGCCTCACCTGTCACTTTTACAAGCCTATCAAGCGCTGCCTTTGTCTCAGCCATCAGAGCACTTACTTCCTTAAGTGCCTCTGTCTGAACTGTCGCATCAACACCTGCTGCCTTCACAGCATTAATTGTATCTGCCAGTGTCTTTGTATACTTGATAAATGCCGGCAGGAACTGTTTGCTTGCCATATCGATCATAGTACGGGCTTCAATATTGATTGCCTTAGCATATGTCTCATACTGGATCTCTGCACGGGACTCAAGCTCTGCTTTTGTAAATACGCTGAATCTCTCAAACAATTCTACAGCCTTGTCTGTTGTGATTGCCGGAATTGCTTCAACCATAGACTTAATGTTCGGAAGTCCTCTTCTCTCAGCCTCTGCAACCCACTCGTCAGAGTATCCGTTTCCGTTGAAGATAATTCTCTGGTTCTCTGTCAGGTATTCTTTGATCAGATCATGTACTGCAAGATCAAAGTCATCTGCCTTCTCAAGAATATCACATGCATCTGCAAATGCTTCTGCAACGATTGTGTTCAGTACGATATTCGGGTTTGCGATAGAATCTCTTGATCCAACCATACGGAACTCGAACTTATTTCCTGTAAATGCGAACGGTGATGTTCTGTTTCTGTCTGTTGCATCTTTGAACAGATCCGGAAGTGTGCTTACACCTGTCTCCAGCTTTCCGCCTTTCAGACTGTGTGTAGCTTCTCCTGTACTGATCAACTGCTCAACAACATCCTCAAGCTGTTCTCCAAGGAAAATGGAAATGATTGCCGGAGGTGCCTCGTTTGCTCCAAGTCTGTGATCATTTCCCGGATCTGCTGCGGATTCTCTAAGCAGATCTGCATGTACATTAACTGCCTTCATAATGCAGGCAAGTACAAGAAGGAACTGTGTATTTTCATGCGGTGTCTTACCTGGTTCAAGAAGATTGATTCCGTCATCTGTTGTAATGGACCAGTTATTATGTTTACCGGATCCGTTAACTCCTGCGAATGGTTTCTCATGAAGCAGGCATTTCAGTCCATGCTGGCAGGCAACTCTCTTCAATGTCTGCATTGTCAGCTGGTTCTGGTCTACCGCAATGTTCGCCTCTGTATAAATCGGAGCCAGTTCGTGCTGTGCCGGTGCAACCTCATTATGCTGTGTCTTGGACGGAACGCCTACTTTCCAAAGCTGAATATTTACATCTCTCATGAAGGATGCAATTCTCTGACGGATTGTTCCGAAATAATGATCATCAAGTTCCTGTCCTTTCGGAGGCATTGCTCCAAAAAGTGTACGTCCTGTGTAGATCAGGTCTTTTCTTTCTTCAAACTTCTCTGCATCTACAAGGAAGTACTCCTGCTCTGCTCCAACAGATGGAGTAACTTTCTTAGATGTTGTATTTCCAAATAAACGAAGAAGTCTTAATGCTTCTTTGTTGATCGCTTCCATAGAACGAAGCAGTGGTGTCTTCTGATCCAGTGCCTCTCCTGTGTAGGAGCAGAATGCTGTCGGGATGCAAAGTGTAGCTCCGCCTGCGTCCTGTCTTACGAATGCCGGTGATGTACAATCCCATGCTGTATATCCTCTTGCCTCGAATGTTGCTCTCAGTCCTCCTGACGGGAATGAAGATGCATCTGGCTCACCCTTGATCAATTCCTTTCCTGAGAAAGTCATCAGAACCTTTCCGCTCGGAAGTGGAGCTGAGATAAAGGAATCATGCTTCTCTGCTGTAACTCCTGTAAGTGGCAGGAACCAGTGTGTATAGTGAGTCGCTCCTTTTTCAATCGCCCATTCTTTCATCTCGTGAGCAATAACATCTGCTGTCTCGAGATCCAGATCTTTTCCTTCTTCAATTGTCTTTCTCAGATTCTTGTAAACTTTCTTTGGCAGACGCTCCTGCATAACTGTATCATTAAATACATTTTCTCCAAAGATGTCAGCTACATTGAATAATTCTGTGCTCATACCCTATACCTTCCTTTTCTCTTAATTCTTCGATTACCGTTCACTGCAATGAACAATATTCGATTACACTACGGGAAACCCCATAATAGATTACCTCTCAGGAAATCATCCGTCTGATCCAGTCAGATCAGATCTGATTTTATTCCATCCAATCTGATTCAATCATGCGGATCATTTCCCAAGCGATAAAAAAAGGGCACTCCAATTATAATTGGAACGCCCTTGTTCTGTCTACGTGAGTCAGTATACCTCAACTTGCTTTAAAACGCAAGTGCTTTTTTAAAAAAGTTCTTCTCAGGCTTTTCCGACAGATCCGAATAACTCCATCTTCTCTTTTACTGTTTCCATGATTGCGTCTGCACCTGGTTTGAGAAGTTTACGTGGGTCAAATCCTTTACCCTCAAGATCTTTTCCTGCTTCGATGTACTTACGTGTAGCATCTGCGAAAGAAAGCTGACACTCTGTATTAACGTTGATCTTAGCAACTCCAAGAGAGATTGCTTTCTTGATCATATCTTCCGGGATACCTGTACCACCGTGAAGTACGAGTGGCATTGCTCCTGTACGCTGCTGAATAGCATCCAGAGTCTCAAAGCTTAATCCTTCCCAGTTTGCCGGATATTTACCATGAATGTTACCGATACCTGCTGCCAGGAAATCGATTCCCAGATCAGCTACTCTCTTACACTCTTCCGGATCAGCGCACTCACCTCTTCCGATAACTCCATCTTCTTCTCCACCGATGGATCCAACTTCTGCTTCGATTGACATTCCGTGCTCGTGAGCGATCTTAACGAGTTCTTTTGTCTTCTCAACGTTCTCGTCGATTGGATAATGAGATCCGTCAAACATGATTGATGAGAATCCTGCTTCTACACATTTCAGGCATCCTTCGTAGCTGCCGTGGTCAAGATGAAGAGCAACCGGAACTGTGATTCCGAGTTCTTCCATCATTCCGTTTACCATACCTACAACAGTCTTATATCCTGTCATGTACTTTCCTGCACCCTCAGATACACCAAGGATAACTGGTGAGTTGAGTTCCTGTGCTGTTGTAAGAATAGCCTTTGTCCACTCAAGATTGTTGATATTGAACTGTCCTACTGCATAGTGGCCTGCTTTTGCTTTCTGAAGCATTTCTGTAGCTGATACTAACATATTTCTTTCCTCCAATTCTTAAAGATCCTGACACCCGTGAAAACCATCAGGAATTATTTATTTAGAATTCTTCTATATTATAGCGTATTAATTTATAAATGACAATCTTATGTTTTGCATAAAAAACAGTACGCAGTTACAATTATCGTTAACATTTTCACAAGGATTTCTTCTGCCCTCTGTGGATTGTTCTTATTTTTGTACAATATAACCAATAATTATTTATTCGATATAACCGCACTTTTCTCCTTTTGCTAACTCTGTATTTCTGATTCGTGATTTGCTAAAAGATTTTCAAAGCACAAAAAAAGCTCGTAAATACGAGCTTTTTTCAGTGACTCCGAGGGGAATCGAACCCCTGATTCCAGCGTGAGAGGCTAGCGTCTTG
>OHAI01001287.1_pt1 | contig 19508 bp, 19 predicted proteins | sample 1577091 | NCBI WGS metagenome assembly OHAI01 (sample SAMEA3541548, study PRJEB24748) | human gut metagenome | biome: human gut; feature: human-associated habitat; material: faeces | place: China | collected 2012
GGGTGGCACGCGAGGCGCTCGAGGCATTGTCGCCAACACGATGTGCCGGCTGCGAGCGCGCCGGTACGCTTATTTGCCAAGACTGCCTGGCTGCGCTCACGCTCATCGACCCACGTCATAGCTGCACCCGATGCGGCGCCCCGTTTGGGGATTTGCTGTGCACTGAGTGTTCGGTCGAGGGCACGTCCTCGGCAATGGCGGAGGCGCTCGACCGCTGCCTGGCGTGCGCCGTCTATGCGCATCCGCTGCCGCGCATCATTAAAGCATACAAGGATGCGGGCGAGCGACGTCTGGCTCCGTATCTGGCGGAGCTGCTTTACGACACCGCCCTGCATGCCCAGGTCGTAGCGCCCGATCGCTTAGGAGGTGTGCTGTCCGGTGCGGATGCGGTGGTGTTTGTGCCTGCGACGGCGGCAGCGTTTCGGCGGCGTGGCTTTGATCATATGGAGGCCATTGCGCGCCCATTTTGCGAGCTGTCGGGTGTTCCCCTGCTCGATGCCCTCGTCAAGTACGGGCATGGCGACCAGCGCGAACTCGGTCGTGAGGAGCGTCGCGAGCGTGCCCAAGGCATGTACGAGACGGTTGAGGACGTGCACGGCCGCCGCCTACTGCTTATCGATGACGTTATCACCACGGGCGCGACCATGGCAGCAGCCTCGGCGGAGCTCAAGCGTGCCGGCGCTGCGGCAGTCGATGGCCTTGCTATCGCACGTGTTTGGTAGGGGTGGTTTTGTGGCAGTGAAGATGGCGCGTGCGGCCCGTCCTGACCTGCGAAATCTGTACTCGCGATGCGAATGACGCCCCTAACCTTAAACTTTAGCTTGAACTTAGCTATAATGCGCTACGTTCCTACCAGGCTGTGGTTGCGGACGGACGAAATGCCCGTCCTAGTCCAAGACAGACGCGGTCAAAGGGATCCACGTAAGCGACCGCGTGCGCGCGGCGCGATCATGGCGCGTCCTAGATGTAAGCCGCACCGTCCGTTCTACTTTCTTTGGGGCAATACCGCCTCGCGGGCGAGCGGGCCAGTCGTGAAGGTGGCTGCGGCCTCCCGAGCAAACACCCCGGTGCGCAAGTGTGGGGTCAAATACCAGGTCAGCTGGTGGGAACAATCTGATATTTCGTGCAACGCACGGATCGTATACGACACAGAAGGCAGGGTAGTGGACATGGTGAGGGGCAGCTTGATGCACGCGGCTCGGTTAGGTGCTGGGACCGCAGCGGTCATCGCAGTTTTGGGCCTGAGCGGATGCGCGTTCAACCCGCTGTCTACGTTCACGACTCCCGCGATCGACCAGATCGAGTACGAGACCGTCACGCCCGCGGTGTCGGATGATGCCCTGGTCACCCCCGGTACCCTGACGGTTGCCCTCGATACCTCCGATGCGCCGCAGGCCATGCAGGGCGCTGACGGCGAGCTCACGGGGTATGCAGTCGACGCTGCCCGCGCCCTCGCAAGCCGCATGGGCCTTAAGGTCGCCTTTGTCGATGCGTCCTCGGCAGGTTCCGCGCTCGGTGACAAAAAGGCTGATATCTTTATCGGCGAGATCAACTCCACGGATGGGGACGTTAGCTCGCTCGGCACCTGCCTGTACGATGCCGCTTCCGTGTTCGGTAAAACCAGCGATGGTGGGTCGCTAAGCGTTTCCACCGATACCCTTAACACGTCTACTCTGGGTGTCCAGATGTCCTCGGCCTCGCAGGAGGCGCTTGCTAAGCAGAGCATCACCGCCAACCAAAAGACCTACTCCAACATCAACGAGTGCTTTGAGGCACTCGAGTCCGGCGAGGTCGACTATGTAATCTGCGACTCCACGGCCGGCGGCTACCTTGCACGCCTGATGAGCGAGGTCTCCTATGCCGGTTCGCTCGAGGCGCCCTCGACGCTTGGTGTTGCGGGCCTCTCGTCCAATGACGAACTGTGCCGTGCCGTGAGCGATGCCCTCGACGGTATTACGGCCGACGGCACGCTCGAGGCGGTCCACTCTGTCTGGTATGGCAGGATGCCCTACGACCTCACCACTAAGACGGTTTCGGGCGCTAACGTGCAGCCGGGCGACTCTGAGTCCAGTGAGACCGCATCCTCCGGCAGCGAGTCCTCCGATTCCAACAATGAGACCGCATCCTCCGAAGACAAATCGTCCAGCCAGGAAGACACCATCACCGACGACGACATTAACAAGCTTAATAGCTAGTTATTGCTAGGGGTGGTCTCTCCTATGCGCTAGGAGAGACGCCTCTTCACGGTTTCAACACGCACTGCCGGGCTTCCCCAATAGGGGAGCCCGGCTTTTTCATCTCTATAAAACCAGCAGGTCAAAGACAATTTTCGGGACCAAATACAAAGTCGCCGGCTCCCTCCTATAGCGCACTTTGCCACAGAAAAGTGCGAGACTTCGGTATGCGGTATCAAGCAATCGTTATTCGGGTCTTTGGGAATCCGCGTGATTAAATGCACGGCAATGGGTACATAGCCAGTACAGTAAGTCCCCGAGGCAGATTGGAGCCACGTATGGATATCAAGGTTTCTGGACGCAAGACGACGGTAACCGATGCTCTGCGTGCGCATGTGGATGAGAAGATCGGCGAGGCGCTCAAGGTTTTCGATATCGAGCCCATGACAGTCGACGTCGTGCTTCGTTATGAGAAGAACCCCTCGAACCCCAACCCGGCAATCGTCGAGGTCACGGTTCGTGCCCGCGGCTCTGTGATTCGCGTTGCCGAGCACGGCGCAGATATGTATGCCGCCATCGACCTCTCCGCCGATAAGGTTACCCGCCAGCTGCGCAAGTTCAAGACTAAGGTCGTGGACAACCGCCAGGGTGGTGCCAGCGCAGCGGATGTTGCACCGGTCGAGCGTGTCGAGGATCTGGCCGACCTGCTGCTGCCCGAGGAGGAAGACGACCTGCTCGTCCGCGAGAAGGTTATCGACGTCACTCCGATGACTGAGGAGCAGGCGCTGGTGCAGACCGATCTGCTCGGTCACGACTTCTACGTGTTCGAGAACGCGACGACCGGCCTTATCAATGTGGTGTATCACCGTAAGAATGGTGGATATGGCATCATCAAGCCCCGTATCGAAACACTTGACGAGTAAAATACGTTAACTTGCATGAGTTAACGGTTGGCGGCCATCCCATGCGGGTGGCCGCCTTTTTACGTAAGGAGTCGCTTTGATGGACAAGGCCGCATCCGCCGGTCATTCGGACCGTTGCCGCATCGTCGTCGATACCTGCTGCGACTTTAGCCCCGAGGTCGCCGCGAACCTCGATGTCGATATCCTGGGTTTCCCCTTCATTATCGATGGCGAAGAGCGCACGGACGACATCTGGTCGAGCATCACACCCAAGGAGTTCTACGACCGTATGCGCGCCGGTGCCCGCGTGTCCACCTCGGCTGTGTCGCTCGGTCGCTATATCGAGTTCTTTACCGAGTGCGCCAAAGAGGGTACGCCTACGGTCTACCTGTGCTTTACCTCGGCGCTGTCGTCGAGCTACAACTCCGCGTGCCAGGCGGCGGACGCCGTGCGCGCCGAGTATCCCAACTTTGAGCTGTACGTGGTCGACAACGCTCTGCCCTGTGCGACCGGCGAGCTCTTGGCGCTTGAGGCCGTGCGCCAGCGTTCGGCGGGACTGACCGCCAAGCAGCTGGTCGACTGGGCAAACGAGGCCAAGACCTATGTCCACGGTTACTTTACGCTCGAGAGCTTTGACGCGCTGGCTGCCGGCGGCCGCATTCCGCCCGCGGCGGCGCAGCTCACGGCAAAGCTCGACGTCAAACCCGAGCTGTCCTACGACCTGGCCGGCTCGCTGTCGCTGATCGGCGTCAACCGCGGTCGCAAGAAGGCGCTCAAGTCCATCCTCAAGTCGTTCCGCGAGAACTATGTGCCCGATCGCACCATGCCCATCGCCATTATGACGGCCGATGCCGAGAAGGACGGCGACTGGCTCGAAGCCGCCATCCGCAAGGAGGAGGGTTGCGCCGACGTCACGATCATTCGCAGCTCCGTCGGTCCTACCATCGGCTCGCACGTGGGCCCCGGCATGGTGGCCTGCGCGTTTTGGGGTAAGAACCGCGCCGACAAGGCGTCGCTTTCCGACCGCATCGCCCGCCGCGTGCGCGGCCAGTAGGCAAGCGCTGCGTCCGTAATCGCCCTCGACTCACAGCCCAACGCTGGCACCGAGTATTCAACCTGGTAATAACACCCAACCCAAAAGGAAAGGTTTCATGGCAAACAAGCTCTCCGTCGCATTCATCGGCACCGGAATCATGGGTGCCCCCATTGCCGGCCACATCCTGGATGCCGGCTATCCCGTCACGGTCAACAACCGCACTAAGTCCAAGGCCGCCGCGCTTATCGAGCGCGGTGCCGTTTGGGCCGATACGCCGGCAGATGCCGTGGCGAACGCCGACGTCGTCTTTACCATGGTGGGTTATCCCTCCGAGGTCGAGGAGCTCTACCTGGCGGGCGACGGCCTGCTCGCGTGCACTAAGCCCGGCGCGGTCCTGATCGACCTCACCACGAGCTCGCCCGAGCTCGCGCGCGACATTGCCGAGGCCGCCCAGGTTTCCGGCCGCATGGCGTTTGACTGCCCCGTCACCGGCGGCGAGTCTGGTGCTATCGCCGGCACGCTCACGGCTATCGTGGGCGCCACCGAGAACGATATCGCCCCAGTCCGCGACATCCTTGCCACCTTTGCGGCCAACATCTGCTGCTTCGACGGCGCTGGCAAGGGCCAGGCTGCCAAGCTCGCCAACCAGGTGTCGCTGGGCGCCTGCATGGTCGGCATGGCCGATGCGCTGGCGTTTGCCGAGCTGAGCGGCCTTGACCTGGAGAAGATCCGTCAGATGATCCTGGGCGGCACCGGCAAGTCCGGCGCCATGGAGAGCCTGGCGCCCAAGGCACTCGACGGCGACTACAAGCCCGGTTTTATGGTCGAGCACTTCATTAAGGACCTGCGCCTGGCCCTTGCTTACGCCGACGACCGCGAGCTCGCGCTGCCCGGCGCCGACGTGGCCTTTACGCTCTACGACATGCTCGACGCTATCGGTGGCGCCAAGCTGGGCACCCAGGCCATCACGGTCCTCTACAAGGAGGAGGCCGACGCCATCGCCGCCGGTCTGGACTGGTCGCAGTATCGCCCCGAGGAGCACGGTGCCCACGAGGACGGCTGCGGTTGCGGCGAGCACGGCGACGAGCATGAGTGCGGTTGCGGCCACCATCACGGCGAGGACCACGAGTGCTGCGGCGGCCACGGTCATGACGACGGCCACGAGTGCTGCTGTGGCCACCATCACGGGGAGTAGCGCCCATGAGCTGGACGTTCGTGGTGCTTGCGCTGGTGCTCTTTCTCTTTGCGATTTACATCGGCTTTCTGTGCGGCCAGTGGGCGTGCGAAAAGCGCGTGATCACCAAGCGCGACTACTGGATTGCCAACTTTGCAGGAGCGGCGGCAGTCGTCCTGCTGACCTGGGTGTTCTCGCTGTTCCCGCTGGTGCAGTTTGCGCCGATCGGCTGGCTCGGCGGCTTTATCGCCGGCCTTAAGATGAGCTTTGGCGAGTCCGTCGGTCCGTGGCGCAAGCACGACGAGGTCTTTAACGTCAACAAGGCTCATCGCGCCGCCGCCGACGCGGGCGATGCCGAGGAACGCCGCCGTGCACGTCGCAATGGCGCGGCCGACCGACAGCTCATCTCGGTCACCGATGACAGCAAGGGTGCTGGCAAGCACGCCAAGAAATAAAAAGAAGAGGTAACTATGGCAGAAAACAAAGACGAACAGCTCACCGACGAGGAGCTGGCACAGCTCCAGCTGGCAGAGGAGAACGAGAACGCCGTCGATCGACTGGTCCAGGAGCTCGGCTGCCCCACGCGCCGCATCCGCCAGTTTGCCGCCCGCGTGCTGCATCTGCTTGCCGAGCGCGATCCGCAGCGCGTCGTGCCCTGCGTACCCGCGTTGATCGAGGCGCTCGACCGCCCCGAGGCGCAGACCCGCTGGGAGGCCCTCGATGCCCTGACGGCGCTCGCCACCACCTGCCCCGAGCAGCTGGGCGATGCCTTTGAGGGCGCCGAGACCGCACTGTTCGACGAGATCTCCTCCACGCTGCGCTATGCCGCCTTCCGCCTGCTGTGCGTGTGGGGTGCCACGAGCGTCGAGCGTTCGCGCGAGGCTTGGCCCATCCTGGACGAGGCCATCCAGTGCTACCACGGCGACCTCGAGTATCGCGACATGCTCGGTTGCCTGTACGAGTTTTGCCAGGGCGAGATCGACGCCGAGGTTGCCGAGAAGCTTGCGCTGCGCCTTAAGTTCGATGCCGAGAACGGCAAGGGCAGCTATCTCAAGGCCCGTTCGAGCGAGATTTGCGAAATGCTTGTTAAACGTTTTGGCCTGGATCTCTCCAAAAAGAAGAAGCGTGCTAGCGTTAAAAAATCTGAGGCCGCCGAAGACGAGGAGTAACAGATTATGGCGCACGATGTAGTCCTGATTCCCGGTGACGGTATCGGTCCCGAGATTACGCAGGCCATGCGCCGCGTGGTCGAGGCCACCGGTGTCCAGATCAACTGGAACGTCCAGGAGGCCGGTGCCGGCGTCATGGACGAGTTTGGCACGCCGCTGCCCCAGCGCGTGCTCGATGCGGTCGCCGAGACCAAGGTTGCCATCAAGGGCCCCATTACCACGCCGGTTGGCACGGGTTTCCGCAGCGTCAACGTGGCCCTGCGCAAGCATTTCGACCTGTACGCCTGCGTGCGCCCCTGTCTGTCGCAGCCGGGTGACGGCTCGCGTTTTCGCGATGTCGACCTGGTCATCGTGCGCGAGAACACCGAGGACCTCTACGCCGGCATCGAGTTCGATGAGGGCGCTGCCGAGGTCGAGGAGCTCTCGCAGCTCGTCGAGCGTTCGGGCCAAAAGACCTTCGCCGCCGATTCCGCGATCTCGATCAAGCCGATCTCCATTGCCAAGAGCCGCCGCATTGTGGAGTATGCCTTTGAGTATGCCCGGCGCTGCGGCCGCAAAAAGGTGACGGCCGTGCATAAGGCCAACATCATGAAGGCGACCGACGGCCTGTTCCTGCGCGTGGCGCGCGAGGTGGCCGCCAACTATCCCGATATCGAGTTCAACGACAAGATCGTTGACGCTACCTGCATGGGCCTGGTCCAGAACCCCAACGACTTCGATGTCTTGGTGCTGCCCAACCTGTACGGCGACATCGTGAGCGACCTGTGCGCCGGCCTGGTTGGTGGCTTGGGTATGGCCCCCGGCTCCAACATCGGTGCCGACTGCGCCATCTTTGAGGCTACGCACGGCTCCGCACCCGATATCGCGGACAAGGATATCGCCAACCCCACGGCCGAGATCCTCTCTGCCGCGATGATGCTCGATCACCTGGGCGAGAACGATGCTGCCAATCGCATTCGTGCCGCCGTCTCCGCCGCGCTCGACGAGAGCGAGCAGGTTACCGGTGACGTGCGTCGTGCTCAGACCGGCTCCGTTGAGGGCGCCGTGGGCACGCAGGCCTTTGCCGATGCCGTTATCGCGCACCTGGCCTAAGGTATGCACGCTGCAAACGCCTAAATAGTACTTAAGTGTTTGCGTATAACCTAAGAATCAATACGCCCGGCGCCTCGTCGGGCGTATTCTATTGGGGACTATGTTTCCTAACAAGGAGTAATTGATATGGGTCTGATTCAAAAGAAGGACGAGAAGGACGAGATCGACGGCATCCAGATCATCGAGCGCGGCGAAGGCCCCGACGGTGACGAGGACGAGAAGATCGACCTGGTCGCCGGCACGTCTGCCGAACATATCGCCGCTGGCACGACCGCCGAGGAGGAGGACGCCCGCCTGGAGGCAAAGATCGCCGCGGACGCCGCCGACGAGAACCTTATGCCTGAGGAGCAGGACGAGGACGACGACTCCGACACGAACGACCGCGCATCCAAGCACAAGAAGACGATGATTGCCGCCTTTGTGGTCGCCATCGTGATCGCTGCGGTGGTCGGCTTCTTTATTGGCAATGGCGGCTTTGGCGGCAAGGGTGTCGGCTCGGCTACCCTCACCGAGGACCAGCTCGATTCGACCGTGGCAAGCTATAGCTACAACGGCAAGAAGAGCGATATCACCGCGCGCGAGGCCATCGAGAGCCAGTACAGCCTCGATACCGTCAAGGATAGCGATGGCAACTACACCGCTCCTTCTGCTGACGTCATCCTGTCCTACGTGCGCAACCAGATTCTGCTGGACGCTGCCGAGGACGAGGGCATTACCGTCTCTTCCAAGGAAATGAAGCAGTACGCCGAGGATTCCATCGGCACCTCCGACTACAAGACCATGGCCACGCAGTACGGCGTGTCCAAGGACCAGGCCAAGCAGATCGTCCGCCAGTCCGCGACGCTACAGAAGCTCTATAAGAAGAAGGTGGGCGATAGCTCCGCAAGCATGCCGACCGCTCCGACCGAGCCTGCTGACGGCAACGAGGAGACCGCGAGCAAGGACTACGCCGACTACATCATCAACCTTGCCGGCGATGAGTGGGATAGCTCAAAGGGCACCTGGAAGGACGCCGACAGCACCTATGCTAAGGCGTTCGCCGACGATGCCTTTACGGCCGATAGCGCAACCTATAAGCAGGCCATGACCGCCTATTACACCGCTTACCAGCAGTACTCTTCGCAGGCTTCGAGCGCCAGCTCCAAGTGGACCGAGTATGCTAACGGTCTCTACGCCAAGGCCAACATCAGCATTTACGGCCTGTTTGCGTAAGATCTGCCTGAGCTTACCGATCGCGTAGCCGAACTATCTGAATAAGCCCGCTAGAACGATATCCGTTCTAGCGGGCTTATTGCGTCGGAGGTACCGGTGGTTAAATAATCTCAATTAATCTTTAAGTCCAAAAAGGCTATCGGCTTCATCGTCGGATATATATTCCAGTACATCGCCCGGTTGGCAGTCGAGTGCCCGGCATATCGCGTCAAGAGTTGAAAAACGTATGGCAGAAACCTTGCCCGTCTTAATGCGTGACATATTGACCTGGGAGATGCCCACACGTTCCGCAAGCTCTTTGGATGAGATCTTGCGTTCGGCGAGCATGCGGTCAAGCCGCAGAATAATCATGGATTCCCCCTAGAGCAACTCGTCATCTTGTTTTTGCAGGATATACCCGTAGCGGAAGACGCTGGCTATCAGGCAAATAATCAGGCCTGCAAAGAGCATGGAAGGGTCGAATAGCTGGCCGACGAACGCATCCGTAAAGCTGCCGCCAAATTCTGAGAGTATCATTCCCGTGATTACGGCACCAAGAAGCCTCACGGCAACGCCGCCGATAAGGAATAAATGTCCTACTCGACGAAGCGTATGGCTGCATTCAAGGTCAAAGGGCCTGCCTTCCTTTTCAATGTTGAAGAAAAGCCTGCGCACGCTTAGCGCGATGGTAAGCGCGAGGCATGTCATCAAGAGGCTCCCTATGGCAGTGTGACCATCGTGTGCAACGAGCATAAGTGGGGCCTGCGCATCGGTACCGACGATAGCAAGGCACGGTCCTTCGCCGGCTTGAAGTTCTACGGATTGGAGACACGACCCTTGGGAGAGGCCAGGCAATATGAGTAGAAGGTCAATCATAATGACTGCGAGGAGTCCCAGAGCGAGCGCTGTGGTAATGCAGATTGTGGCCCATTTGCAGATGCGAGCGAGCTTCTTCAGTTTAGCTATCGTCTGTTCGCGGCTGATGGTTTCATTCGATGTGGACGCGTTCCAGCGGATCATAGCCCCTCCAACCAATCTCTTGGATGATACTTGTATCATATATCATAATTAATGATAAACGATAAATAATTACGGATACTGAGTAAGTAATGATTGAAAACGATTAGCGTGAGCTATTAGCTCATTTTGGATGCCGGAGTTTAGCGCGCGGGGGATGAGGACAAATGCCAAAACTTCCCGTGATCGCGCAAGTGCTTCATCGGGTTTCCCCAATTCATCCAGAAAAACGGCCGTAAACGATTGGAAATAACCGCTGAGCGGTCGAAAACTACCGTTCACCGATAATTTCTAAACTGGTTCTAACTGGTATTAAGTCAAAAAGACCAATTCACAAATCTTCACAATGACCTGCATTTTTTCTACATGCCATTTTTGGCCACCCTGCGTTGTTTAGACACAGAAAAGGTTCCGATCATTCGTCGAACCATTTCGAAACGGTTTCAAAGCCGCAGGTAGAAGTGTTAACGAGCGGTAAACGGTCGATTTATCGCCGTGAGCGGTGCAAAAACGTTTTACTGCGTGAATCAGCGAAAGCGACCTCTTCTGTGATGATATAGTGACAACAACACGTCACGTGGTTATTACCAGTTGAGAGACCACTGGTCTTCAAAGAACGCTTTCCAAGAAGCTTTAAGGGCGTCCGCCCGCTGGCTTCCGAAAACATCGGACTCAGATCGTACACACCTTCGGAAGGGAAATTTGAATGGTTGGCTTTATTCTTACCGGTCATGGACAGTTCGCACCCGGCCTCGCAAGCGCTATCGCTATGGTCGCCGGTGATCAGCCCGCTTTTACCGTCGTTCCTTTCGAGGGCGACCAGGCTGCTTCCTACGGTGAGGATCTCCGCGCCGCTATCACCGCCATGCGCGAGGAGTGCGATGGCGTGCTCGTCTTTACCGACCTGCTTGGTGGTACCCCGTTCAACCAGGCAATGATGATTGCCCAGGATGTCGACAACGTCGAGATTCTGACTGGCACGAACCTTCCCATGGTTATTGAGCTTCTGTTCCTCCGCGGCAACGCTACGCTCGCCGAGCTTGGCGAGCAGGCCGTGACCGTTGGCCAGACGGGCATCACCGCCCAGACGGTTGCCTCCGTCGCTGGTGCCGAGGAAGAGGATATCTTCGGTGACGAGGACGGCATCTAATGGCCGATTTCGGAGCCAGCGTCCTGAGCTCCTCGGTCGCTCTTTTAGGCCTGCTTGTCGTCATGGGCTTGATTTACACCATCTGGTCGCAAATCAACATGAAGAAGAAGCAGAAGTACTTCAAGGAGCTGCACACCGAGCTCAAGCCGGGTCAGGAGGTTCTTTTCGCCGGCGGTATCTACGGAACCGTTAAGGGCATCGAAGGCGAAAAGGTCCAGATCAAAGTCCGATCCGGTGCCGTCGTAGATGTTTCGCGTTACGCGATTCAGGAGATCAAGTAACTGTCGTCAGCAAATAACGAAAGGAAGCTGATCAACATGGCAGAACCCAACATTCTTCTTACCCGCATCGATAACCGACTGGTCCATGGTCAGGTTGCCACCCAGTGGAACTCCACCCTGGGCTCCAACCTTATCCTCGTCGCCAACGACGATGTGTCGACCAACACCATGCGCCAGAACCTCATGAAGATGGCCGCTCCCGCCGGCGTCGCTACGCGTTTCTTCTCCCTGCAGAAGACCATCGACGTCATTGGCAAGGCGAGCCCGCGCCAGAAGATCTTCATCGTGGCCGAAACACCGGAAGACGTGCTTACGCTCGTCAAGGGCGGTGTGCCTATAAAGAAGGTAAACATCGGCAACATGCACATGTCGGAAGGAAAGCGCCAAGTCGCCACCTCCGTCGCAGTTAACGACGAGGATGTCGCTGCGTTTAAAGAGCTGCAGGAATTGGGGGTGGAGTTGGAGATCAGGCGCGTTCCGAGCACGCCTGTTGAGGACACGAGCAAGCTCTTCTCGTAATCCTCATGAACCACGTTGTCAGGAATGAAACCCTGACATTCTGTACGTGAAATCCAAAGTGCGTACATACATTTTGAAAGGAGGAGCAAGATGGAATACTCGATCATCCAGGTCGCTCTGGTCTTCATCGTCACGTTCGTCGCGGCAATCGACCAGTTCAACTTCCTCGAGTCTCTCTATCAGCCCATCGTCACCGGCGCCGTCATCGGTCTTATCCTTGGCGACCTCAACACCGGTCTTCTCGTGGGTGGTACCTATCAGCTCATGACGATCGGCAACATGCCGATCGGAGGCGCTCAGCCGCCTAACGCCGTCATCGGCGGCATCATGGCAGCCATTCTCGCTATCGCTACGGGCCTCGAGCCCAACGCGGCAGTCGGCCTTGCCATTCCGTTCGCTCTGCTTGGTCAGCTCGGCGTTACCCTGGTCTTTACGCTTATGTCGCCGCTCATGTCCTCCGCGGACAACATGGCTCACAACGCTGACACCAAGGGTATCGAGCGTCTGAACTACTTCGCCATGGCTCTGCTCGGCCTGATCTTCGCTGTCGTCGTCACCCTGTTCTTCATCGCTGGCGCCACCATCGGTCAGACCATCGCTTCCGCCATCCCGACTTGGCTGCAGACCGGTCTCTCCGCTGCAGGCGGCATGATGCGCTTCGTCGGCTTCGCCGTCCTGCTCAAGGTTATGATGAACCGCGATATGTGGGGCTTCTTCCTCATGGGCTTTGGCCTCGCGCTCATCACCGTTGCCAACGATTCTCTGGCAACCCCTGCTCTGCTCATCCTCGCTCTCATCGGCTTCGGCATCGCTTTCTGGGACTTCCAGCAGCAGACCGAGCTGAAGGGTGCAGCTGTTTCTGACGGAGGTGACTTCGAAGATGGCATCTAATGAGTATGTGATCCCGGAGCACTACGAGGATCTCACTCCTGCTCCGCAGCTCGACCAGAAGACCCTCAACAAGATGGCTTGGCGTTCCTGCTTCCTGCAGGCCTCGTTCAACTACGAGCGTATGCAGGCCGCTGGTTGGCTCTACTCCATCATCCCCGGTCTGGAGAAGATCCACACCAACAAGAACGACCTCGCGGCTTCCATGAGCCACAACCTGGAGTTCTTCAACACTCACCCGTTCCTCGTCACCTTTGTTATGGGCATCGTGCTTTCGCTCGAGCAGAACAAGGTTGACATCCCCACGATCCGCGCCGTCCGCGTCGCCGCAATGGGCCCGCTCGGTGGTATCGGTGACGCCCTGTTCTGGCTGACGCTCGTGCCTATCACGGCCGGCATCACCTCCAACATGGCCATCAACGGCAACGCCGCTGCGCCGATCATCTTCCTGGTGATCTTCAACGTCGTCCAGTTCGCACTGCGCTTCTGGCTCATGAACTGGTCCTACAAGCTTGGCACCAGCGCTATTGACGCTCTGACTGCCAACATGCAGGCCTTCACGCGTGCCGCTTCCATTATGGGCGTCTTCGTCGTCGGTTGCCTGGTCGTCACCATGGGTGGCACCCAGATCAACCTCCAGATCCCCAACGGCACCACCCGTGGCCTTGCCCCTACTACCGTGATCGTCTCCGAGAAGGAGGCCGAGAACTTCACCGGTATGGAGGGCATCGATACCGAGACCGCTGAGGCCGGTACCATCGCCATGACCGATGAGGACGGCAACGCCCTCACCGCCGTCGATGCCGACGGCAACGAGGTCAAGTGCGGCGTCGCCGATCTGGGCAACGGCATGGAGTCCGTGACCTACGCTACCGTCACCGAGGATCCGGTCAACTTCTCTGTTGCCGACACCCTCAACACCATCGTCCCGAAGCTCGTCCCGCTTATGCTTACGCTGCTGCTTTACTACATGTTCGCTAAGCACAGCTGGACCCCGACCAAGGGCATTCTGCTGCTCTTCGTCCTGGGCATCCTGGGCGCTGGCCCGCTTGGTCTCTGGCCGAGCATCTGGTAAGGCTCTAGCTTGAGGGGTGTGTCCCTACGCGGCTCACACCCCGACCCCTTAAGCCATGTGTATGTTAAAAGCCGCGTGCTCGAAAGAGCGCGCGGCTTTTGTTTTCTTAATGATTCGGGTGTTGCAGACCGATAATGCTTAACACCCAAGGTAGTAGCCTAGTTTGAGCAAAAGGGAGGATAGGATGGCGATCGGAGCGCGTAAGCAACCGCTGTACGATCAGCTGGTCGATATTCTGACCGAAAAGATTGACCATGAATATCGCGCCGGTGACATGATTCCTTCCGAGCGCGAACTTTCGGAGCGCTATGGTCTCTCGCGCACTACGGTACGCCTAGCTCTGCAGGAACTGGAGCGTTTAGGACTGGTGGTTCGGCAGCACGGTCGCGGTACCTTTGTGACCGACCGTTCGGCAAAGGCAACCAATCTTATGCAGTCCTACAGCTTTACCGAGCAGATGCGCGCGATGGGTCGAGAACCCGAGACCACGATTCTCGAGTTTTGCGAGATGGAGGCCGATAAGAATCTGGCCGAGCATATGGGATTACGTATCGGTGATCGCATTTTTAAGCTCAAGCGCCTTCGTTCTGCCGACAACATGCCCATGATGGTCGAACGTAGCTATCTACCGGTTCGTCAATTTCTGTCCCTAAAGCGACCGCTGCTGGAGCGTAAGCCGCTTTACGATGTGATTGAGCAAGACTTTCAACAAAAAATACGCGTGGCCGAAGAGGAGTTCTATGCGAGCATAGCCCGTCCCACCGATGCCCACCTTTTGGAAATCGTCGAGGGCTCGCCTGTGCTCGATTTGGTTAGGACTACGTATAACGAGTCAAACGAGGTTGTGGAGTATACGCTCTCGGTTGCTCGTGCCGATCAGTTTAAATACAAGGTTTACCACCAGCGTAGCGATTAGTGTCTGCACCGTTTCCATATGATGATTCTTTGTATTTAACTGGTTACTACCAGATAACCAACCGAAGTGTATAATTGCACGTCAGAGGATTACTTCTAGAGAGAGGTATTAGAAATGTTCGAGAAGAGTGTCGAGGAGCTCACCGAGCTCGGCGCCCAGATCACCACGGCCGAGATTGCTCAGCAGCCCGAGCTTTGGCGTGATACGCTCAACATCTATCGCGAGAACAAGGAGGCCATCGAGGCCTTCCTGGCCGAGGCTCGCGCTATGGGCGAGGGCCGTCTGTCCGTTGTCTTCACCGGTGCCGGTACGTCCGACTACGTTGGCGATACCTGCGCCCCGTACCTGCGTCACGCTGGCAACACTGATCTCTACGACTTTAAGCCCATCGCCACGACAGACATCGTGAGCGCACCGCGCGACTTCCTGCGCGCCGAGGATCCCACGCTCGTGGTTTCCTTTGCCCGCTCCGGCAACAGCCCCGAGAGCCTTGCTGCCGTCGCCGTTGCCAAGGAGCTCGTCCACAACGTCAAGTTCCTCAACATCACCTGCGCTCCCGAGGGCAAGCTCGCCGTCGAGTCCGCTGATGACCCCAATGCGCTGACGCTGCTCATCCCGCGCGCCAACGACAAGGGCTTCGCCATGACCGGTTCTTACACCTGCATGACCCTGCTCTCTACCCTTATTTTCGACACCGCCTCTGATGAGCAGAAGGCCGAGTGGGTCGAGACCATCGCCAAGATGGGCGAGGAGGTCATCGCTCGTGAGCCCGAGGTCGCCGATTACCTGGCTGGCAACTTCAACCGCGTGACCTACTTGGGTTCCGGCTCCTTCGGTGGCCTTGCCCAGGAGAGCCAGCTCAAGATCCTCGAGCTCGCTCACGGTCTGGTCGCTACTTCCTACGACACCTCTATGGGTTATCGTCACGGACCCAAGTCCTTCGTCGACGACAAGACCCTCGTGTTCGTGTTCGTCAACAACGATGCCTACACCCGTCAGTACGATATCGACATCCTCAACGAGATCGGTGGCGACGAGATCGCTCAGCACACCGTTGCCGTTCAGCAGGATGGCGCTACCGTCTACGAGGGCGAGTCCTTCACCTTTAAGGGCTATGAGGCACTCCCCGAGGGCTACCTTGCCCTGCCGTTCGTGATGTTTGCCCAGGCCATCAGCCTGCTCAACTCCGTGCGCGTGGGCAACACGCCCGATACGCCGAGCCCCACTGGCACGGTCAACCGCGTGGTTAAGGGCGTGACGATTCACCCCTTCACCGCTTAATCGCGTCCCCCTGTAAGGGCGCCCGTCCGCTCATAACGGCGGGCGGGCGCTTTTTGTTTTACGTGAGCTGGGTATAAGCATCACCACAGTCAACTGCTTTAGAAGCAAGGAGTGCATATGAGCACGTACGCAATTAAGGCTGACAAGTTCTTCTTGCCGGCGGGCCCGCAGCTGGGCGGCTATCTCATGGTCGAGGATGGCGTCTTTGGCGCCTGGCAGGCCGAGGAGCCCTCTTGCGAGATCAAGGACTATACGGGGTCGTGGATCGCGCCGGGTATGGTCGACACCCACATCCACGGCTTCTACAACCACTCAACTACCGATAACGACCCCGAGGGTATCGATATTAGCTCGACCGAGCTCGCCCGTCGCGGTACCACCAGCTGGTTGCCCACGACGTTCACCGATGGCGTCGAGCAGATCAAGGATGCCTGCGCCGCCATCGCTCAGGCTGACGAGGGCCGCGGCCCTGACTTCTGCGGTGCTCGCATTCAGGGCATCTACCTGGAGGGCCCCTTCTTTACCATGAAGCATGTGGGCGCACAGAACCCCGCTTACCTGATTGACCCCTCCGAGGAGGTCTTTGACGAGTGGCAGGAGGCTGCCGGCGGACGTATCGTTAAGAGCGCCATGGCTGCCGAGCGCGATGGCGCCGCTGCTTATGCTGCTGCCCTCAATGCGAAGGGTGTCGTGACCAGCATCGGTCACTCTGATGCCACGTATGACGAGTGCATCGCCGCCATCAACGCCGGTGCCAGCTGCTTTACGCATACCTATAACGGCCAGCGCGGGCTGCATCACCGTGAGCCCGGTGTCGTGGGTGCTGCCATGTCCACGCCCGAGACCTACGCCGAGATCATCTGTGACGGCAAGCACGTGAACCCTGCCGCCATCAAGGCGCTGCTGCAGGCAAAGGGCTGGCAGCACACGGTGCTCATCACCGACTGCCTGGGCTGCGGCGGCATGCCCGAGGGCAGCTACACCAGCGGCGGCATGGACGTCATCATGAAGGACAACTTGTGCTGGCTCGCCGACGGCAAGAGCATTGCCGGCTCGGTGCTCACGCTTGCCCAGGGCGTCAAGAACATCGTCGACTGGGGCATCGCCAGCGCCGATATCGCCATTCGCATGGCAACCGAGGTGCCGGCGCGCTCCGCGCACATCGAGGATAAGTGCGGCAGCATCATGCCGGGTCGCGACGCCGACTTTGTCGTGTTCGACCATGAGCTCACCCTCGTCGAGACGTATGTTGGCGGCCAGAGCGTCGGCAACGCCTTTACCGAGTAACGAAAGAAAAAGACGGCGGGCCCGAATCTGCTCGGACCCCGCCGTACGGGTTAAACGCTCAAAAGCACCTTTACAGTTACAGCTTGCTAGCGATTTTCTTTGCCGTACGCTTAACGCCGGCCACCAGGCCTCCTGCAGGATGCTCCTTCTCGTATGCTAGGCGCTTCTCGCGCTTGGCGTACTCTTCGACGATGATGTCTCCATACTCGTCTTCGATCTTGTCGAAGAAGTCGACGGCACCCTTAATTTCCTCAGCGGTCGGGTGCCCCTTTTGGACACCGCCGGTGAGTTTGAACGGCCCCCACGTATCAAAGCCGGGGCAGCCGTAGACACCCATAAAGATGGCCTGCCTCATGCGGCAGATGCCATCGATATCCTTGCCGTACCACTTGTTTTTGCCACCGTAGGTCATAAGGCCAAACACCTTGTCCTGCGGCTGCAACACGTTAGTGAGCACGCGTGCCATGTCCTTGTCGATCTCGGAGTAATAGATGCCCGTGGCGACACCAATCAGATGGTATTCGTGCAGGTTGGGATACTCGTTTTTGCCGAGTGTTTTCACGTCGAGGGTATCGATTTCGGGGTGCGCCTCGACGATGGCGTCCACGAGCTTTTTCGTATTGCCGTGGTGGCGTGAGGCATAAAGAATGATGGTTCGCATAAGAAGGCCTTTCAGCTGTAATTGCATCAATGTCTGTATGGTACCCCGTTACATGACCGGGATACCGGACGCATCGATGAGCGTGCGGGTTTGTTCTATGGTTAGGATTGAAACGGGCGCTTGCGTGAAATAAAGCAGTTGTTCGAAAGGATGGGTAATGGAATACGCTCTTTCCAACGATTCGATTTCTATTAAGGTTTCCACTGCCGGCGGCTCGTTTACCTCGATTGAGGCCGACGGTCGCGAGTATTTGTGGCAGGGCGACCCCGCAGTATGGTCCGGTCAGGCGCCGGTCTGCTTCCCGATTTGCGGAGGCTTGCGCGACAACAGCGCCATGACGTTTGCCGGGCATCATGTAAAGCTCGCTCGCCACGGCTTTGCGCGCAAGCAGGAGTGGAAGCTGCTGAGCCAAGGCGAGAACGAGTTGGCTATGTGCCTGGCTTCGGAGGATAACGCCGCGCTGCTGAGCGATTATCCGTATCCGTTTAGGCTCGTCGCCCGTTATACGCTCGAGGACAGCGCCGTGCGAGTCTCCTATGAGGTGACCAACGAGGGAACCGAGGACATGCCGTTCTTTATCGGTGGGCATCCCGGCTTTAGGTGCCCGCTCGATGAGGGCGAGGCCTATACGGACTACGAGTTGCGCTTTGAGAAGGATGAGGCTGCGGAGCTCTGCACCGCCGTTCCTTCGACTGGCTTGATTGATGTGGACAGGCGCTCCAAGAACCCCATGGTGGGAAAGACGCTGCCCCTGTCGCACGAGCTCTTCGATTTTGCGGAGACCATCTTTGACGTACTCGAGAGTCGTCAGGTCACGCTTTCCAAGAAGGGGGAGGGCAAGGGCGTCCGCCTGAGCTTTGAGGGCTTTCCGTACCTCATTGTGTGGAGTAAGCCCGAGGGCGATTTTGTGGCAGTTGAACCCTGGGGCGGCCTCTCGACCTGCTCCGATGAGGACGACGTACTTGAGCATAAGCGCGGCTGCCTTGTCGCCAAGCCCAAGGAGACCATCGTTCGCTCGTTCACGATTGAGATTCTGTAATTCCGTTTTGTCGACTCGTATCGCGAGGCACAAGGAGCCTGCGAGATAAGGAGCTAAAAATGATCCTCACCGTTACGATGAACCCGTCTGTCGATACGCGCTATCAGCTCGATGAGCTCATTATCGACGACGTTAACCGTGTGACGCCCGAAAAGACCGCCGGCGGCAAGGGTCTCAACGTGGCCCGTGTACTGGGTCAGCTGGGCGACGACGTTGTGGCAACCGGTCTACTCGGCGGCCACATGGGCGCCTACATGGCCGAGCTCATGGATGCCAACGGCATTAAGAATGATTTTGTACCCATCAAGGGCGAGACTCGCATTTGCCTTAACATCCTCCACGCCGGCAACCAGACCGAGCTACTCGAGAGCGGCCCGACGATTGCCCCCGAGGAGCTCGATGCCTTTACCGCCAAGTTCGCCGAGCTTGCGAGCAAGGCCGCTGTCGTTACCATCTCGGGTTCGCTGCCCCGTGGTGTCGAGGCGGGCTACTACGCCAAGATCACGGGTATTGCCGAGAACGCCGGCGCCAAGGTGCTGCTCGATACCTCGGGTGCTTCGCTCGAGGCCGCCCTTAAGTCCGAAATTAAGCCCGAGCTGGTTAAACCTAACCTGACCGAGATTAACGGCCTTCTGGGCACGAGCTTTACCACCGAC
>OHAI01001303.1_pt1 | contig 19356 bp, 16 predicted proteins | sample 1577091 | NCBI WGS metagenome assembly OHAI01 (sample SAMEA3541548, study PRJEB24748) | human gut metagenome | biome: human gut; feature: human-associated habitat; material: faeces | place: China | collected 2012
CTCAGAAATAATCTTAAGTGCACTGATAACTCCTGTATTCGATACGTGAGTACCTCCACAGAACTCTACTGAAAAATCTCCCATGCTTACGACACGGACAACATCACCGTATTTCTCACCGAAAAGGGCTGCTGCTCCTGTCTTTCTTGCTTCCTCGATTGGCATATTCTTAGCTACGACCGGTAAGCATTCTGCAATCTTTTCATTTACAATATTTTCTACTTGCTTTAACTCTTCTTTTGACAATGCTGAGAAATGTGTAAAGTCAAAACGAAGTCTCTCAGCATCTACATAAGAACCTGCCTGCTCAACATGTGTTCCAAGTACCTGGCGGAGAGCTGCCTGAAGAAGATGTGTTGCACTGTGGTTTCTTGCTGACAGATTACGGTTCTCTTTATCTACTTCCATAGATACTGCATCACCGACTTTGATCATTCCATGGCTTACATATCCCACATGTCCAATCTTTGTTCCGGCAAGGTGAATTGTATTCTCTACTACGAACTCTCCATCAGCAGTCTTAATGGTACCGATGTCACCTTCCTGACCACCCATTGTTCCATAAAATGTAGTCTTATCAACAATAATTGTACCTTTCTCGCCATCGGATAATGCGTCTACAATCTCCTCTTCGCTTGTAAGTGCTGTCACTTTTGCATCACATACAAGATTCTCGTATCCTACGAATTCTGTTGCAAGCTCTGCATCCAGTTCATCATAAACTGTAGCGTCTTTTCCAGTGTAGCTGTGAGTACCAAATGTTCCCTCTGATTTCGCACGCTGCTCTTTCTGAGCTTTTTCAAATCCTTCCTTATCATAAGTCAGGCCCTTCTCTTCCAGAATCTCGCTTGTCAGATCAATTGGGAATCCATAAGTATCATAAAGTTTAAATGCATTTTCTCCGGAAAGAACTGTCTCACCATTTTTCTTCATCTCTTCTTCCATATCTGCAAGAATAGAAAGTCCCTGATCAATTGTCTTATTGAACTGAGCCTCTTCTTTTGCAATCACGTTGAAGATAAAGTCTTTCTTCTCTTCAAGCTCCGGATATCCATCTTTTGAACCATCAATAACAGTCTGTGCAAGCTCTACAAGGAAAGCTCCCTCGATACCGAGAAGTCTTCCGTGACGGCAAGCACGGCGGAGCAGACGGCGGAGTACATAACCACGACCACTGTTAGATGGCATAATTCCGTCTGAAATCATAAATGTAACAGAGCGGATATGATCAGTTACGACACGAAGAGAAACATCTGTCTCGTGGTCAATGCCATAATGCTTTCCTGACATAGCGCATACATGGTCACGTAATGCTTTCATTGTATCAATATCAAACATGGAGTCTACATCCTGTACGACACATGCAAGACGCTCCAGTCCCATACCTGTATCAATGTTCTTCTGAGCCAGGTCAGAATAGTTTCCATGTCCGTCATTGTTGAACTGTGAAAATACATCATTCCAGATTTCCATATAACGGTCACATTCGCAGCCTACTGTACAGCCTGGTTTTCCACAGCCATATTTTTCACCACGGTCATAATAAACTTCTGAACATGGACCACAAGGACCTGAACCATGCTCCCAGAAGTTATCTTCTTTTCCGAAACGGAAGATACGCTCTGCCGGGACACCGATTTCTTTATTCCAGATTTCCCATGCTTCATCGTCATTCTCATATACAGAAGGATATAATCTCTCCGGATCAAGTCCTACAACCTCTGTAAGGAACTCCCATGTCCAGTGGATTGCCTCTGTCTTGAAATAATCTCCAAAAGAAAAGTTACCAAGCATCTCGAAAAATGTACCATGACGAGCTGTCTTACCTACATTCTCGATATCACCTGTTCTGACACACTTCTGGCATGTAGTCACACGGCGTCTCGGTGGAACCTCCTGTCCTGTGAAATATGGTTTAAGCGGTGCCATACCTGCATTAATAAGAAGCAGACTGTTGTCATTGTGAGGCACCAGTGAAAAACTCTTCATTGCGAGATGTCCCTTGCTCTCAAAGAACTCAAGGTACATACGACGTAATTCGTTAACGCCATAACTCTTCTTCATTACTTGAATCTCCTATTCTTTTGTCTTTGCGTCCTTCATTTTACGAAGCTTTACCCCTATTAAAGCCCCACAAAAACCTATGGCCGCCAAAACAATCATAATAATAACATATTGTGCTACGCACATGAAAAAGTCCCCCATAATTACCCTCCTAAATTTATTGAACTAATTTATTATAAATGAATTTGTGAAATAATTCAATAGTTCTCTCCAAAAGCGAACGTCTGATTTTCACGTTCAATCTCAATCACCCTGTCAGCCATGTCCTTATTACTCAACCTCTTCTTGTATTCGGCGATACCACTATAATCCTGCCACATGTGCATAGGGAAAACAAACTCTGCCGAGGTATTTTGTAAAAAGAAATCAAAGCCCTTGAACTGATACTCCATAAGCTTTGGATCCATCGGGAAAAACGCCACGTTTATTGGTTTTTCCGAAAGCTTTTTTATCTCATGTCTGAAGGCTCTGCGCACTCTGCCATTTATCAGGTCTCCTGCGCCATCCCACTCCCAGTCGTTTAAATCACCGGCATGAAACAGGCTCACACCGTTTGAGGCAACATAAAATGCCACCCCGGCATCGGTGGATCTAAGTGTCATTATATCCAGATCATCAACATGATATGTATTGTCAGGTGAAACAAATGTCACCCTGTCCCTGACAGCGGGATCAATGCCATGCTTTGACAGAAAATGCGGACTGATACGGATATCCTTTGAAAAAATATAATGTATATTCGGATATTTGTCAGCCAGACGCAAAATATCCATATCATAATGATCCTTGTGGCTGTGACTCGCAAACATATAGATTTTTGTATCCGACTCATAAGATGGCAGCTTTCCGGTAAAATGCATACCCTCCACCTTGTCTCCATCAAAATAATCAAATATAAGCACCTTGTCATCCAGTTCCACAAGAAAACAACTGTGATGTATAAAAATTATCTGCATGTAACCTACTCTCTTTCGCTTTTTCTCTCTCTTTCCGCAAAGAAATCAGTCTTTATGTATCATTATGCTATCTTTATGCAATATAGTCAACTTATATTTCGTTTAATATAGTAATTAAACTCTAATTACCAATCAATAATTATATGATTAAAGGGTCAAAATACCTTTTGACCCTCATATCATTATATAATTATACAAATCATGCCGCCATTTGAGTCATTCACAATCTTTTGCATGGTTTCCTGAAGCTTTATCTGGCACTCATCATCCATCTGCATTATTTTGCTTCTAATTCCGTCCTCCATAAGCTCCCCGACAGACTTTCCAAAAATATTAGTCTTCCAGACTCCACTGTCACTGTTTTCACCATTTTTTATGTAATCTATCAGATCCTCTGCCTGTTCCCTGCTTCCGACTATCGGCGCTATCTCGGTCTCAATATTAGCCCTTATCATATGTATTGACGGTGAAATAGCCTTCATTTTTACGCCAAACTTGTTTCCATGGGCTATAAGCACCGGCTCCTCCATTCTGATATCCGAAAGCTGTGGCATCACAACACCATAACCCTTCTGCTGCACCGATGAAAAAGCATCCTTAATCTTTTCGTATTCATTCTTTTCCTCAGTGAGTGAAAGAATCAGGGAAATCAGCTCCTTTTCCCCGGAAACAGTCACACCGCACAGCGCGGAAATATTCTCGTAGTAGTACTTCTCTGCAATCTCAATTTTAACCTTTACCACACCATCAGACAGCCCCATCCCGGCAAGGGATACCGCTTTTAATATATCCCCATCCGATTCAGGCATATCAGTGCTCATCAGTGCGACATCCTTCAGCTTTGAAGCCCTTGCAAGAAAAGTCTTTGCATATGTAATTACGGCCTGCTTTACATAATTGTCATAAGGCAGAAGCTGCACCCATTTCGGTATATCATAGTCCACTCTCGTGACTGCAAATTCATATAAGAGCTTTTCCATAATATCTGTAATCTGTCCCATGCAAAGCTTTTCACAGTCTATTGGAATGGCAGCCGCTTTATAATCTCTGCAAAGTGACTCGCACAAAAGTCTCGTTTCTGCTGCAAAAGGCTTTGTAGTATTTACCACAATTACAAATGGCTTTCCTGAAGCCTCAAGTTGCATGACGGTTTCTCTTTCTGCAGCCTCATAGCTCTGTCTTTTTATATCGCCTATGCTGCCGTCCGTGGTTACAAGCACCGCCACCGTTGAATGCTCCTCTATTACCTTTTTTGTACCTACAACTGCAGCCTCCTCAAAAGGTATATCCTCGTCGAACCATGGTGTTTTGACCATACGCTCGCCGTCCTCCTCGAGATAACCGACAGCATCCCCCACTGTAAAGCCCACACAGTCCACAAGGCGTACCTTCACAGCGCTGCCATCATCCAGACTGATAGTAACCGCATCCTGTGGAATAAATTTCGGTTCAGTCGTCATAATAGTCTTTCCTTTGCCTGATTGCGGCAGTTCATCGACTGCACGCTTTTTAGCATACTCATTGTCCATCTTCGGGATGACACAAAGCTCCATGAAATGCTTTATAAATGTGGACTTGCCTGTGCGCACAGGACCGACGACACCTATGTAAATCTCGCCGTTTGTGCGGCATCTGATATCTTTATATAAATCAAACTCTTTACTGTCCATATTACTGCCCATAAAAGCTTCCTCCATACACTTTATTCTATAATCAAAGTGTATTCATCTGCTCTTTGAATTATTACACATAAAAAGGCCACAGGCTTCAAAACAGATAACCTGTGGTCTTTTGTAATAATATATAGTATTTTAAACCAAACTACTTAGCAGCCTTTTTCTCACATCCTGCTGTCTTGCCTGTAGAAGCATCAGCTGTTTCTTTAGCATCTGATTTGTCAGAAGCCTCCTCAGGCTCCTCTCTCAGACGTGCATACATCTGCATACACTTGTGGAGCTTCTTTGCAAGCTTATTGTCTATCTGCTCAGGAGTAGCTCTCCACTGCCAGTTGCCACCGGTAGTTGAAGGAATGTTGATACGGGCCTTTGAATCAAGTCCAAGCAGATCCTGCATAGGAACAATAGCCATATCGGCAACTGATGACCATGCCGCACGCATCATGCCCCAGTTGTAGCCCTCCTCCTTTGTGAGGTTTAAGTAATCCTTTGCAAACCTTACGCAATCCTTTGGAGCTGTCTTCATCCAGCCCATAACTGTGTCATTGTCATGGGTACCTGTGTATACAACACAGTGCTGCGGATAGTTATGTGGCAGATAATCGCTATCCTCTCTTGAATCAAATGCAAACTGGATAACCTTCATGCCCGGGAAGCCGGAATCCTTTAAAAGCTTCTTTACGGAAGGTGTGAGGAAGCCGAGATCCTCCACGATGATAGGAAGCTTACCAAGCTTCTTCTCAAGCACATTGAACAAATCCATGCCCGGACCATCTTTCCATACACCGTTCTTTGCTGTATCATCCTTTGCAGGAATGGCATAGAATGAATCAAAGCCTCTGAAATGATCGATTCGCACGATATCATAAAGCTTTGCCATAGCACTGATACGCTTTGTCCACCAGCTGTAGTTGTCCTTCTTCATAACATCCCATCTGAAAAGAGGATTGCCCCAGAGCTGTCCGTCTGCTGAGAAGGCATCAGGAGGACATCCTGCCACCTCGATTGGATTTAAGTCCTTATCGAGATAGAACTGTGTAGGATTAGCCCATACATCTGCCGAATCCATGGCAACATAAATAGGTACATCTCCGATAATTCTTATGCCCTTTTCATTAGCATATGCCTTTAAGGCAGTCCACTGTTTGAAGAAGAGATACTGGAGCATCTTGTAGAAGGCAATATCATCAGCATACTTCTCCTTTGCTTCTGCTATAGCCTCAGGCTTTCTAAACTTAAGAGCATCATCCCACTCGCTCCATGCCACTCCGCCATTGGCATCCTTTAATGCCATAAAGAGTGTGTACTCATCAAGCCACTCTGCCTCTTTACTGCAAAATGCTTCATAGTCAGCCGGTGTTTTCTTTGAAAAACGCTCATATGCCTTTCTTAAAAGAGCATATCTGTTGACATACATGATGCCATAGTCTACATACTGTGGCTTTTTGCCCCACTTATATGACTCGCACTCCTTCTTTGTCAGAAGCTTGTCCTTGCATAAAAGCTCCAGATCGATAAAATAAGGATTGCCTGCGAAGCTTGAAAATGACTGGTATGGAGAATCTCCATAGCTGGTAGGACAGATTGGAAGAATCTGCCAGTATGTCTGGCCTCCCTTCTCAAGGAAATCGACAAAACGTCTTGCCTCCTTTCCCATAGTTCCAATACCATACTGTGATGGCAGTGATGAGATTGGCATTAATACACCGCTAGTTCTCATGTTATTTTTCCTCCCTTTTGTTGTATACTCATTGTTTGGCTGCGTGAGCCTGTATTTTAAAATAATATATAATATACATATGAAATCATATGATATTTTCGTTTTATTTAGTTATTATAACATCATAAAGTGCAACTTGTAAATTAAATTAGTTAATGTTAATATCAAATTAATAAAAAGTTTAAAAGAGGTGTAACATAATGAATGAAACAACCAGGCAATTGATTGTGCATAAGGTAAAGCATAATGCGAAACGCCTTATAACATCCATTAAATGGGTAATCTTTTCTATCGTTGTCGGCATAGTCGCAGGAAGCTGCGGCACAGCATTTTATTTTGCACTGTCGGTCGTAACCGATTTCAGAATGAAATACCCTTGGCTCATTTACTTTCTGCCAATCGGTGGACTTGCCATTGTAGGACTCTATCATCTGTGTAAAGACGATAACGACACCGGAACCAATCTGGTAATATCGGCTATCCATTCAGACGACAAGGTGCCCTTTAGAATGGCTCCGCTTATATTTGTATCCACGCTTATCACTCATCTGTTCGGTGGCTCTGCCGGCCGTGAGGGTGCCGCTCTGCAAATGGGAGGCAGCATCGGAAGCTCTATAGGCAGGGTGTTCAGATTTGATGAAAAGGACAAGCATGTCATGATTATGTGTGGTATGAGTGCTGCATTCAGTGCACTGTTTGGCACTCCGATGGCAGCCGCTATTTTCTCCATGGAGATGATAAGCGTCGGTGTCATGTACTATATAGCACTCGTTCCATGTGTGATAAGCTCTCTTATTGCCCATGGTATTGCGGCATACTTCAATGTTACAAATGAATTTTTTGCTATCGAAAACATACCGGACTTTACTATTTTAAACTCAGTAAAAATCTCTGTGCTTGCAATACTGTGCGCACTCGTGAGCATACTCTTTTGTGTGGCTCTCCACTCAGGTGAGGCGCTGTACAAAAAATATCTGCCAAACAAGTATACAAGAGTATTCATTGGTGGCTGCTTTGTCATCATAGCAACAATGCTTGTCGGAAGCCAGACCTACAACGGCACCGGAATGAGTGTCATCCAAAACAGTATAGACGGCTCTGTCAGACCTGAAGCATTTCTGCTAAAAATCATCTTCACCGCACTAACCCTTGGTGCAGGCTATAAGGGTGGCGAGATTGTACCATCCTTTTTCATAGGAGCAACCTTTGGATGTCTGTTCGGCAGTCTGACAGGCTTTGAGCCATCACTGTGTGCAGCTGTCGGTATGACATCGCTGTTCTGTGGTGTCACCAACTGTCCGATTACATCACTGCTCATCAGCTTTGAGCTGTTTGGCTACGACGGCATGCCGTACTTTCTTTTGGCAATCCCATTCAGCTATATGCTGTCAGGATACTTTGGCCTGTACCGCAGCCAGAAAATAGTATATTCAAAATACAAGACAAGCTATATCAATAAATCAACTCACTAGCATTTGCACACTGCAACCAGGCATGATACCCCGGGTATTACTGCCTGGTCTTTTATTGTGTAAAGAGCTTTATCTCCCGCAGAAGCTTCATCTGCGAGAACCTCCCATAAAGTATCTGCTAATTTAATTGTGATTTTATTTTTGCCGGCATTGTAAGCCACGAACACCTTCTCTGCATCAGTATCAATAGTATACGCAACCACCCCATCAGGCATATCATCCATGAAATGAACGGATTTCTTAATCTCATCAACTGTGTCAAGGTAAAATGCCTTATGAGCCCTTCTTAGTGCTATAAGCCCCTTATAGTAGGCTTTAAGCTCTGAAAACTGCTCTGCCCTGTCATAATCTATTGCATTGACAGAAAGCGGACTACAATAGCTGTTCTCTACAGGAGCACCATCAGCTTCACTAATCTTTGTTCTCGCAAACTCCTCTCCATGCAGGAAAAACGGAATCCCCTGTGCTGTGAAAAGAATGGAGGCTGCAAGCTTATTCATGCGGATGCGCATATCTTCGCTCTCATGTGAATTGGATATAATAAACCTGTCCCAGAGAGTATAGTTGTCATGACATGACAGATAGTTTATAGACTGCATAGGTGATTTGGCCCACTCTGCACAGGTCACAGCCTTCTTTAGCTCTTCGCCTCTGTCTGTAGCTCCATTGACAAAGCCCAGCTCATCCATATAGAATACATGTCCCTTTACCACATCACGTATATCATCCGAAAACATGCCGATGCCCGGTATCTTTGGGGCATTTATTTTCATGCCACGCTCTGATTCAGGCAGAACACTTTCTCCACCTGTCCAGCCCTCTCCATACATTATTATATCAGGATTTATTTTTAAGAGAGCTTTTCTGGCTTCATTCAAGGTCTCGATATCAAGTACTCCCATCAGATCAAACCTGAAGCCATCTATGTGATACTCGCTTGCCCAGTAGCACAGCGAATCAATGATATATTTTCTGACCATAGGCTTCTCTGATGCTATTTCATTGCCACAGGCTGATGCATCGGAGTAATTTGTATCATCCAGCATGCGGTAGAAATAATTGCCGGCAGTCTTGTAAAAACAGCTGTCATGAACATTGAAGGTATGATTGTAGACCACATCCATGATCACGCCAAGCCCCGCCTCATGAATCGAGTGTACCATCTCCTTGTACTCTCTCACTCTCACGGCTCCATCAAACGGATCTGTCGAGTAGGAGCCCTCCGGCACATTGTAATTGTACGGATCATAGCCCCAGTTATACTGCTCCTTTAAGGAATCACTCTCGTCAATGCTGGCAAAATCATACGACGGCATAAGCTGCAGATGTGTCACTCCCATATCCTTGAAATACGAAAGAGTTTTATCCTCAGTAAATGCCTTGAACTTACCGGGATATACCGAATGAGCAGATGCACCGGCAGACACATCCGCGATAGACACCTCGGTGATAACCATACTCATAGGATCAGCAAGCTTTGGCCTGTCCTCATTTGCAAATCCATCCGGATCAGTCTTAGAAAGGTCAATAACCATAGACCTGTGCCCATTGACACCGCAGGCTCTTGCATACGGATCATGCGAGCTGAATGTGCCATCTGAGGTGTGAACCTCATATGTATAATAAACACCATCCAGATTACCCTCTGCCGTAGCAGAAAAAATGCCGAAAAGCTCTCCCTCTGTGCGCATCATCTCAAGCCTGCCTGTCTCGGCCGAATCATTTCCTTTATCATAAAAAATAACAAAAACACTGTCCGCAACAGGCGAAAACAGTGTAAATGTTGTCTTTTCCTTTGAATAAATCGCTCCTAATTTCATAATAATATCCTTTTCGTTTATTTTCGTATACATTATAATAAAATTTACAATAACTGTAAATAGGGCAATTCAACCAATTTTCAAAGACTTTTTAGTCAATGTGCCATTTTTTCTTTTGCTGATGCGAAACAAGCTTAATGTACAGCGACTGTGGGATAAATCTGCCACAGGTTGTAGCAAGCTTCATCCTTAGAGTAGGCACAATGACAGTTTTTTTCTTCATCATGCAGTCTATGGCATAATTGGCGCAATACTCAGCGGAAATCCCCTTCAGTGCAAAGCGCACATTTGCCACATCATTGAATTCTGTATCAACCGGTCCCGGACACAGACAACCTACATACACATGGCTGTGGCTCTGGCGAAGCTCACATGCAACAGCCCTTGAAAGGCTTGCAACATATGCCTTAGAGGCATAATAGGCAGCCATGTACGGACCGGCAGGAATAAGACCTGCAGAGCTTGCCACATTTAAGATAAAGCCTCTGTCCTTTACCCTCATCTGCCTTAAAAGCTTTTTCGTCAGGAAATGTACAGCACGCACATTGACATCTATCATGCCCATTTCCTTAGCTATATCAGTCTCCTCAAACAAACCGCAGTCACCGTAGCCTGCGTTGTTTATAAATATTTCTACGTCTTTTTCCTCGAGATAGTCCGAAAGCCTCTGACACTCATCAAGCTGCATCAGATCCGCGGTAAATATATCACACCAAAGCCCCTTATGTGTGGCTTTAAGCTTATCAGAAAGAGCTGTAAGCCGTTCTCTCCTTCTGGCAACAAGAATCAGGTCATAGCCTTCTTTAGCAAGTCTTTTTGCAAGCTGCTCACCTATTCCTGAGCTTGCTCCTGTAATCACTGCATACATATATCAATACCTCTATTCTTCAATAATCAGCTCTCCGGCGCTTGCATCGAGCTCTACGCTTGTGTTGTCGTTCTTATACATCTCAAGCAGCAAAAGCCACAGCGTATGAATCTCGTATGTAAGAATATTGGATGCAGGCACAGAGTATGGAAGCAGAGTGCTGATATCAAAGTATCTGATACCTAGTGGAGGCAGGAAAACAAGGTTGGTTGTCTGTCTTTTATCACCGGCAGTATGAATCATCTCATATGTAATCATCACAAAATCACTGCCCTTATAAGTACACTCATATGACACGTAGCACTCATCAACAGTCCATGTGATACCATCCTCTGTCACTGTCGGCTTTACCGCCTCATCATTGTACTCTGTAGTCTTACAGGTCAGCTTCCATTTTAACTGTCCCTTCTTTGTCTCCTTTATCATATCGGTAAGTTCTTTAAGTAATTCATCTTCTCTTTTCATTTTGCACACCTTTACACGCCTGTTTCTATCATCAATGCTCATCTACTCTCACGCCATGTACCACAAATCTGTATGTCTCACCGCTTGTGGAGCATGTAGAAAGAGTTACAACCTTGTCATCCTTTGTCGGAACTATGCCTGTATCCTTCATGGACGAAGCGGCCATCCTCTGTACGAATTTGCCAAACGTCTCGTCAGGCTCAAAGCCCACGGTATACTCATCGCTGTCGTCACTTACCGTCTCATACGAGAAAATCCGGTACCTATACTTTTTGCCATCGACAAGAATCTGGAAATACTGATGGCTGTCATAATAATTCTCATCACGGTTATAGTACTTGAGCTTTCCAAACATGGACAGATTCTTCATATTGTGTCCGTAAATGATGGTATGACAGTCACCAAAATCAGTCTTGTTTGAGCCTTCAAGAAAGATGGAGCCTGCGGTGGCATGCTCTCGATTAAAGGTCTTTCTGAGGTAATAGCTGTTGTCGCCCGAATACATGACAGGGTAGCTGATATCCTCATTCTCAAAATAAATCCAGCCAACCACATCGGGGTTTTCGCTCCTTAGGCCGGCAAAATCAATGTCTATATCATCATACCACGGTGTATCAGCAGCTTCACTGTCATTGTCATCCGACTTCTTTGAATCATCCACAGTATACGCATCCTGCAGCTTCTCATATGTCTTATCCGAAGTTCTATAATCCCAAAATATCTTAAACAGATGATACCCCGAATAAGCCACCAGAGACAGACCAATTATCAGAACTATAAATCTAATTACTTTTTTAACCATTTGTTTTCTCCATTTTTTTATCAGTCAGTACCGTAATACTGGTAAAAATAATTAACATTACAATGAATACAAATTTACCCTGCGTGGTTCCTAAAAAAGAAGCCGGATAACCGAGCACCGGGATATCAAACACAGGCACACCGGCCACATCAGACCAGGCAACCGGCTCTGCATCATTCACCTGATTGGCATCACCCTTTGTAATGTAGGTTTTTTCATCTGCATTGATTTCAACCACCCTGTGAGTCACCAGCTCGCCATGTCTGTAAAAGGTAATGGCATCACCGGTCTTTATACCACCCGTATCTTCCTTTACATACAATAGACTGCCCTTCATGTATGAGGGCTCCATGCTGCCGCTTACAACTACCATCGGCTCGATATGAAACAGTTTAGGAACAAATATTACAGCAATAATTAAAACAAGAATTAATAAAATTACACTTGAAATAATATTAATAAATCTCTTCACGAAAACACCTCTATACAAGAAAAATCATTTATCACTCACAAAGCTGCTATAGCAGCTTACAGGCTCAATGTCAAAGTGTATCGTCATATTACAATGTGTATCACAGGTATGATTGAACCTATCGACAATCCGCTTCATGACATCGGCGGCGGTATCGCATGAGCATTTCGACAAAAGCACAATGTACTGTGAATCACTGTACTTTGCCGCCACATCCCCCACACGCAGGCACTTCCTAAGTGCCCTGTCAAGTGTGACCATAGAATCCTTTGTCTGGCTATTCTCCTTATCAGACGAGGTGTTAAACATTGGTGCTACAGTAATCAGAACAAGACTCTCCGGAACATTAGAGCGCGCACTCTTTCTGACCTCCAGATGATAAATCTCCTTGAATACAGGATACCCGCACATGAAAACACCCTCCATGCTCTCCTCGTTGATATCCTCCTTCACCTCATCTATATTGTAGCTTGAAACACCCTTAGTGACAGATAAAAGCTCCTCATACACCTTGTTGAGCATGACAGTCTTTCTAACACCAAGCTCATTGTCCATAATGGTCTTGGCAGTCTCATAAGTATCAAAAGCCATCTGTACCTTTTTGGTACGCATGCGTGCCACAATCAGATATGAGTATATCTGCTCATCAGAACGCTCATATACAATCGCCCTGGTGCACAGCTGCTCAAGCTTCTCATAGCGCCCTGTATCAATATACAGCTTTGCCAGCGCCTTTACTGTATTCACGTATCTTGAATGGTAAAATGCATTGAGTGTCATAAACCAGTGTGTATCTGTCCTATGAGGCAGAAAATCACCATTGTAAAGGGCTATGGCCTTCTCATAGCTTTCAATAGCGGTCTCCTTGCTCCTGCAAAATGCCATCTCCGCCTCATTTATATATCCGTCAAACTCTTCAACATCAACGGTTACTTCCACATCGTTGTTCCATTTGTACAAGCCGCCCCTTACAGAGACTATGCACTCCTCGTCAAAGGAAGCATCTCTTAGAGCCTTCCTGAGCCTGTATGCCAGATTTTTAAGGGCTCCTACCGGATTATCGGTTTCTTCCTCAACCTGCCATATAGCCTCTGAAATATCCTCTATACAGACACCCCTGTTTCTGTTCATCGCCAGATATACAAACAGCTTTTCTAGCTTCTCAGACCTCCATGCTCCTTCCTGGACAGAGGTTATGTCATTACCCACCGTAAAGCTGCCAAAAGTTTTTAATTTAATCATATAAATCTCCCCACGTCTGACATCAAACATTATTATATAGTCATAAACATATTAAGCTACTGAAATCCCAATAAAACGCAAAAATTAATTCCAGATTAAAATTTTCGCAAATCATCACTGCCGTCATCGACAGTGTTTTCTATTTTCATTATCTTAACAAAGTATGAGTAGTCATCATTTACCTTTACCTCACACCTGTCACCCACCTTGTGCCCGAATATAGCGGCACCAAGCGGTGACTCCTTGCTTATCAGATTCTTTAAGGAATTGCCCCTTACGGTTGTGACAATCTTGTATGTCTCAGTCTCATCATCATCCTCAAAATACACATCAACCGTATTGAACATACCCACCTCATCATCCTTTGACTCATCGGATATGACAACGGCCGTCTTAATCATCTTCTCAAGGTATCTGATACGGCTCTCGTTCTGGTTCTTAAACTGCTTGGCGGCCTTGTACTCGAAGTTCTCGCTCAAGTCACCCTGGGCTCTCGCCACCTTTACATCATCAAGAGCCTTCTTTCTGACAACGAGCTTTCTGTACTCTATCTCGTCCTCCATTTTCTTTATATCATTTGCTGTCAATTCATCATGCATGTCTTAAACCCTCTTCCTGCAAAATTGCGTCAAAATGTATTTAGAGAAGCCCTGCGATACCACAAAGCAGCACAATCGCACCAAGAACTATACGGTACCATCCAAACACAATAAAGTTGTGCTTCTTTATGTAGCCCATCAGGAATTTGATAACAATAAGTGAAACGACAAATGCCACAATCATCCCGATAATCAGAATAGCAGCCTCTTCCCCTGTAAAATGAAATCCAAATTTAACAAGCTTCAGAAGACTCGCACCAAACATAACCGGAATAGCAAGGAAAAATGTATACTCAGCGGCAACAGTCCTTGAAACACCAATTAAGAGAGCTCCGACAATAGTAGCGCCTGAACGTGATGTACCCGGAAAAACAGCTGCAATAAGTTGGAAAAATCCAATCATAAGCGCTGTCGTGTAGCTTATGTCGACAAGTGAATTAATCTTAGCCGGCTTGCCATTATGTCTGGTCTCAATCACAATAAAAGCGATACCAAAGAGTATAAGCATGATAGCTACTGTCTGGAAATTGTAAAACAGTCGCTCGAATACATCATCAAAAAGTATTCCTATAACAGCTGCCGGGATGGTTGAAACAAGAATGTGGAACCACAGCACAAAGATATCAGTCTTAATCCATGCACCTATACCGGTCTTTGCAAGAGGAGCTTTGTTATCCTTCCTGCCGAATGGCCAGATCTGGCTCCAGAACAAAACAACAACCGCCATAATGGCTCCAAGCTGGATAACAACCTCAAACATACTGTAAAAATCATCCGGGTTCTTTCCTATTCTAAGTGGTAAAATCTCATTCAAAAGAATCATGTGGCCGGTGCTGCTGATAGGCAGCCACTCTGTAATGCCCTCCACAATTCCAAATATAACAGACTTGATAATGTCAAAGATTTCCATAAATAATTTCCTTCCTTTAAAATATTTTCTACAACCAATTTATTATATTATTTTTCCAATCACAAGTCCATGAAATTTAAGAAAAATTTAAATTAAATCTTTTCATATTAGAAAATTTTTTGTAAAATACTCATAGCAATTATGAAAAAGTGAAAGGACAAAGACAAAACATGAAGAAAAAAATCAGTATCATGCTTTGCATAGTACTCTTCGCACTGACAGGCTGCACCAACTCCGGTAGCACAATACGCTTTGGAGCAGCCGATGTTGGTGGAATGTACTATTCATTTGCAAATACATTTACGGAGCTTGCCAATGAACAGGGCTATGACTTTACCTGCAAGGTCCGTACCACAGCAGGCTCTAATGCCAATATAAGGCTTTTATCCGATGACTATATAGAGATAGGCATCGCACAGGCAGACCTGATAGCCGATGCCTACAAGACAAATGAAGATTTAAGGGCTATAGCAGGGCTTTACACCGAGACCTGTCAGCTTGTGGTCCTCGCTGATTCAGACATACAGACTCTTGACGACCTGTCAGGACACACTGTAAGCATCGGAGCTAAGGAATCCGGTACCGAGCGAAACGCCACACAGATTCTTGAGTTCGCCGGTATGCCATCATCCCTTGTTGCCACCAAAAACCTGGACTATATCGAGGCCACAAAAGAGCTAAAAGCCGGTGATATAGATGCCTTCTTCTGCACTGCAGGACTCACCACCACTGTTATAGATGAGCTCTCAAAGGAATGTGACATAAGGCTTATCCCGCTGACAGACACGGTGATAAGCAAGATACTTGAAAGCAGCTCGGCCTACACAAGCGAGGTCATACCTGCCGGCACATACACAGGCCAGGCCGCAGATATAAGCACTATAGGTGTAAAATCCGTACTAATCACAAAGGCTAATGTATCTGAGGATACAATTGAGCAGCTTACCTCACTCCTGTTCGAAAAGGAAAAGGAGCTCTCCTACTCCAACTCTCTTAAGCTTGAGCTGACGTATGACTTTGCAACAGGCGATATACCTATTCCATTTCACGATGGAGCAAAAAAGTATTATAGTTCCTGTGGATATAGTGTAAATTAATTTACGAATTAATTTTTGTATTCTAATACATTATATTGCTCAAAGAATAAAACAAATAAACATTGAAAGGTAACACATGAAAATACAACTTGACATGTACCAGACACTGGCCGCTGCCGTGCTTGTACTACTACTGGGAAACTATTTAAAAAAGAAAATATATTTTCTTCAGAAATTCTGTATTCCGGCACCTGTCATAGGTGGGCTGATTTTCGCCATCATGACATGCATATGCTATGTCACAGGAATCGCAGAATTTTCCTTTGATGACACACTGCGCGAGGTCTGCATGGTATTCTTCTTTACATCTGTAGGCTTCCAGGCAAATCTCAAGGTATTAAAAAGCGGAGGCAAATCGCTCATCGTATTTTTGGGACTTGTTATCACTCTTATCATATTGCAAAACCTAACCGCCGTGGGACTTGCAAAGCTCTTAAACTTAAATCCGCTAATCGGCATGTGCACCGGCTCTATTCCTATGGTAGGCGGACACGGCACCGCAGGAGCCTTTGGCCCGGTGCTAGAGGACTTGAACATAAAAGGCGCCACGACCATATGTACAGCTGCAGCTACCTTTGGTCTCATCTTTGGAAGCCTGATAGGCGGACCTCTTGGAAAAAGACTGATTGAAAAGCATAGCCTGCTTAATACAGCAGCAAACGAGGATGACAGCCTGCTGGTGGAGGATGAGAAAAAGCATGAGCGCCACACAAATATGTATGCTGATGCCGTATTCCAGCTTATCCTGGCAATAGGTGTCGGAACCATCTTTACAATGCTGCTCACAAAGACAGGGCTCACCTTCCCGATATATATAGGAGCGATGCTTGCAGCCGCACTCATGCGAAACATATGTGAGTACACAGGAATCGCCACCATCCATATGGGAGAGATAAATGACCTGGGAGGTATAAGCCTCTCTCTATTCCTAGGCATGGCAATGATCACACTAAGGCTCTGGGAGCTTGCATCACTCGCTCTCCCACTCGTCATACTGCTTGCAGCACAGGTGCTTCTCATAATCATATTCACGTATGTTATCGAGTTCAACATCATGGGACGCGACTACGATGCAGCCATACTTGTATCAGGCACCTGCGGCTTTGGAACCGGAGCCACCCCAAATGCCATGGCAAATATGCAGGCTGTCTGCGACCAATATGTGCCATCCATAAAGGCATATCTGCTCATACCTCTTGTAGGAAGCCTGTTTGCCGACTTTTTGAACAGCCTTGTAATCACATTTTTTATAAACCTACTATAAAACAACCGGAGAAAAACATGTTTGAAAAACTGAAAAAAATATTTAAAAACAGAGAAGAAAAAGAAAAACATAATTACGATTTAACTTTTGACAACGTGGCAATTCCAGAGGTGCACGTAAAAAGCACCGAAAGCCACGAGGACACAAATAAAGAAAATGCACCTATCAGCTATGACAATGTTGCCATACCTGAGGTGCATATCAGAAACAGAAAAAATAAATAAACTAATAAACTAAACTGTTTATTTGAACTATTTTGATACAGGCTGGTTAATTCCAGCCTTTTTCATTGCAATCTCAAATTCATGAATGCTGATTCCAAGCTCCTTAGCAGCAATATCAGGCTTTAGGTTACCGCTATTCACCAATGAATACAGTGTCAGAGCCCTGCCTTCTTGTCTGCCTTCTTCTCTAATTCCGTTAACAAATGCCTGTTCATCATACTCTGTTATACACACATCTATCACCTCTGCTCTGTGCTTAGTGAGAAACTCACTTAATATGTTATTGTTTATGCAATAAGTTACAGCTTTATCAACTGCCTGCTCCACTTCCATGCCATCAGACCGGTTCTTACGTATCTCCTCAATAAGCAGCATATATTCCTGCAATGGTCTGCAATTGTTTAAAAGCTCATCATTCATACCATGGTTAATGTTTACCATGTTGGCGGTCCACTCAAAATCTCCGCTTGTATCCTCATGGATAAACGCATCTGACAGCTTAAGCTTCATAAATGCCGGCTGCTTTGATGTGCCATTGTACAACACCGTATATCTCGGTGTGGGAAGCTTCACCAGCGTCGAGCCATAGATATTGTAGGAATGCTCGACAATGTAGCGGTCATACATTTTGCTAAAGTACATCAAGCCACGAAGCGGCATGTTTGGATTGTAGGAGCTTTGCTGCTCCCATAGATGTAAATAACTATCCAGAAGAACTGATACATCATTTTTCATCTCGATATAAATCACGTTATCGATTGTGTAAAGCTTGATATCATTCACATCCGTATGCGCTGTATTGCATAAAGCGTTATACAAAGATAATATGTTCTCCTTGTATTCTTCATTTCCAAATAAAAGACAGAACAATCTATCCTTATATTTTTTATTTAATTTCATATAGTACTCCTTTTGATAATCACACGCTTAATATCTAAGGAGAAATCGATGTCAACTTTATTATACTATTTACAGCTATAAATTAGCAAGTATAAATATTATCTCATGTATGGATTGCATGGATGTATATAACAACAAAAGGAACCCGAAGGTTCCTTTTGCTAAGTAAATCATATAGTAGTTATAATTACTGAAGGAGTAAGAGTACACCCTGATTAGCCTGAGCAAGCATAGCCTGACCTGCCTGAGCAAGAATGTTGTTCTTGCTGTAGTTAACTATCTCAGAAGCCATATCAGCTATGACAATTTTGCCATACCTGAGGTGCATATCAGAAACAAGCAAAATAAATAAACCTAATAAAATGCTTTTGAATTATTTTGACATAGGCTGGTTCATTCCAGCCTTTTTCATGGCAGTCTCAAATTCATGAATGCTTATTCCAAGTTCCTTTGCGGCAATATCAGGCTTTAGGTTGCCACTATTCACCAATGAATACAGCGTCAAGGCTCTGCCTTCTTCTCTGCCCTCTTGCCTGCCTTCTTCTCTAATTCCGTTAACAAATGCCTGTTCATCATACTCTGTTATACACACATCTATCACCTCTGCTCTGTGCTTAGTGAGAAACTCACTTAATATGTTATTGTTTATGCAATAAGTTACAGCTTTATCAACTGCCTGCTCCACTTCCATGCCATCAGACCGGTTCTTACGTATCTCCTCAATAAGCAGCATATATTCCTGCAATGGTCTGCAATTGTTTAAAAGCTCATCATTCATACCATGGTTAATGTTTACCATGTTGGC
>OHAI01001311.1_pt1 | contig 19283 bp, 12 predicted proteins | sample 1577091 | NCBI WGS metagenome assembly OHAI01 (sample SAMEA3541548, study PRJEB24748) | human gut metagenome | biome: human gut; feature: human-associated habitat; material: faeces | place: China | collected 2012
CTCTGCGTCCACTTTTTGACTACGTTCTCGCTGGCAAGATACAGCATCTTTTCCAATGCAGAATCGCTTGGGAATACGCTTTTCGTTTTCGTGACTTTCCGATACTGGCGGTTCAATCCTTCTATGATATTTGTCGTGTACATAATGCGTCTGATATCATTAGAAAACTGGAAAAAGGAACTTACATCTTCCCAATTATTTTCCCAGTTACTGATCGCGTACGGATATTTCTTCCCCCATTTTTCTTTCATGTTCTCCAGCTCTGTTAAAGCGGCTGTTTCGTTCGGAGCATTGTACACTTCTTTGAAATCCGAGGAAAACTTTTTCAGATCATTATAATTTACATATTTGAAAGAATTGCGTAGCATATGGATCACACATCTCTGGATCTCTGCCTGCGGATAAACTGCCTGAATAGCTTCTTTAAAACCCGGAAGACCATCCACGCAGAAGAAAAGGACATCTTTTACTCCGCGGTTCTTAAGATCATTAAGCATTCCAAGCCAGAACTTACTGGTTTCATTTGCGCCTACTGTGATGCTGAGGATATCTTTGTATCCCTCCACTGTAACGCCAAGAACTACATACGCAGCACGACTCAGGATTCTGCCATCCTCACGTACTTTATAATGAATACAGTCCATAAAGACAAACGGATAAACCGGGTTCAGAGGACGGGACTGCCATTCCTTAACCTGAGGAAGTATCTTGTCTGTGATCTTGCTGACCATTTCAGCTGACAGCTCAATTCCATAAAGATCCTGGAGCTGGTCGTGGATGTCACGTGTACTCATACCACGGGCATATAAAGAGATCACTTTTTCCTCAATCCCGGAAATATCTCTCTGGTATTTAGGGATAAGTTTTGGTTCAAACTCACCGTTACGGTCTCTTGGTACGTCGATTTGAAATTCACCGTATTGACTCTTTAAGTTTTTTGTAGAATGACCATTTCTTTTATTGTCTGTTTGTAGATCTCCCTTATGGTTTTTCTCGTAGCCAAGAGTTGCATCCAGTTCTGCCTCCATCAGCTCCTGCAGGATATCCTTGAAACTGTCTTTCAGAAGCGTGTATATATCTGCAACGCTATTAATGTTGTTTTCTGAGATGATCTGTCGAATTTGTTCCTTTGCAACTGCCATAAAAAATACTCCTTTTCGATAAGAATTGTCATATCTGAATTCTTACCAAAAAGGAGTTGTTTTTTACCAAAAACACAAACTATTTTACACTACCACACTGAATGTATAATTTTTATCTCATATATTAAAAGAGCTGCCACTCCGGTGTTTTTTCACCTTTGTGGCAACTCTTTTAGACTACTCTTTTATTTCAGAATTGATACTCTCGACTCTGGTTTATTTTGTAATTTTTACGCTTTCTTTCTGACCTTTTTTACTCAGAAGTTTCTTGTAGCTATTTAATTTCTTAGCTGGAACTTTAATCTTGCAGTTCTTATGGATTCCCTTGAATGCATTCTTTCCAACGCTCTTCAGAGATTTGGATTTGATTGTAATAGTCTTCAGATTTTTAGCTCCGCTGAATGCATTTGCACCGATCTTTGTTACCTGACTTCCGATGACAACTTTCTTCAGTTTTCTGTTGTTCTTAAATGCATTTTTAGCAATTCCAACTACTTTATATCTTCCGTCTGCCAGTTTCACACTCTTTGGTACGTTAAAGCTTGTATTGTTGGCTTTACGCGGTTTTACCAGAACTACTGTCTTTTTCTTTGCGTTTGTTACACGATAGATACCTTTTCCTACTTTTGCTTCTGTTCCAACAGTTGGATTCTTGGAATCGGTTGAAGGAGTTTCCGGCTTTTTATCCGTTGACGGTGTTTCTGACTCAGGTGCTTTTTTCTGAAGTTTTGCTGCTGCTGCCTGCAGATCTGCAAGTGCCTTCTCTAAGTCTGCTTTCGTTGCCTTTTCATCTTTTGCTGCGTTTGTAGCTGCTTCCAGAGCTTTCTTATACTCTTTCCAAGATTCTGGTGTATAATCACTTTCCTTCTTGTCTTTTAAAGCAGTAAGTTCATCATTGATTTTTGTAATCAGTTCATCAATAACCTGCTGTTCGATAAATACCGTAACCTCACAGGAAGCACTGTGCTTTCCATCTTTAGTGGTTACTGTAATCACAGCGGTTCCGTTTGCAACTGCCTTTACATTTCCTTTTTCATCTACTGTAGCTACTTTGCTATCCGAAGTCGTAAATGTTACATTCTGGTTTGCACTATCCTCCGGATTTACTTTTACGTAGATTCTTTCTGTCTGATCTTTTTTGCTCAGGCTCATTTTCTGTTTATTGATCTGAATGCCTGTTGCTTCTTTACTTTCTTTTGAGAATACGAATTTATCAATTCTTGGTCCTTCTTTTTCTGTTCCTTCAAAAACTAAAGTGCCATGACCTTTTTTTGTTACATTAATGGTAAATTCTGCAGTATGTACCTGTGTTGCACCGGCTTCTCCATATACATCCAGACTTCCACTCTCTACATTAGTACCCTTCCATGAAAATACATTTGGATTTCCGCCTGCCTCTGTACGTCCACTCTGATAAGTAGCCTTCACTTTATACTGTCCTGCTGCCGGAGCATAGAAGTTCATGGAAATAGTATCTCCATTCATAAACCAGTCGACCACTTTTCCGCCACTTGCTTCAGATCGTTCCACTACATGTACATGGTTGGTAGAATCTCCATTTAACGGCTTCAGTGTAAAGTCCTCTGCCTCTACTTCTGTTTCTTCTCCTGCTGTTGGAAGAACCATTCCTGTGCTGCCTGTTGAAACAAGTTCATTCTTAGCTTTTACAAGTGTATTCAGGGCAGTTTTCTTCTGTTCATCCGTTGCCTTTTCATCGAATAACAGATCCTTCAATGTGGAAACTGCACTCTGGAATGCATTTGCACTTGTTGCTTCATAGTCTGCAAGATTGATTTCTTCTGCTCTTTCCATTATTTTATCTACATTTGGATGATACAATGTTACATGTGTATAACTGTCTGTATCGAAAGATGCTTCTGAATTTTCTGCCTGCATTAATGTAAAATAAAAGTCTTTTCCATCAGCACTTCTGTCATTCTCCAGTCCTGTCAGAGTAATTGTCTTTGATGTTTCTCCATCTTCAAACGTTACGGTTCCTGTCAGGTTGACATAGTTTACACCCTGTTCTGCCCCTGCTGACTGTGTTGAATATCCAACAGTAACTTTTCCATGTGAACCTGCAGTACGTGTAATTTCAACATCATATGTTCCGCCATACAGCAGATCACATTCTTTTTGTTTCATACTGAAGATACCGGAACCATCTGCATACCAGATCTTACTGATACCAAGTGCCTGTGAAGTTCCCACAAGTTTGATGGTATGCTCTCCATATGCAAGCTCTTTCGTCGTATACAGCAGGGCTCCCATTTTTCTTGAAGCCTGTTTTGTACTTACCGTATCAACTTTTGTTCCATCAATGTAAACATCCATGTTTCCATGATTTGGATCAGCTGTTCCAATAACCCATGCTTTTGTTCCTGTAAATTTAAAGCTGGCTGTCACACCTGCATTTCCCCATGCAGAACCCTGTGCTGCACCATCTTCATCTGCCTCAAATGTCCAGTTACCTTCTCTTGTTGCTTTACTGATTCCTATCTTTTTCAGGTTAGTCGGAAGTACCGTACTTCCTGATGACTCTACTTCGAATCCTTTTGCTGCTTTGTATACGCCTACATTACAGATCTTCGGTGTTGCTTTTGCCCCTGTGATATTGATACGTACTGCGGTTCCTTCTACTGCTTCACTGCGGCACAGACGCTTTGCAGAAATCGTAGCTCCTTTTCCGAAATCATGCCATCTTCCTGTTACGTCTTTATATTCTACTGTGAAAGAAGAAATCGTCTGTCCTTTCTGGATATATTCCTCGATAGAAACAACATCGAATTTCTTAATACCATTCAGATTAATCTCCAGACTTCCTGTTGTCTTACCATCTTCCGGTGCCCAGTATGTTTCATCATATGTCTGACCTTCCGGAATCGTATCAATTACTTTACTTGCCGAAAATTCTTTGGAATTTCCCCATACAGAAGTTGCACTTGCTGTTACACCTTCTTCTTTGGTAAAGTCCTCATCAAAGGTTTCCTGAATGTTGCTTCCAAACTCTTTAAAACGGTTTAACTGTGTTTCTCCTACCTTACCCTCTTTATTTGGAGACAGATTCATAAGTAAAGTTGCACCTCGTCCCACGGTACGGAAATAAATATCTGCAAGATCTTTTTCTGATTTTGTCGTACTGTCTCCTGCTGAATCTCTCCAGAACCATCCTGCCAACATTTTCGTGTCAACTTCCGGTACAGACCACTGTACACCTTCGCTCACACCAATATAAGCTCCATCGGATTTTGGTAATTCCTCATAGTCTTCACCAATATTGATCTTTGCCCATGTTTCATTAGATGCCCAGCCTGATTCGTTTCCAATCCAGTGGATACCACCCGTTCCTGCCAGTGCTTTATCTTCAGCACCGTTCTTACCATTTACCGCTTTACCTGTTCCAAATACTTGACAGTGCGGATTATTCTCTCTGATAGCACCCAGGATTGCTTTCCAGTCGTATGTCTGTCTATTACTTGCACTTCCCTGTGCTCCATCCATCCACCATTCTACAAAACGGTCAGAACGGCGTTTTGGATTATTATTGCCATATTTATAGCTTCCATCTGCTTTTTTTGCCTGACAGATTTCATTGATCCATGCTACATACAGTTTATTGTAATCCGTGAACGTTCCTTTATTATGGTTGTTTTTCTTATTGTTGTTATCACCGAAACATCCGTATTTATCTTCATAGATATCCCATGGTGAAAGATAACAGCCCATATCCAGATTATACTTGGTACATGCATCTGAGATTTCTTCCAGAATATCTCCTTTGCCGTTTTTATAGTTTGTACTTGCTATATCATAATCCGTATACTCACTTGACCACAGACAAAATCCATCATGGTGTTTTGCCGTAAGAATCAGACGGCTGAATCCAGCTTCTTTTACCGCTTTTACAAGAGATTCTGCATCAAAATCTTTCGTCAGAGTAAAAAGATTTACCGGAGCAGTCTCTCCATACTTTTCGCCCCACTCAACGTTATTAAATGTATTCGGTCCGAAATGACAGAATGCTGCTGTCCCCTGTTTCATGTACCAAAGCTGTTCATCATTCGGTGTTGCTCCCCATGCTGCAGGCTCTGCCACCGTCGTGTCATTTAAATCTGCATCTGTTACCATCTGAGCATCTGCTGCGAATACCTGACTCATCGGTACTGCCGGTCCGGAAATGACCATTGCAGCTGCTGTCATAATAGCTAAATACTGTTTCCACTTCATAAAAACCCTCCTGTTTTATAAAAAAACATGTTTATGTATCTGCTTTATCTTAACATTTTCAATTTCTTTTTTCAATTACTATTTACTAAAAAAAGCTGATTACCGGAAGATTTTTTATCTATCCTTCCAATAATCAGCTTTCAGAGATTCTGTTTTTCTATCTATTTTGCCCTGTAATTTCCTGTTTTGTGTCAGAAAATCATAAAATTTATTCTTTTGTGCGTTATTTTTTGATACTCTATTTTACAAATCTGTTTACTATATAAGCGTTTGCTTCTTTTTCTTCCTGATCATCCAGTGGCTGAAGCTCAATGTCTTTTCCGTATTTTCGCTCCAGTGCTTTCTCTATCAGCCAGTCACAAACCTGTGGATTTTTCGGCAGCAGTGGTCCGTGCAGATAGGTGCCGATCACATGCTTGTATACAATACCTTCATAGCCCGATTCACCGTCGTTTCCAGAACCATACAGGACTTTGCCAAACGGCTGGTTATCACCGATATCGGTACGTCCGCCGTGATTTTCAAATCCAACGACCGGCATATCAAAGAGATCGCTTTTCAGCACGATATTGCTGATCAGTCTTCCCGGTTTCTGCTCCGTGTGGAGTTTGACCAGATGCAGTCCTTCCATGCGGCCTTCGTCCGTCTGATAGTAATCTCCAAGCAGCTGATAACCACCGCAGACAGCGATCACAACACCGCCGTCTTCCACATAATCTTTAAAGTTTTTCTGGATCTGCTGCAGTCTTTTGCAGACGATCATCTGCTCACGGTCAGAACCGCCTCCGAGCAGCACAATATCCAGTTTGGAAAAATCTACTTCATCTTCCAGTTTAAATTCCAGCGTTTCTGCTTCAATGCCTCTCCACTGGCAGCGTTTCATCATGCACTGGATATTTCCCCGGTCTCCGTAGAGGTTCAACAGATCCGGATAAAGATGTCCGATTGTAATTTTCATAGCTTCTGCCGCCTCCTACGCTTTTTCCTGCTCTAATTTTTTCAGGATATTGTGAGTGTCATAAAGTGCCGTATAATTTACCAACACGTACAGATTTCCGGTTCCGTCTGCAATGCGGCTGCGGATCGCCTTTTCTACATCCGGTTCCAGCCTGGATGGAATATCAACATATTTCAGACGCAGACGCATATCCTGGCATCGGATTCCGCTGACCGTGATCGACGCTGCATTCATATCCTGAAAACGGTCAAAATCCACATCCCAGAGCCAGGAAATATCCGTACCATCCTGATCTTTATCGTTGATCAGCACGATGATATCTTTCGGTTTGTCATCTTCCTGCACTGCGGAAATATTCTGGTTAAATCCAGCCGGATTCTTTGCAAGGTTCAGCAGAACATCGGTATTTTTGATGTGAAAATGCTCCATACGTCCGTTCTGCGGATTGTAGTCTGCCAGCACTTTGTTGTAATTCTTTAATTCCAGACCGGCTGTGCGAGCTGCTGCATAGGCTGCCAGAATATTATAAACGTTGTAGAATCCACGGTAGTTGGCTTTTATTTCTCTGTTATCCACATCGAAGGAAAGTTTTCCACCGCTTTTTACGTTTTCAGCATCAAAATTGAGCTTCGGTCTTTTAAATCCGCAGTTCGGACACTCATAATCCCCAAGCTGACTGTAATGGTAAAAATGGTAATTCAGCTTTTCTCCGCAGCATTTGCAGAACTGACCTTCCCGGATCTCTCTTGCATTTTCTTTTTCCTGCTGACACTGCTTTCCGATACCAAACGTAACATATTTGTTACCGGAATCTTTTGCAAGAAATGCCGAAAGTGCATCATCGCCATTTACGACAAGTGTCATATCAGGAGCCATATGCATGGCTTTTTTGAGCAGTTCCATCGTAATATCAATCTCCCCGTAACGGTCGAGCTGATCACGGAAAAGATTGGTCAAAATCATATAGTCCGGTTTAAAATACGGCAGAACTCTTACTGTTGATGCCTCATCAATCTCAATACACGCATAATCCGCATCCAGTTTTCCGTTCCATTTTGCTGCCAGCACGAATGCCGATACGACACCGTTGAGCATATTGGAACCGGTGTGGTTGCAGATCACTTTCTCACCTTCTGCCTCGATTGCCGAGCAGAGCAGATTATTGGTTGTCGTCTTTCCGTTTGTTCCGCAGGTGATAAAAATCTTTTTCCGCACCTGCCCGGAAAGTTCCATCAGGATTTTCGGATCTATTTTAAGTGCAATTTTGCCGGCCAGGGTTACCCCCTGTTTGCCGGCAAGTTTACATACTACACATGTTGCTTTTGAAATCCAGATTGCAAGCATTCTTCGCAAAATCATGGTCTTCCTCCAGTTTGATTACTCCTGTGTTGTCTCTTCGTTTTTGATTTCTTCGTCGTTTTTCTCATCTTCGATCATTTCGTCTTCGATTTTTTTGATGATATCTTCGCTGTCTGCTGAAGTTTCACGGACTTTCGCAATACTTGCCACAGATACGTTCTCCGAAAGATTCATAAGTTTCACACCGGATGTCACACGCCCAAGAACGGAAATGTCGCTGCACATCATACGAATGACAATGCCTTCGGTATTGATCATCATGATCTCGTCATCCATATGGAGGTTCTTCACGCCAATCACGTTTCCTGTCTTCTCCATAATCTTATAACATTTCACACCTTTACCACCGCGGTTCTGGCTCTTGAACTCATCGATAGAGGTCAGTTTTCCCATGCCGTTTGCAGATACGATCAGAAGGTGATCTCCCTGTGTATTGAGCTGCATACCAATGACTTCGTCGCCGTCATTGAGCTGCATGCCGATGACTCCCATCGCCGTACGTCCCATGCTGCGGACATCGGTCTCCGGGAAGCGGATACACTGACCGTATTTTGTTACCAGGAAAATATCTTTCTTGTTGTTGGTCAGCTTGACTTCGATCAGTTCATCATCTTCACGCAGGCTGATGGCTGCAAGTCCTGTCTTTCTTACGTTTGCATAATCCAGAAGCGGTGTCTTTTTCACGATACCCTTTCTGGTTGCCATAAACAGATATTTGCCCTGCTTGTACTCTTTGACCGGGATCATCGCCGTGATCTTTTCTTCCGGTGCGAGCTGGAGCAGATTGACGATCGCCGTTCCTCTTGCCGTACGGCTGGCTTCCGGGATTTCATATCCTTTCAGGCGGTATACTTTTCCGGTGTTGGTAAAGAACATCAGATAGTGATGTGTATTCATCATCAGCAGTTCTTCGATGTAGTCGTCTTCGATGGTCTGCATACCCTTGATGCCCTTGCCACCGCGGTTCTGAGCCTTGAAATTGTCAACACTCATACGTTTAATATAACCAAGTTTTGTCATGGCGATCACAACATTTTCACGCGGGATCAGATCTTCTGTAGAAATATCATACATATCAAATCCAATGGAAGTTCTTCTCTCATCACCATACTTATCTGCGATTTCCATGATCTCTGTTTTGATCACGCCAAGCAGAAGATTTTCGTCTGCCAGAATGGCTCTCAACTCCTTGATCTTTGCCATCAGAGCTTCATACTCTGCTTCGATCTTCTCTCTTTCCAGACCGGTCAGTGCACGCAGACGCATATCTACGATCGCCTGTGCCTGTGCATCGGAAAGTTCAAAACGTGTCATCAATGCTTCTTTTGCAAGTGCTGCTGTTCTGGATGCACGGATAATGCTGATGACTTCATCAATATGATCCAGTGCGATCAGCAGACCTTTTAAGATATGTGCACGTTCTTCTGCTTTGTTGAGTTCGTACTGTGTACGTCTTGTAACAACATCTTCCTGATGTCTCAGATAATGCTGGAGCATCTCCAGAAGATTCAGAACTTTCGGCTCTTTGTTTACCAGTGCGAGCATAATCACACCAAAGGTATCCTGGAGCTGTGTATGTTTGAAAAGCTGATTCAGCACGACATTTGCGTTGACATCTCTTCGAAGCTCAATGTTGATACGCATACCTTCACGGCTTGATTCATCTGTGATCGCTGTGATTCCGTCAATCTTTTTATCACGTACCAGTTCTGCCATTTTTTCGATCAGTCTGGCCTTGTTTACCATATACGGCAGCTCCGATACCAGAATACGGCTCTTGCCGTTTGGCATGGATTCGATTTCTGTTACGGCACGCACACGGATCTTGCCGCGTCCTGTGCGGTAAGCTTCCTGGATTCCTCTTGTTCCGAGGATCATTGCACCGGTCGGGAAATCCGGACCTTTTACGATATCCAGGATTTCTTCGATCTCCGTCTCTCTGCCTTCTTCAATGCGGTTGTCGATGATCTTCACAACGGCTTTTACAACTTCACGCAGATTATGCGGCGGAATATTCGTTGCCATACCTACGGCGATACCGGTCGTACCATTTACCAGAAGATTCGGAAATCTTGCCGGAAGTACATCTGGCTCTTTCTCCGTTTCATCGAAGTTCGGTGAAAAATCTACCGTATTTTTATCGATATCTGCAAGCATTTTCATGGAAATTTTGCTCAGACGTGCCTCAGTATATCGCATGGCAGCAGCTCCGTCGCCATCGACAGAACCAAAGTTTCCGTGGCCGTCTACCAGCGGATATCTGGTTGACCAGTCCTGAGCCATATTTACCAGTGCTCCGTAGATGGAGCTGTCTCCATGTGGATGATATTTACCCATGGTATCACCGACAATACGTGCACATTTACGGTGCGGCTTGTCAGGTCCGTTATTCAGTTCGATCATGGAATACAAAACTCTTCGCTGCACCGGCTTCAGACCGTCTCTTACATCCGGCAATGCACGTGCTGCAATAACGCTCATTGCATAATCGATATAAGATTCTTCCATGGTCTTTTTCAAATCCACGTCATGTATCTTATCAAAAATATTGTCTTCCAACAGTTTTTCCTCCTACTTCCGAGCACTAAATATCCAGATTTTTTACAAACTGAGCATTCTCTTCAATAAATTCTCTTCTTGGTTCTACCTGATCGCCCATCAGCGTTGTAAAGGTAACATCCAGCTCTGAAGAATTTTCGTTATCCATAACAACACGGCGGAGCACTCGTTTTTCCGGATCCATGGTAGTTTCCCAGAGCTGCTCTGCATCCATCTCTCCAAGACCTTTGTAACGCTGGATCTTGTTGTTCTGGTCTCGTCCGACTTCTCCCAGGATCGCTGCCAGCTGCTCATCGCTGTACGCATACCAGACTTTTTTATTTTTCTCCAGTTTATACAGTGGTGGCTGTGCCAGATATACATGTCCTTCTTTGATCAGATCCGGCATGAAACGGTACAGGAATGTCAAAAGCAGTGTACTAATATGTGCACCATCAACATCGGCATCGGTCATAATGATGATCTTGTCATAACGCAGTTTTGAAATATCGAAATCTTCGTGGATACCGGTTCCGAACGCAGTAATCATCGCCTTGATTTCCGCATTTGCATAAATACGGTCAAGTCTTGCTTTCTCCACATTCAGGATTTTTCCGCGAAGCGGCAGGATTGCCTGGGTTGCACGGCTTCTCGCTGTCTTTGCAGAACCACCGGCAGAATCTCCCTCAACAATATAGATTTCACAGTTTTTCGGATCTTTGTCTGAACAGTCTGCCAGTTTTCCAGGAAGAGACATTCCTTCCAGTGCAGATTTTCTTCTGGTCAGATCTCTTGCTTTTCTGGCTGCCTCTCTCGCTCTCTGAGCCATGATAGATTTCTCAAGGATCATTTTTGCAACCTGCGGATGCTGTTCCAGATAGATCATCAGCTGCTCGGAAACAATATTGTCAACGGCACCTCGTGCCTCACTGTTGCCCAATTTCTGCTTGGTCTGACCTTCAAACTGCGGATCTTCAATCTTGATGCTTACGATCACGGTAAGACCTTCACGGATATCATCACCGGAAAGTGTCTCGGTGTCCTTGATCAGTTTATTCAGTCTCGCATAAGAATTAAAAGTCTTTGTCAGTGCATTTTTAAAACCAGTCAGATGGGTTCCGCCTTCCGGAGTCGTGATGTTATTTACAAAACTGTAGGAACCTTCGGTGTATCCATCGTTGTGCTGCATGGCAACTTCCACATAAATATTATCCTTCATTCCTTCACAGTAAATAATATCCGGGTAAAGCGGTGTCTTGCCTTTATTCAGGTAAGTCACAAACTCCTTGATACCGCCCTCATAATGGAACGTCTTTTCGATTGGTTCTTCCGGACGGTCATCTCTTAAAACAATCTTGATATTTTTTGTAAGAAATGCCATCTCACGAAGTCTCTGTTTAAGCACATTAAAATCAAAAACTGTTTCTTCAAAAATTTCGCTGTCCGGCAGGAATGTAACCGTTGTACCTGTTTTCTTTGGATCACATTCTCCGATCACTTTTAATTTATATACTACTTTTCCTCTTTCATATCGCTGACGATAAATTTTACCTTCATGGTAAATCGTAACTTCAAGATGTGTAGAAAGTGCATTTACAACAGACGCACCTACACCATGCAGACCACCGGAAACTTTGTATCCGCCACCGCCGAATTTTCCGCCGGCATGCAGGATCGTAAACACGACTTCTACCGCCGGAATACCTGCTTTGTGGTTGATTCCGACCGGAATGCCTCGTCCATTGTCAATGACTGTTACGGAATTATCTTTATTTATCGTTACCTGGATGGTATCACAATACCCCGCAAGAGCTTCATCAACTGCATTATCTACAATCTCATAAACCAGATGATGAAGACCTCTGGACGATGTACTGCCGATATACATACCCGGTCTCTTTCGTACAGCCTCAAGACCTTCCAATATCTGAATCTGATCTGCACCGTATTCTGCATTGCTCTCTGTGCCCATAGTAACCTCCTGTCTTTTCTTTTCATCCTTCGCAAACAACACCGTCTGCAACATGAAAAACTTTGTTCAACTGAAACTTGTTTTCTATAAAATCATCGATCCCCGTACAGGTGATCAACGTCTGTATATCATGTATACTGTCTAATAAATACTGCTGCCTGCTGCTGTCCAGTTCGGAAAGTACATCATCCAGAAGCAGTACCGGCGTATCTTTGATCGCTCTTTTTACCAGTTCGATCTCCGCAAGTTTCAGCGAAAGTGCAGCCGTTCTCTGCTGCCCCTGCGATCCAAATCTGCGGATATCTACACCCTTTACTTCAAAAAGCAGATCGTCCCTGTGAGGACCTGTCATGCTCATTTTCACCTTCAGATCCCGTTTCCTGGAAGTCTGAAGTTTTCTTTCGAATTCGTCCGCAGAAACATTTTTCTCATAACGGACCATCAGTTCTTCTCTGCCGCCCGTCAGATTTCTATGTATCTCTGCTACGATCACGCCAAGCTCTTCGACAAACCGCTCCCTTGATTCGATCAGCTTTTTTCCATATTTTACCAGCTGCATATCCCATATATCCAGCATTTCTTCATACTGACTGTTAAAAGAACACTCTTTCAGCAGTTTATTTCTCTGTATGATCACTTTATTGTAATTGGAAAGCTCGTGTAAGTAAAGCTTATCCAGCTGACAAAGTTCCATATCAATAAAACGCCGCCGCTCCGCCGGTCCGTTTTTAATGATACCAAGATCCTCCGGTGAGAAAAAAACGAAGTTTGCGATTCCAAGCAGCTCTGCCGCCTTTCGGATCGGCACGCCGTTGACTGCAATGCCCTTCGGCCGGTTCTTTTTCAGATGCATATCGATCTCATAAGCACTCTGGCTTCTGCTGATCGCCATCCGTATATGAGCTTCTTCCTCACCAAAACGGATCATTTCCCTGTCTTTACTTCCCTTATGGGATTTCGTCGTTCCGCATAGATATACCGCTTCGAGAATATTGGTCTTCCCCTGGGCATTGTTCCCATAGAAAAGATTTGTTCCCTTATCAAAAGACAACTGCAGCGACTCATAATTGCGGAACTGATTCAGCTTCAAAGATTTTACTATCATTCCATCAATCTGTAATTTTTACAGTCTGACCATCATATTCTACCACATCGCCGGCATGCAGTTTCTTGCCTCGCTGTGTTTCTGTCTGGCCATTTACCTTCACAAGACCATCCTGAACGGCATATTTTGCGTCCACGCCGGACTCTACAAAACCTGCTGCTTTCAATGCCTGACCAAGTTTGATAAACTCATCTCTTAATTTAATTGTTTCCATAAACTTTCACTCCTTATGCCATAAAATTAACCGGCAAGATCAAATATATATAAGATTGCTGTTCGTCTCTGATAAAGCATGGTGCTTTCGGGTTCATCAGATAAATATCAACCGTTTCATCATCAATAACACGAAGAGCATCGATCAGAAATCGCGGATTAAATCCGATCATAATGTCCTTGCCTTCTTTATTGATGTCAATTTCTTCATCCATAGAACCGATCTGAGACTGAATCTTAAGTTCAATATTATCATCTGTGATTGAAAGGATGATCGGTTTTTTATCACTTTCTTTTACCAGAAGTGTCGCACGGTCAATACAGTCCAGAAGCTCTTTTTTATTTACCTGAATCTTGGTTTCGTAGTCACTGGAAAGCATCTGATCAATGCGGAAATATTCACCCTCAATCAAACGTGACACAACAACGGTATCATCAAATTCAAAGACAATATGATTTTTTGTAAAGAAAATACTGACTTCATCTTCGGTTTCGCCTGATAAAATCTTACTGATTTCGATAAGTGTCTTTCCAGGAACGACAACTTTGATATCAGAATATTCCTCTTTTAATTCAATTTTCCGTATACTTATGCGGTGTCCATCTAGGGATACTACACGCAGCATATCGCCTTTGACTTCGAATAATTCGCCGGTCATCATCTTATTGTTTTCATTGGCTGCGATCGAGAAAATAGTCTGACGAATCACCTCTTTTAATGTAAACTGAGAGACAACAATATGATTATCTCTTTCTACATAAGGAAGATAGGAAAATTCTTCCCCGGACTGACCGCTGATGCTGAATTTTGCCTTCTCACAGGTGATGGTAGTCGTCAGATTTCCGTCTGTTTCAATCGTAACATCATTATCAGGAAGTTTACGAATGATATCAGAGAAAATTTTTGCATCAATTGCAACAATTCCTTTTTCCAGAATGGTACCGTCAACGATAGTTTCAATTCCAAGTTCCATATCGTTGGCTGTAAATTTAATATTGTTTGTGGATGCATCAATCAAAATACATTCCAGGATAGGCATGGTTGTTTTTCCTGGGATTGCTTTCAGAACAATATTCACACTTTTTAAAAGATTACTTTTTGAGCATACTAATTTCATTGTGTTGATAACTCCTTTGTGGGTTAAATGAGATAAATTAAAGAGAAAATCCGCAGTAGCCGCCGTAGGGGATGTGAATATGTGAATAACTCCCAAAATCCTTGAATTTAAGGGAAAAAACAGGTTGGATAAACTGGTGAAAAGTCCACAAATTTCTGAGGAAAACCGGTGGGTTATTAACATCCTCAGAAATTGGCTAAAGTTATTCACACAGTATCCAACACATATCCACATTATTTTGTGCACAAATAAAAAGACGATGCTTTTTCGGCCGTCTAGTTTGGATTCAGTTTCTTTTTAATGATATCTATCGTGTTTTTCAGATCATCGGAAGTCTCAATTTCTTTCGAAATTTTCTCAACTCCATGAAGTACGGTTGTATGATCGCGGTTTCCCATCAGTTTTCCGATCGCTTTGAGCGGTGTGCTGGTCATTTCACGGCACAGATACATGGCAATCTGCCTTGGAATCACGATATCAGCACTTCGTTTGGAACCTTTTATATCATCTGTTTTGATATGAAAGTGTTCTGCAACGGTCAGAAGGATAAGATCCGGGGTGATTTCTCGTTTTGCGTTCGGTGAAATCATATCCTTTAAGGCTTCCTGTGCCAGTTCTACTGTAATTTCGCGGTGTTCAAGACTGCTCATTGCAGTGATCCGGTTCAGTGCACCTTCGAGTTCACGGATATTGGACTTGATATTGGTAGCAATATACTGAATGACTTCATCATCCAGATGGTAACCTTTTTCTTTGGAATCACGTTCTTCTTTTTTGCGGAGGATTGCCATCCTTGTCTCATAATCCGGGGAAGAAATATCTGCGATCAGGCCCCATTCAAAGCGGGATTTCAGCCTTCCTTCCAGCGTTGCGATCTCTTTCGGCGGTTTATCGGATGAAATGATGATCTGCTTTTTCGCACCATGCAGGTCGTTAAACGTGTGGAAAAACTCTTCCTGTGTGGACTCTTTTCCGATGATAAACTGGATATCGTCGATCAGCAGAACGTCGATATTACGGTACTTTTCACGGAATTTTGTCATAGCAGTATTATTGCCGTTTCGGATCGCTTCAATCAGTTCATTCGTAAAGGATTCACTCGTTACATAAAGTACTCTGGTCTGTGGATTATTTTCCAGGATAAAGTGTGCGATCGAGTGCATCAGATGGGTTTTCCCCAGTCCAACACCTCCGTAGAGGAAGAGGGGGTTGTAGATTTCGCCCGGGGATTCGGCAACTGCCAAAGATGCAGCGTGTGCAAATTTGTTGTTGCTTCCGACAACGAAGTTTTCAAAGGTATATTCCGGATTTAAATTTGCTTTTTCTAATATATTATTGAAAGAATTGTCAGTATTCGAAGAGGAATCCGCTTCTTTTACAACATTTTGTTCTACAGTATACACGATCTTGGTGCAGTCCAGTCCTGTAAGCTCTGCAATCGTAGAACGAAGCGGAGTTGTAAACTTCTTATTTATATAGGAATTAATGAAATCCTCGTTAATACCCATTTCATCAATCGGGACATAAATAAAAAGAGTGCCTTCGTCACTGTCATATCTTTGTACTTGAAGTGGTTTGATCCAGGTGTTGATGGAAATTGGGGAAAATCCGAATTCTGTACTGAGGGTATCCACAACACTGTCCCACTTTTCTTCTATGATATTCATGAGGATCTCCTTTTAAGGCCAGTTTTACTTATTTAATATTAAACTAAAACAGGAAAATTATCAATGCTTATTTTTGAATGTGCATAACTTTTCGACAATAATCCACACTCAAAAATGCGATAAAATGGGCGTTTGTGGGAAAAATGTAGAAAATATGCAAAAGTTACACATAAAACAGAGCGATATGGAGACAACGACATCATTAAAGACATTCGAGGTAACCATCCCCGAGAAATACGCGGACATCTTGAAGAAATTCATCACCTCGCTGGAAGGCAAGGTGAAGGCACAGAAGAAATCCGGATTGGACGAGGCCTTGGAGGACGTGAAGGCAGGAAGGATTTATCATGCGGAAAGCACAAAGGATTTGATGAAACAAATCCTAGGCTGATGAAATATTCCATCAACTATACCAAAAAGTTCAAGAAGAACTTGAGGCTATGCCAAAAAAGAGGATATGATATGAACTTATTCGAGCAAGTATCCAACTTGCTTGAAACAACCGGTTCCCTTCCCTCCCAATACCACCCGCATAAGCTATCCGGGAAATACGCGGGATTGTGGGAATGTCATATCCAAGGAGACTGGCTGCTGATATGGAGCCAAGACGACACGGAGCTAATCTTGCTTTTCACCGATACCGGAACGCATTCCGATCTATTCTAAATAGAAAAAGCCACCTCCCCATTACAGGAAGCGGCTTTTTTGTATCTAGTATTTACTTTTCCCGGATAAATATATTAATCGGCGTACCGGTAAAATCCCAGTTCTCGCGGATCTTGTTCTCAAGGAAACGTTTGTACGGGTCCTTGATCCATTGCGGCAAGTTACAGAAGAACACGAAAGAAGGCACGCTGCCCGCCGGAAGCTGGGTGATATATTTGATCTTGATATATTTACCTTTATTGGAGGGGGGTGGATATGCCTCAATCAACGGAAGCATCTCTTCGTTCAGACGGGCAGTCGGTATCTTCGTCGTACGGTTTTCATACACGTTACGAGCTTCTTCAAGCACTTTCAGGATACGCTGTTTGGTCAATGCAGAAGCAAATATAATCGGGAAATCCACAAAGGGAGCAAAACGTGAACGGATAGTCGCTTCAAACTCCTTCATCATTTTCGCCGTTTTATCCTCTATCAGGTCCCACTTATTAATCACGACTACCAGCCCCTTCTGATTTTTCTGAATCAAAGAAAGAATATTCAAATCCTGGCTTTCAACACCTCTTGTAGCATCAAGCATCAAAATACAGACATCCGCGTTTTCAATCGAACGAATCGAACGGACTACCGAATAGTATTCCAAATCCTCGTTCACCTTATTCTTTTTACGGATACCGGCTGTATCTACCAGATAAAAATCAAATCCGAATTTATTGTAACGAGTATAAATAGAGTCACGGGTTGTTCCGGCGATCTCCGTTACAATGTTACGGTCTTCTCCGATAAACGCGTTTACAATAGAGGATTTTCCTGCATTCGGGCGTCCTACTACAGCAAAGCGGGGAATATCATCATCCAGAATTTCCGAAGTCTCTTTATTGAATTTGCTGACGATCAAGTCCATCAAATCACCTGTACCACTTCCGGTGATAGCAGAGATACAATACGGATCGCCCAATCCTAATTTATAAAACTCAGGAGCGTTATATTGTAATTCATTATTATCCGTCTTGTTGGCAACCATAATCACCGGGCTGTTAGCACGTCGCAAGATAGTCGCAACCTGCATATCCAGGTCAGTCACTCCGTTCATCACATCCACTACAAACAGAATAACGTCTGCTTCCTCCACAGCCAGCAATACTTGCTTCCGGATTTCCTCTTCAAAGATATCGTCAGAGTTCACTACCCATCCGCCGGTATCTACCACGGAGAACTCACGGCCCAGCCATTCGGACTTGCCATACTGTCTGTCACGGGTTGTACCCGCTTCTTCATTCACAATTGCCTGACGAGTTTTCGTCAGACGGTTAAATAAGGTAGACTTGCCCACATTAGGACGTCCTACAATTGCAACTAAATTATTCATAGCTCAATACCTTGTTTTTCACGACTATCCCAGTCGCATGAATACTCTTAATCTAACTGATAACCAAAGTTCCGCAGTTCCTTATCCGAACTACGCCAATCTTTATCAACCTTCACATAAGTTTCCAGGAAAATCGTCTTTCCAAAGAAACGTTCCAATTCCCGGCGTGCTTCGGTAGCTACTTTTTTCAATGCTTTTCCCTGCTTGCCGATAATGATTCCTTTTTGTGAATCACGTTCCACATAAATCACTGCCCGGATATGTATTTTTTTCGCTTCCTCTTTAAATTCTTCCACTACTACTTCCACCGAATAAGGGATTTCCTTATCATAATATAGCAGAATCTTTTCACGGATAATCTCATTCACAAAGAAACGGGCAGGCTTATCCGTCCACTGATCTTTGCCGAAATAAGGAGGAGAATCAGGCAACAGTTCCTGAATACGCTTCATCACATAGTCTACATTAAACTTGGATGCGGCGGAAATAGGGATAATCTCAGCCTGCGGAAGCAACTCCTTCCACTCTTCGACCAGTTTGATCAGCTTCTCCTGATCCGTAAGGTCTATTTTGTTGATAAGCAACAGGACAGGAACCGTCATCTGACGCACCTTTCCCATAAACTCATTATTCTTATCGGGCGTCTCCACCACGTCAGTCACATAAAGCAGTACATCCGCATCTGTCAATGCAGAGGTTGAGAAGTTCAGCATCGACTCCTGCAACTTATAGTTAGGTTTCAATACTCCCGGAGTATCAGAAAAAACAATCTGCATATCATCCGTATTATAAATTCCCATAATTCGGTGACGGGTAGTCTGCGCTTTGAAGGTAGCAATTGATATACGTTCTCCCACCAAAGCATTCATCAATGTCGACTTTCCGACATTCGGATTCCCTACGATGTTTACAAAACCTGCTTTATGCATTTCTCTTTATTTTATTGGTTGAG
>OHAI01001322.1_pt1 | contig 19221 bp, 18 predicted proteins | sample 1577091 | NCBI WGS metagenome assembly OHAI01 (sample SAMEA3541548, study PRJEB24748) | human gut metagenome | biome: human gut; feature: human-associated habitat; material: faeces | place: China | collected 2012
GGTGGGACGACGAAATCGAATTCTAACGAATTACCGATTTCTGTCCCACTCTCATATTTTTTACCAAAAAAAGAGCCAGTAGGCTCTTTTTACTTATTCTTCTGTCACAAATTGACTGAGGACACCGTTGACAAATCGTGAAGAGGTTTCATCCGAAAAGGCCTTGGCCAATTCCACCGCTTCATTGACTGCGACGATCTGTGGTGTATCAAACTCTGTTATTTCATAAATTCCAAGACGAAGGATGTTTTTCTCCACCAAGGTCAAGCGCTCTACCGTCCAACCAGTTTTCAAATGTTGACCGATTTGTTGGTCTAGTTGATCTTTTGACTGATAGACACCCGTCACGAGATTCATGAGAAAGGCAGGAAGATCGACTTCTTTGTCTTCTGCCAGGTCCTTGTCATGTAGATAAGCAAAGCGACAAGCTTCAACAATGTCTCCATCGTATTCCAAGGCCATCAAGGCTTGGAAGGCGCGCTCACGCAAATCTCGACGTGATTCTAATAAAATTTCATCAGTCATTGAGGAAGTCCTCATTAAACAAATCTTTCAAGTCTGGTTTTGGAGATTTTTCCGTTGCGATACCAACAACGTGAATGTTGACAGCATCCAAGGTTACATCTGCCATATCATAAACTGCAGACTTAACCGCTTTTTGAATGGCTACAGCGACAGATGGTACAGCCACTCCATATTCTAAGTAGAGATAGATGTCTACTGAAACTTGACCATCTTCTTCTGTATGAAGGTAGACGCCACGTCCAAGTGAGCGTTTGGATAAGCTATCTGAAACACTCTTGTTTTCAAGCGAATAGACACCCTCTACTTTTGCTGTTGCAATCGCAATAATTTTTTCTAATACACGTGGTGCAATAACGATGTCACCAAATTGTTCAGTTGCCATAGAAGTTCCTTTCTATTTGACACCCTGAGATGTCTCTTATGCACGAGAAACGTAAGTTCCTTCAGTAGTGTTAATGACCAATTTTTGTCCAGCTTCGATGAAGTCAGGAACGTTTACGACCAAACCAGTTTCCATTGTAGCAGGTTTACCAGAACCAGTCACTGTAGCACCTTTGATAGATGGTTGAGTTTCTGCAACAGTCAATTCAACCGTTGTAGGAACTGTTACACCGATGACTTCGCTTCCGTAGAATTGAATTTTTACTTCTGAGTTTTCAAGGATATAAAGCAATTCTTGTTCTACATTCACAACTGGAATTTCATATTGGTCATATGTTTCAGTGTTCATGAAGTAGGCTGTATCATCCATTTTGTACAAGTATTGAGCTGGAACAGTTTCGATAATCGCTTGTTCAAATTTTTCTTCTGGACGGTAGCTTGTATCAAATGTTGAACCAGTACGGACATCACGCAATTTCATACGCATGATAGTGTTTCCTTTACCTGGTTTGTGGTGGCTAGCTTCCAAAACGCGGATCAATTTTCCGTCAGCTGTTTCAAAAGTCATACCAGCTTTCAATTTACTTGCTTCGATCATGTTTTATTACCTCTTTTTTAAAAATAGATTACTCTTTATTGTAACACACTATTTGATTTTTCTCAAACAGCAATTTTCTCTTTTTAGGAAGGCTAGAAGGCGGAGAGAGATTGCAGGAACGAGTCCTTAGAATATCTATATCTCCAACTCCATCTTCACTATTCCTTATTGGTCCACAGGCACAATATTGCCATCAGCATCTTTGGTGACATGGACATATTTGCCATCTACTTCAATGTAGAAGGTATGTGGCTTGTCTTGAGCTGGAGAGGCTTGTTTTTGAAGGTCATTACCAAGGGATTGACCCAAATTCATCCCCATGATCATGTTCATGCCATTGCCACCTTCATTTTTAGCAGCTGCGACCAAAGCTTCATTGCGAGCACGACGTTCTTCGATTTCAATGGTATTGTACTTCATCGCCGCCAATTCACTGTCCAGTTTATTGACCTTGGCCATACTGTCTGCATCATAGCTCAAATCTTCAATGAGGACATTGGTTAATTCGATACCATATAATTCTGTCCAAGTTTTGTTGACTTCGCGTTTTGCAACTTCATTAAAAACATCTTGGTCCGCATTGATGTTGTAAATATCCGCCTTATTTTCTGCTGTATATTTTGAAATGGCCACTGCAATTTTTGGTGCCAGATTTTGGCGCAAGGTGCCCTGAGCCACATCTTCCAAGGTAAACGGCTTATCTGCAGTGATTTGACGACTGACTGCACTGATGTAAAAGAGTACAGGATCTGCCACTTTAACATCATAAAGACCATAAAAACGAATACTGAGAAGCTGTTGGTAACGGTCGCTAAAGTACTCGACTGGATTTTGAGTGCCAAATTTATTTCCTGTAAAAGGTTGCATCCGCACAAAAATAATTTCTTGTTGGGTGACCACTTGGCCTCCAAACGAGAAGCGGTTCTTGAACTGATCCCACGTTCCTTTCACACCACCTTTTTCAAACAACCAGGCATTTTCACCGGCTTGCCATTCGTGGCTCCCTGCTTCTAGAAGGTCTCCTAGAAACGTTCCATTATTGACCAAGAGAGCAACATAGCCTTGAGGAACAATGACAACAGATCCATCTGTCAATAGACCTGTATTTTGGTTGCTCTGGCGAGAGCGCCCATCTGGATCTTTGGTCAAGAGCTGTCCCTTAATGGCCAAAGCTGTTGCTGGAACAGCTTCTGGCAAGGTAATGGCTTCCTTAAATTTACTATCTTGAAAACTTGAAATGCCCGCTGAAAGGGCTGCTTTAATAAATCCCATACATTCTCCTATCTGTAGAATTCAATTTCATCCACAACTTCGTAGACATCCAAGACCCAATCTTTTGGATTGTGCTTCAAGGATGCTTGGCAATATTCACACTTGTCGATTGAATCGATGGTCAGTGGCGCACCACAGTTCGGACAGTGATCACTAACGACTTCTGAATTCTTAATGATCTCTGTCTGAGCTCCATGTTCACGGAGGAAGACCATGCGGTAAACGGTAAAGAGATCTTTGGTTGGATCCCCTTCGATCACACGACCCGTTTCATCACTTCGGATGTAATCTCTCATCGTCGATGACAGAATGACTTCAATGCGGTCATTGCCTTCTGGATTTTCGATAAAGTCTTTGATCTTCGAATCTTCCACACGCACGCGCTCAAGAACATTGGTTGTTTTGGCGCGAATATGCTCTTGCAACTGCGTCAAGTGCTGCTCATAAAGACTGGTACTTTCTAAGTTCCGCACAGAATTCCAATCTTTTTCTGTCCAGGCAGACTGCAATTGAAGATAAACTAGTTTGACTTGCGATAAGAAGCGGTCTTCATCAAACATTGGATCCAGTTTACGGATGCGGCGAATCGCTTCATAGTTGTTCTCAATTGGTCGACCCGCCCGTTCTTCGGTTGTCCGTTTTGGACCACTATTTGAATAGGACGAATCATCACTCTCATTAGCCTCTTTTGCAATATTATAGACAAATCCAATCAATCCAATGATGGCGACAACTGCTACCGCCCCACCAGAGTCTGATCCAGAACTAGAACTGTAGCTACTGGATCCACCAGACCAGCTACTGCCACCAGACCAGCTACTTCCCCCTCCAGACCAGCTACTACCACCACCACCGCCAGAATGAATAGTGCTACTACCACCACTATGCGTATTGCCGACACCAGCATGAGCAGAAGGAGCAAATGCAAATAGAAGGGCTACTAGAAAAATTCCCAATACTAAAATTCGTTTTTTCATAGGCCTCATTTCTTATCTTTGTTTGTTACACAGGGGTTAAGAAAATACTGTCTATTTTATAGGACAATCAATTCTTTAGGAGCAAGAGTCAAGACTTCACAGCCAGTTTCTGTAATCAAGAGGTCATCTTCGATCCGCACACCAGAGAGGCCTTCGATATAAATCCCTGGCTCATCTGTCAAGACCATCCCTGCTTGAATCGCTTCTTTAGACGTTTGGCTGAAGTATGGTTCTTCGTGGATATCTAGCCCAATTCCATGACCGATTCCATGCGTGAAGTATTGACCATAGCCGGCTGCCTCGATCACATCCCGAGGGATTTTATCAAAATCACGGAAGCCAAGTCCATCTTTAGCCGCATCAATCAAGGCTTGATTGGCTTTCAAAACGGTTTCGTAAATTTCTCTTTCCTTGTCGCTGACATGTCCTGCATAGATAGTCCGTGTCATATCGCTGACATAGTGATTATACAAGCAACCAAAATCAAGGGTCAAGGCATCTCCTGCTGAAATGACCCGATCACTTGGAGTCGCATGAGGCATCGCAGAACGTTCACCAGCTGCTGAGATAATATCAAAAGATACACCAGAAGCTCCCAACTCTCGCATTCTAAAATCGAGGAAAGTCGCTGCTTCCAACTCTGTCGTTTTCCCTACCTTGATATAATCCAAAATATCATGGAAGGCTTGGTCAGAGATGCTACAAGCTTTTTTAATGGCTGCAATCTCAGTTTCATCCTTAATCAAGCGCAATTCCATCACAAAGTTCGCTAGAGATTGAAGGCTAATGCCACTGAAAACAGAAGCCATACGGGCATGGTAGGCTACCGTCACTTCGTCCTCAAAACCAAGTTCTTTGATGCCAAGGTCCTTAACGATCTCTGCAGCTGCAGTCAACTCATCGCGGGTTTCCACAATCTCTACAAAGGGGAAACAAGTCGCATGGGCATGGATGGTGTAGCGCGAATCCGTAAAGAGGACCACGCGTTCTTCTGTCACCAAAGCAGTCCCGTTTGAACCCCAGAAATTGGTCAAATAATAAACATTTTTCAAATTGTTAATCAATACCGCTTTGAGGTTTTGGGCTTTCATTTTGTTTCTTAAGTTGCTGATCCGTTGATTCATTGTAATTTTCCTTTCAAATATTGTCCTGTGTAGCTAGCAGGATTTGCTGCTACTTCTTCTGGTGTTCCGGTCGCAATAATGGTTCCACCACCGACACCGCCTTCTGGTCCTAAATCGATGATATGATCTGCTGTCTTAATAACATCTAAATTGTGCTCAATCACAAGGACTGTATTGCCATCATCCACAAAACGCTCTAAGACTTTGATCAAGCGAGAAATGTCTTCGGTATGGAGTCCGGTCGTTGGTTCATCCAAGATATAGAAGGATTTCCCTGTAGAGCGCTTGTGCAATTCAGAAGCCAACTTCATCCGCTGCGCTTCCCCACCTGAAAGGGTGGTCGCTGGTTGCCCCAGCGTTACATAGCCCAAGCCCACATCTTGGATGGTCTTGAGTTTGCGTTCAATTTTTGGAATGTGCTTGAAGAATTCAACTGCCTTGTTGACCGTCATATCCAGCACTTCTGCAATATTTTTTTCCTTGTAGTGGACCTCAAGGGTCTCACTATTGTAACGACGTCCATGGCAGACTTCACAAGGGACGAAGACATCCGGCAAGAAGTGCATTTCAATCTTGATGATCCCATCTCCTGAGCAGGCCTCACAACGCCCGCCCTTGACATTGAAACTAAAGCGGCCTTTTTTATAGCCCCGAATTTTGGCTTCATTGGTCTGAGCAAAGAGATCACGAATATCATCGAAGACGCCTGTATAGGTCGCTGGATTGGAACGAGGAGTCCGACCAATCGGGCTTTGATCAATGTCGATCAAGCGATCGATATGCTCAATCCCCTGAATGGTCTTGTATTTCCCTGGTTTTTCCGAATTGCGGTTGAGCTTTTGAGCGATGGCTTTTTTCAAGATGCCATTGATCAAGGTCGATTTTCCAGAACCGGAAACTCCAGTGACTGCGATGAATTTTCCTAGAGGAAAGCGCGCTGTGATGCCTTGTAAGTTATTCTCACTTGCTCCTGTTATTTCAATAGAACGACCATTTCCTGAACGGCGCTCTGTTGGAACTGGAATCTTGCGTTTGCCGGACAAGTACTGACCCGTGATGGATTTGCTGTTGCGAGCCACCTGCTTTGGAGTTCCTGCTGCAACGATCTCTCCACCAAAGACACCGGCACCTGGTCCGACGTCGATCAGGTAGTCTGCCTCTCTCATGGTATCTTCATCATGTTCGACGACGATCAAGGTGTTACCTAAATCGCGCATTTTCTTGAGACTGGCAATCAGGCGGTCATTGTCCCTTTGATGGAGGCCGATAGACGGCTCATCCAAGATATAAAGGACACCAGAGAGGTTGGAACCGATCTGGGTTGCCAAGCGAATGCGCTGGCTTTCTCCACCTGATAAGGTCCCAGCCGATCGCGACAAGGTCAAGTAATTGAGCCCCACATTGTTTAAGAAGGTCAAGCGATCCTTAATCTCTTTTAGGATCGGTCTTGCAATCGTAGCTTCATTGTCCGTTAAGACCAGCTGGTCCACGGCTTTTAAGTGGTCCGCAATTGATAGATCTGACACTTCCCCGATATGCATCCCCTTTTCTCCTCCGACACGAACAGAGAGAGCTTGGTCATTGAGACGGTAGCCGTGGCAGGTCGCACAGGTCAATTCGTTCATATAAGAGCGCATTTGGTTGCGGGTGAAATCACTATTGGTCTCACGGAAACGACGGTGAATATTGTTTACGACCCCTTCAAAAGGAATCTCAATATCGCGAACCCCACCAAACTCATTTTCATAGTGGAAGTGGAATTCCTTGCCATTTGACCCATAGAGGACCAAGTCCTTTTCTTCTTGAGAAAGATCGGAAAAAGGTCGGTCCATATCAACTCCAAAATGGATCATGGCCTGCTCCAACATCTGTGGATAGTAGTTGGAAGAGATCGGATTCCAAGGAGCAAGTGCTCCTTCGCGAAGGGTTAAGCGATCATCTGGCACCACCAAATCCAAGTCCACCTCTAGCTTAATACCCAGCCCATCACAGTCTGGACAAGATCCAAAAGGCGCATTGAAAGAAAAGAGGCGGGGCTCTAATTCAGGGACGGTAAAGCCACAGACTGGACAAGCATAATGCTCAGAAAAGAGTAGCTCCTTGCCATCCATGGTATCAATCACGACATAACCATCCGCAATCCGAAGGGCTGCTTCAATCGAATCAAAGAGCCGCGAGCGAATGCCCTCTTTGATCACGATTCGGTCTACCACCACTTCAATCGTGTGCTGCTTGCTTTTAGATAGTTCTGGAACCTCTGTCACATCATAGATCTCACCATCGACCCGCACCCGGACATAGCCGTCTTTTTGCACCTTTTCAATGATATTCTTGTGCTGGCCTTTTTTCTTGCGAATAATAGGGGCTAGAATTTGCAGGCGTTGGCGCTCTGGTAATTCCAAGACTTGATCGACAATTTGCTCAACTGAAGAAGCTGTAATCGCTCCATGCCCATTGATACAATAAGGCGTCCCTACACGCGCATAGAGCAAGCGCAGGTAGTCATTGATCTCTGTTGCCGTCCCCACTGTAGAACGGGGGTTTTTGCTGGTCGTTTTTTGGTCGATGGAAATGGCTGGACTCAAGCCGTCAATGGAGTCCACATCTGGTTTTTCCATATTTCCCAAGAACTGCCGGGCATAGGCCGATAAGCTCTCCACGTAGCGGCGCTGGCCTTCTGCATAGAGGGTATCAAAGGCCAGACTGGACTTTCCAGAGCCAGACAAACCCGTCACCACGACTAATTTGTCCCGTGGAATTTCCACATCTATATTTTTTAAATTATGGGCGCGTGCCCCATGAATGACAATTTTATCTTGCATGTTCTTACTCTAATCACCTTTTTGTTAACCTCCATTATAACAAATTTTTTAGTATTCTTTTATCCAAAACCGTCCTTTTTCTGATATAATGTTAAGGTGTAAAAAAACAAGGGGAGGCACCATGAAACAGGTCTTTTTATCGACAACGACTGAATTTAAAGAAATAGAGACGCTGGAACCTGGTAGCTGGATCAACCTTGTTAACCCTTCTCAAAGTGAATCGATGGAAATCGCCTCTGCTTTTAATATCGATATTGCCGACTTACGGGCCCCACTCGATGCGGAAGAAATGTCCCGTATGACCATCGAAGATGAATATACCTTGATCATCGTCGACGTTCCCATTAAGGAAGAGCGGAACAATCAGACCTACTACGTGACCATTCCGCTAGGGATTATCCTGACAGAAGAGGCTATTATCACGACTTGCTTGGAGAAATTGCCACTTCTCGATATCTTTATCAACCGACGCTTGCGGAATTTCTATACCTTTATGCGGTCGCGCTTTATCTTTCAAATCCTCTACCGCAACGCTGAACTCTACTTGTCTGCGCTTCGTACCTTGGATCGCAAAAGCGAGCAGATTGAAAGTCAATTGCACAAATCAACGCGTAATGAAGAGCTGATTGAGTTGATGGAGCTGGAGAAAACCATCGTCTACTTTAAGGCCTCTCTAAAAACCAATGAGCGCGTGATCAAGAAATTGACCAGCGCTACAAGTAACATCAAGAAATACTTAGAAGACGAGGATCTGTTGGAAGATACCTTGATCGAAACCCAGCAGGCCATCGAGATGGCAGATATTTATGGAAATATCCTGCACTCCATGACCGATACCTTCGCATCGATTATCTCCAACAACCAGAACAACATCATGAAAACCCTGGCTCTCGTTACCATTGTCATGTCCATTCCGACAATGATCTTTTCGGCCTACGGGATGAACTTCAAGGACAATGAGCTTCCGCTCAATGGCGAACCCCATGCCTTCTGGCTGATCATTTTCATCGCCTTTGCCCTGACTGGGTCTCTCGTCGTCTACCTCATCCATAAAAAATGGTTCTAACACCTACTAATAACACTAAGGAGTATTTATGTCTCAATTTGATTTGAATCAACTAAGCAAGAAAAATCAAGAATTTATCCGTATCGCCAAACACCAATTGCTTGAAAATGGAAAGACAGAGGAAGAAGCAGAAAGCCTCATCCAGGAAATTCTACCAGCTATCCATGAAAACCAAGGAAAAGGAATTCCGGCACGGACTCTTTTTGGAGCTCCAACTGTATGGGCGAACTCTTTCAGCGAGAAAGAACGCTATGAAAAAGAGCATCCGAAATTAAACGATGCCCCCTCTCTTATGATTTTGGATTCCTTCCTCTTTATCTTTGGTGTTTTTGCTGCGATTAGCGCCTTTATGAACTTGGTCGCACCGCGTCGTACTGGCTATGGTTTGATCACCTTGATCCTTGGAAGTTTGACAGGGGCTTTGCTCTTATATCTCATGTACTACTTCTTCTATCAGTATATGGATGGCACCAAAGATCGTAGCGAGCGTCCTTCTCTTTGGAAATCCATGCCGATTCTTGTTGGAGTCATGTTCCTTTGGGTCATTGTCTTGTCCTTTACTTCCCTACTCCCACAGGTTCTCAACCCAACTATTCCAGATGTTTTTGCCATCATTTTAGGAGCTCTAGCACTTGTCCTTCGCTTCTATCTCAAGAAACGCTTTAATATTAAAAGTTCGAGCACAGCACCTGCAACTCGACGCTAAAAAGAAACAGATGAAGTTTAAACTACACCTCAAAAGTTAGACAGAAAAATCTAATTTTTGGGGTGTTTTTATTATGAGATTGACTTATGAGAATAACGTTTAGCTCTATGAAACTAGAAAACAAGGATATGTAAAACAACTCTCAAAAAAATTTTGGATAAACCTTTCTAATCTATGGCAAATGGTCAAATTGACGGATCGTTATGGAATAAAGATTGTCATAAAAGAAAAGAAACATTACTATTCTCCTGATTATGGGGGATAAAAAAACTCACCGCTGTTTATCCAGCGGTGAATCATTCATCCTATCTAACCTTAAGAAAATCTAAAAATCTAGAGAATAATAATGCTGACCTCCCCATAGGTTAACAGCTCCCCACGGAGAGTTTACTCCTACACCAATTATCACAGATCCGTTGGCTCGCTGACCATAAGGAATATGTGATTTCCATGTATAACGATTACTTATTGTATTTGGCCATTATGCCAATCACTTTATCTATTCTTACGAATAGCATCAACAATAGGCTGTTTTCCTGTCATATAGATAGGAATGAGCCCACTCATCATTAATACAGCAAATGTAAGGAAAACTAATGAAATTATAGAAGTTAGATAGAAATAAATGATATCAACTACTTCTAATTGAAACATTTGAATAGCTAATATAGTTAGTATTAAAAGCAGAATACTTGATAAAGTAATTATTTTCTTTCCATAATTAAATAACTCGAGAATAAATAATCTAAAAACATGTTTTGTACTGTATCCCATAGCCTTTAATACGCCAACTTCGTATTTTCTCGTTCTATTTATTAAAAAGAAGACAAAAGATAAGATTGCAACTACAAGCAAAAGCATGACAATCGAAATAATTAGCAAAAAGTTTTTTATGTAGTTTAAACCTTTATTAAATTCTTTATAATTCTCAAAAGACGAAACAATCGAAAATTTATCCGAAATTTTTTTAATACGATTAATTTCTTGAGGGACATCTTTGCTATCCTTTACAGTAACATGTACTGCACTTGGTGCCCATTCTTTTACAAGGAGATCATCAATTGTTTCTCTCTGTTTGCTTTCTGCACCTATATATTTGCTCTGTATTTTCAGCATCTCATCACTCGTCATGAATAAGGTGTTATCATTTACAGAATAGCTAAACGGATACTCTTCTTTTACGATCCCAAGTATTTTAAATGTTTCTTCCTCTTTCACATATAGGTCTCCGTCAGATTTATAATAAGTTCCTTCTTTATCTATATGAGATTCATAAATATTAATGGGGACATAATATGTAAGTGTCATCTCCGACCCAGCTACAATGTCTTCTAATTTTTGTTCTTTGATAAATGATTCTGAAACAAATATTCCCCTATTCGTAGTCCTATCAAAGTATTTTATCTGTCTCTGAGTCGTATTCGTATCAAATAACGGTTGCACACTGTAATTCTTGGATAAATGAATATTCTTACCATTAATAGACAAACTTGGTGAAAAATCTCGACTAATTTTTAAATAGTTTTCAGCATTTTCGAAAGTTATTCCCATACTAGGAAATTCAATATATGGTTCCAATTTGTACACATTACTGCTATCAGAAATTTGATGTATTTCCTTATTTGATATTGATTGGAAATCATCAATTACCTTACTTGTTCCAAGTCCTATGGAATCATTAATAACCAAGAAACCATTTTCTAATGAATTACTAATTAATCTCTGATACTTAGAAGAAAATAATGATTGAATATTTATAGAACCAACTGCAAGAGAAACTGTGAAGGAAATTAATATTAATAAAAGTACAGGTAAAGGAGGCACCTTTCTTTTCTTTTGGACCTTTAATCTAATATGTTTTTTTAATTTACTAGCATGCCACTCTTCTTGAGAATTACAACCTGGCTCTTCTTTCATTCCAATTAATTTTTGGTCTTCAAAATGTAGCTTTATATCTCCTTTATTAATAACATATTCATCATGAGATACCACAATAACAATTTTATTATACTTGTTTGCAAGTTTTACCAGTAAAGATGAAACAATCTCTCTATTTTCAGAATCCAAAGAATTTGTAGGTTCATCAGCTAAAATAATACTCTTATCTGTTATCATCCCTCTAGCAATTGCAACACGTTGTTCTTCTCCCCCTGATAAATCCTCTGGATATACATCCTTCAATTCTAAAATTCCTAACTCACTTAGAATATTGTCAATTTTATCTTCTATTTCTTTAGCTGATAATTTGAAAAAATTTAAAGAAATTTTTAAATTATCATACACAGTCAAGTCTTTTATTAGATTATGACTTTGAAATATAAAAGCAATATTTTGCGCAATAAAGGATGAAACAACCTTCTTGTTACTCGTATCAATTTTAGAACCATCGTAAATATAAGTTACTTTAGGATCATACTCAGAAATCAGTCCAATTTTATTCAACAACGAGGATTTTCCAACACCTGATTTTCCATAAATTATATATAATTTTCCCTCTTTGAACTTTAGAGATGTTGGAGGCAACAATGTTTTTTTGCCATACTTAATGGATAGGTTATGAATTTCAAACATAAATGGACACCTCCTTGTGACAGCGCTTACCTTTCTAGGGTATTATAACTCTTTGTTTATAAGGTGTCAATTTAAATGAGTAAAATATTTTTATATGAAATGAAGTTTTATTTTTAATTGATAGAAACAACTAAAAAAGTTACTTTCACATCATATATAGTTAATAGACAAACAAAAAACCTACCCAAAGGCAGGTCTGACAAATTAATCTTGTTCTATAATTTCTGTGGTTGGTAAAAGCACTGCAATAATTATGGAGCATTATTTTACTGCATATCATTGTTCAATCTTTTTGAAAAATAGAGGACTAAGTCATCATTGTTTTCACAAGAACTGTAAGGGGCCAAGGGCTGATCCCTAAACCAAACTCCAGATCCATCTGGGATATAGCCCCGTTTGACATACAGTCTTTGAGCTGGGCCATAACCCAAGTGTAAACCAACCCCTAAAGTAACAATCTCTGATAGTAGCCGGACTCTTTTTTCTGCCTCCTCTAAGAGTTGATTCCCAATCCCTCGATTTCTAAATGGTTCAAAAACATTAAAATCAGATAGTTCAGGATAGACTCCCACGAAAGGGCCGTGCTTGGCAGCAGGCAATATAGTGATATAGCCTGCCACAAATCCATCCGACTCAGCTACTAATACGTCCCTCTCTCTATTCTCCTGCTCTTGAAAATAGCTAGTCAAGATATCCTCTCTACCTGGCCACCTTTGGTGGATAAAGGCTTGAGAGATGTGCTCAATATCTGCCTTTATCATCCTCCTGATGATTACACCTTCCTTCATGTTGCGCTCCTTGATACCTTTCTCCCCATCATTATAGCATAATTAGAGCTTGGGAAAGGTCAAAGAGATTCACACGGACCTAACACACTATCACATTTCTATGCTCGCAAAAAAAGATCCAAAGGGTCTGAAAAAGAGGTCCACCGGACCTCAACTCGCTCTTATATTTACAGGCTCGTGAAAAAGAGGTCCCCCGGACCTGAAAAAAAGACCCACCCGGGTCTTTTCTTTAATCTTCGTTTACGAAAGGCATCAAAGCCATTACGCGAGCGCGTTTGATAGCTGTTGTTACTTTACGTTGGTTCTTCGCTGAAGTTCCAGTTACACGACGAGGAAGGATTTTCCCACGTTCTGAAACGAAACGGCTAAGAAGCTCAGTATCTTTGTAATCGACATATTCGATTTTGTTTGCTGCGATGTAATCAACTTTTTTACGGCGTTTGAATCCGCCACGACGTTGTTGAGCCATGTTTAATTCTCCTTTATAGTTTTAATTCGTTAAACTCATTCTTAGAATGGAAGATCGTCGTCTGAGATATCCATTGGATTGGCTCCAAATGGATTTTCTTCACGACCAAAGTTTGGCGCTGCATTGCTTGGTTCAGATCCACCAAAGCTTGGGGTTGCATTTCCAGCAAAACCACCGTTGCCTGATGAATAGCCACCACCTGCATGCCCTTCGCGTGCTGCACGGCTTTCCAATAGTTGGAAGCTGTCTGCTACGACTTCAGTGACATAAACACGTTGACCTTGCTGGTTTTCGTAATTACGTGTTTGAATGCGACCGGTAATCCCAATCAAAGCACCTTTCTTAGCCCAGTTGGCTAAGTTTTCTGCTTGCTGACGCCAGATCACACAGTTGATGAAATCGGCTTCGCGCTCTCCATTTTGACTCTTGAAGTTGCGATTGACAGCTAGGCTGAATGTAGCAACTGCTTGATTACTTGGAGTGTAGCGAAGTTCAGCATCACGGGTCATACGACCGACAAGTACAACATTGTTAATCATAAGTCACCTCGGATGATTTCTTACGCGTCAACTTTTACGATCATGTGACGAAGAATGTCACCGTTGATTTTTGAAAGACGGTCGAACTCGTTAAGAGCTACAGCGTCGTTCGCTTCAACGTTTACGATGTGGTAAAGTCCTTCACGGAAATCTTGGATTTCGTATGCAAGACGACGTTTTTCCCAATCTTTTGATTCAACAACAGTTGCACCGTTGTCAGTCAAGATAGAATCGAAACGTGCTACCAAAGCGTTTTTAGCTTCTTCTTCAATGTTTGGACGAATAATATAAAGAATTTCGTATTTAGCCATTGATAATGTTCCTCCTTTTGGACTAATGACCCCCTGTCTTTGCAAGGGGTAAGTGAGGTTTACTCACAAGAAACTATTATACCAGACTTTTCGAACAAAGGCAAGAATTATCTTTAGGATTTAAAAAATGATTTCGGATGTTCCCTTCGAGAAAAAAGAAATGTCCTAAAAAATGATACTTTATAGAAGAAACTATTCCCCTTCTTCCTCTCCTTTCCTTAAAGAAAACTGATATCAGTTAGCTTTAAGCTTGAGTCTTTATACTAGCTACAACAAATCTCAAGAAACGAGGAACGATTATGAATTATCTTATCATCCCCGCCTATCAACCAGATCTGAATCTTGTCAAACTGGTTCGCTTGGTCCACGCCAAGAGCGATCTCCACATCATCGTGGTCGACGATGGGAGTGATGCTGACAAAAAAGTGATTTTTGACAAATTAGAGGGTCTTGCGACAGTTCTGACCCATGAGCACAACCAAGGAAAAGGGCAAGCTCTCAAGACTGCTTATGCCTACATCCTAGAAAGAGGCACCTATGGAAGCATTGTTACAGCTGATGCAGACGGTCAGCACAAAATTTGGGATATTTTCAGGGTTGTTAACCAATCTCAAGAGCATCCTAGAACACTTATTCTAGGAGCACGCGCCTTCTCTGGAAAAGTTCCTTTGCGTTCTGCTTTCGGGAATAAATTGACCCGCTTCTTGTTTAAGCAACAAACAGGGGTGGCGGTCAGCGATACCCAAACGGGCTTACGGGCTTTCACTACGAATCTCTTGCCTTTCATGCTTGAGGTTGACGGACAGCGTTATGAATATGAAATGAATGTGCTCCTCGCAGCAAGCAAGCCCTTCCCCATCGTGGAAGTTCCCATCGAGACGGTCTACATCAATGACAACGAAGGCTCCCACTTCCGACCTATTCGAGATGGCCTCATGATCTACAAGGACATGTTCAAGTTTGCCCTCTCTTCCCTGAGTAGCTTTATCGTGGATTACCTGGTCTATGCCTTCTTCCTTTTCGTGATGATGGCTGTGCCGATTAGTCTTCGGATCCTCCTTGCCAACGGGATCGCTCGTGTGACGAGTTCCATCTTTAACTACTCGACCAATAAGCACCTGGTCTTTAAGAATAAAGATAGTGTCGCTAAAACTGGAAGTGGCTACTTTGGTCTAGCTCTTGGCCTCTTTATTCTCGATACGCTCTTGATTCGACTCTTCTATACTGCTTTCGGGCTCAATCTCCTGATCAGTAAGATTGTCGTCGGCTTCCTCCTCTTTCTGGTCTCATGGGTGATCCAGAAAAAAGTGATCTTCAAAGAAAGGACTGCTCCCCACCATGAAATTCTTTAAAAAATCCTACACCTATGCTGCCTGCTTTGGCCTTCTTTTGATCAGCAGTTTTAGCTACTCGATGCTCAAGACCTTTGTCTTATCCGATGCCATCCAAACCGTAAAAGCTACGACTACGGACACCAAGGCAGCCAAAAAAGCAGCTGCATCGGCTACAACGACTGATACTAGCTATTCAGATGACAATATCCAGGTGAGCCTCACAGAAAAAACGGTTGAAAATACCCAGGTTTACATTGCAGATATCACAGTCAGCTCATCTGACTACCTCAAAACAGCCTTTGCACAAAACACTTACGGAACCAACGTGACTGCTAAGACCTCTGTCACAGCTGCCAACAACAGTGCCATTCTAGCAGTGAATGGTGACTATTACGGGGCTAACAGTACAGGATACGTCATCCGAAATGGAGTGGTCTACCGTGATACCGTTCGGGAAGATGCAAGCAATGGTGACCTAGCCATTTACAAGGATGGATCCTTCAAAATTATCTATGAAGATGAGATCTCAGCGGATCAATTGGTCAAAGACGGGGTCGTCAATCTCCTCGCTTTCGGTCCTTCCTTAGTTGAAAATGGAGAAATTACCGTCGATACCAACTCAGAGGTCGGACAATCTATGGCGTCAAATCCACGGACAGCGATTGGAATCATCGATGAAAATCACTACATTATCGTCGTGTCAGATGGACGGACTTCAGAAAGTGAAGGGCTATCTCTCTACCAATTAGCCGAAGTGATGAAATCGTATGGCGTTAAAACAGCCTACAACCTGGATGGGGGTGGATCTTCTACCCTTTACTTCAATGGCCAAGTTATTAACAAACCAACAACAAATGGTACTATCTCAGAAAGGGCGGTGAGTGACATTGTCTACATCGGTTACTAATCCTATTAAACAACGCTTGAAAAAAACGATTCTCTGGTACACTCTGATTTCAGCTTTCTTCTTCGTTGGAAGTCGCATCTATGAGCACTTTAGTTTTGGCGAAACCTCTGCCTTCATGCACTACCTCTTCTTGATTCCTTTGATCGGTGGCGCCCTACTAGTGCTTCTACAGTTGATGGTGAAAGGCCTCTCTCGCCTGAGTCTCAATCTTTGGAATTCAGGAGTGGCTACGCTCACAGCCGGAGCCCTCTACCGAGGGATTGTCAACCTCTCTGGTCGATCTACCACAATGGATCAACCCTATTATTACCTTGGAGTCGCCTTTCTAGCACTAGCTCTGATCAGCCTCTTCTTTGTCCGCAGTGTCTGGGTGGAGAAAACAGCCTAAGATCAAAAACGTCCGTTTCTTTATAGAACGGACGTTTTTTAGGGTGAGTTAACGGATGAAGAACTTAGCCTTCACGTTTTTTGCTAGCTACAAAGCCTGCTAAAGCTAATGAGGTCATACCAAAGAGGCTAAGGACGGTTGAAGCCAATTCATCTTGACCTGTTTTTGGAAGACCGGTTGCCGGTGTAGCAACTACTTCCGCTTGACCACCTGTATGATAAGTGACAGCGACTGGTTTGTTTGTTGCCACTTCTTTTGTTTCGCTTGCAGCTGGTTGAGCTGGAGTTACTGGGCTTTCAGGTTGAGGAGTTGGGGTAGCCGGAGTTACTGGAGCTACAGGATGAACTGGATTTACAGGACTTTCTGGATCAACTGGCGCTGGCTGTGGTTCTGGAGTTGGTTGTGGAGTTGGTTGAGGGGTTGGTTGTGGTTCTGGAGTAGGTGTTTCTTCTTCCACTTTTTCCACAAAGGTCTTGTTGCCCAAGATTGAAGCAGATAACTTCTTCCCTGCCTTATTCACATCTTCGATGTATTGGATAAAGACTTCAGTATCTGGATTAATCGCACCGATCAATTTTGTATCGCGGAAGACTGAGAAGCCATCTCCGCCACCATACAAGAAGTCGTTGATAATCGCCTTGTAGGTCTTGTTGCGATCAATTTCAGTTCCATCTGCCTTGTAAGCTTTCACAACCTTATATGGATTTTCTTCCGTTGCATCGGCTGGTTTCGTATAGGTGTACTTGATCCCTGCCATTTGCAAGAAGTAAAGCTCTTTCTCATCATATTGTTGATCCAAAGCTTTGTAGATTTGGTCCCCAGTGATTTCTACTACTTGGAGGATATTTCCAAATGGTTGCACCGCTTGAGCTGCACCCCAAGTTACTGTTCCGTCTGGTTTCACCACGAGGTCTGCACGGATTCCTCCATTGTTGGTGAAGGCAAAGTCAACATCCGGATAACCTGATTTTTTGGCAATATCTAGTTGCGCTGCTGTGACCAAATCTCCAACAGCACTTTCTTTTTGCGCATTCAATTCACGAGTAATATTTTCAGCCTTGTCTGCTGTACCGATTTTTGCTTCTGTTACCTTTTTAACCGTCGCATTGGCATCATCGATGATCGCTTGAACCTTGGCATCTTTTGCTTTGCCTTTCGATGGATCTACCGCAATAATTTTAGCAGTTGGAACTTTGACAAAGTCAGCTGTATCTGTATCTAGGACCCCACGAACATCCGAGTAGGCTTTCCCTTGAGAGGTACCTTGAACGATCAAGGTATTTCCGACCATTCCATTTGTATATTGGTGGTTGTGACCTGCAAAGACGATATCCACTGAGTTTTCAGGATAGATTTGGTTTAATTTTTTGATCATGTCTGCAGCAGGACCTTCTGCCACACCATTCTTACTAGTGGCAGCAACGTGAGCCAAGACAGCGATAGCATGAACCCCTTGGTCATTCAGTTCACGCGCATATTTGGCAATCGATTCTGCTTCATCCAAAACACGGTATTGTTCATGATTTTTACGCAAGACAAGATTTGGGAATTCTGTCGTAACAACCCCGATAAATCCGACCTTAACGGTCTTATCGTTGACTGGGATTTCTTTGATGGTATAAGGTTTCCAGTCAAATGGGATTTTGTTGGTATCCTTGTCAACCAAGTTGGCAATTACAACTTCTTGTTTGGAAGCTTCATGAGGATACTCATCGACGATCTTGTTGAATTGACCAGGTGTTGGGGCTTCTCCCTTCATGATCCGGTTGAATTCACCAAGTCCTTCGTCAAACTCGTGATTTCCAAGGGTTCCGTATTCAAAGTTCATTTCATTGAAGACTTTTACAGTTGGTTCATCTTGAAGGAGGGCAGAGTTGGCTGGACTAGCGCCGACCATATCTCCCGCTTGCACACGGATGCTGGCATTAGGTGTTCCTGCATTCTCTGTTTCAAAGTCTTTTTGTGAATCGTTCAAGTAGGTTGCCAAAAGTGGGGCTGTTCCTGCATTTTTCACAGTTTCGCCTTCTAAACGAGCTGTCCCTGTTTGTTCCAAGGCACCGTGGAAGTCATTGACGCCCATGAACTGCACGGGCAATTCGTCTGCAAAAACGCTATTGATCGCAAAAACACTAAGACCCGCAGCGACCGCTAGGATACTGCTTTTCAAGATAATTTTTTTCTTCATAGAATACTCCATTTTCTAATGTAGGACACTTCTCCAAAAAGGAAAATGCAGAACAGTTGATTTGCTGCAATCAGCTCTTCCATTTTACTATTTTTTCGGTTTTACTTCAATATTTTCCTAGAAACTCTTACAATTTTATTAGAAAAACGCTTGATTTCCGAACATCTATTCTCATCCTCTTCCTTTTGTTACTTGCTGTTCCTCACAAAAGAGGCTGGGACAAAAGTCCTAGCCTCTCAATTATTTTTGGATTGTCGA
>OHAI01001326.1_pt1 | contig 19185 bp, 22 predicted proteins | sample 1577091 | NCBI WGS metagenome assembly OHAI01 (sample SAMEA3541548, study PRJEB24748) | human gut metagenome | biome: human gut; feature: human-associated habitat; material: faeces | place: China | collected 2012
GGGTCTACGGCGAGGCGTGGTTTTCCGCCTTTGAGGCCTTCGATAAGAACCATGTTTGGCTCTTTTTCTGCATATGGGTGGACGAGACGCATGCGTTTCGGCTCGATTCCGTAATTGCACATTTTTGTAAAGATTTCCGGCAGGCGGAAAGGACGGTGCACCATGTAGAAACGTCCTTTCATTTTCAGTACTTTTGCACTTTCTCGCAGAAGATCATCTAATGTGCATAACGCTTCATGTCTTGCGATATACAAAGCCTCGTTATCATTTTTCAGGCCGTGTTCTCCAATCATATACGGTGGATTGGATACAATGACTTCATACGAATCATTTCCAAATATGTGACTTGCCTTTTTGATATCACCGGTAACGATATCTATCTTGTTCTCCAGCCCGTTGTGTGCCACGCTTCTTCTTGCCATATCAGCACTTTCTTCCTGAACTTCCAGACCTGTATAATGAAGTCCCGGATTCTTTGCTTCCAGTAAAATCGGAAGAATTCCGGTTCCGGTCCCAAGATCCAGTGCTCGTTCCCCACGTTTTACTTTTGCATAGGAAGACAGAAGCACGGCGTCCATGCCAAAGCAGAACCGACCGGGCTTCTGTATAATCTCATAGCCCTTCACCTGGAGATCATCCAGGCGTTCATCGGGCTTCTTATTAGTCATCATTTAACTTGGAGGCGCCATTTTTCTCCTCCAGAGCTTTTAACTGTGCAAACTCCTCTTTCGAAAGCTTTGCATCTTTTTTCTTCTTTCTTGATTTGAATCTCAGCTCACCTGCCGGATATTCACGGATTTCTTTTTCATCGTTATCCAGCGTCACAATAACCTTTACGATCTGACGCAGTACGTGAACGGCCTGAACTTCACCATGAAGTCCTTCCGGCGTCGTCACATGATCTCCAACTCCCGGAAGCTGACGGTTCAGCTCTTCATAGGTCTCTTCTTCGTTAGTCAGACAGCACATCAGTCTGCCACAAACTCCGGATATCTTTGTCGGATTCAGAGACAGGTTCTGCTCTTTCGCCATCTTGATCGATACCGGTGCGAACTCAGACAGATACGTGTGACAGCAAAGTGGTCTTCCACAGATACCAATGCCTCCACGAATCTTCGTCTCATCACGGACACCAATCTGACGAAGCTCAATACGTGTACGGAACACGCTTGCCAGATCTTTTACCAGCTCACGGAAATCAATTCTTCCATCTGCGGTAAAGTAAAATAACACTTTATTATTATCAAATGTATACTCCGCATCTATAAGCTTCATTTCCAGACCGTGTTTACGAATCTTCTCTAAGCAGATGTTAAATGCTTCTTTTTCTTTTTCTTTGTTCTTTTCTTCTTTTTTCTTATCTTCGTCTGTTGCAAGACGGATCACGGATTTTAACGGCTGTGTGATCTTATCGTCTTCCACTTCCTTCGGTCCGGTGACTACAGAACCAAATTCCACTCCTCTTGCAGTCTCAACGATAACCTTATCGCCCGTCTCTACCTCCAGTTTTCCCGGCGAAAAGAAATAGATCTTTCCGGCGGTTCTGAATCTAACGCCTATTACCTTCGTCATATGATTAGTTCTCCTTTATGGTCAGGAACAAAAGCTCCATAACCAGATCAAAGTTAACATTCGCTTTCAGTCTGGCTTTCGCTTTCTCAAGGCTCTCCAGGATCAGTTCAATTCCTTCATAAGAGCTTTTTCTCGCCTGTTCTTTTATACTCTGTAACTGGTCTTTGAATACGACCTTGTCAATCTCTTTTGTTGCTTTATACAGTAAGACATCTCTGTACCAGATCATGATAATGTCCAGATAATCCGTGATCTCTAATTTATATACAGATATATTCTTAACCGCAGCAACAATCTCACTCAGTTCCATATCATGGATATGCTTCAGGAGCTGTACCGCTTCCTCTCTGATCTCATTAAAATGCTCCGAATTCGCCAGCATGATCGCGCGTCCCACATTTCCCTGAGCAAATGCGGTACACATATCTGCTTTGTAATCCGGTATCTCCAGATTCTCCATCAGATACTTTCTGATCAGTGTATCTTTGATGTTACGCAGCTTCAGCATAACACATCTGGAGTTGATCGTCGGAAGTAACATCTCTGCATTCTCCGTCAGCAGTAAAAATACCGCATATGCCGGCGGCTCCTCGATCGTCTTCAGAATTGCATTTTGTGCCTGAGGTGTCATCAGATCTGCCTGAGGGATAATATATACTTTGTATGGTCCCTGATACGGCTTGATATCCACAGTATTGTTCACCTGTGTACGGATATCATCTACACTGATGCTGTTCGGCTTCTCATGTGTTACACGGATAATATCCGGATGGTTTCCGCTCTCTGCCTGCCTGCAGGAATGACATTTCCCGCAAGGTTCACTGTTCCCGCTCTCACACAAAAGAGTCGTTGCGAACAGATTCGCCAGCATCCTCTTACCGGAACCTCTCTCCCCATTCAGAATATACGCATGCGACACTCTGTTATTCTCCACTGCGCTACTGATATATTTTAATATGTCTTTGTGACCAACCACATCTTTAAAGCTTCCCATCTCGTATTACCTCTATTATCTCTTCCTTACATCGTACTTTATCGTCATTCTGATATCTTCTTGTAATTCCTGCTGCCGCAAGATTCTCTTCTGAGAAATCCTTCTGATCTGCCAGAAATCTTCTGCAGACTTCTTCGTATCCCGGATGTTCCTGCTGCCGCTCTCTTGTGATCGCACGCATCAGGCGTTCCCCGTCTTCCACTTCAATATAAAGCGGAACCAGATTCTCCTGTCCATAATACGCTTTCATCTTCATATAAGATTCCAGCGTACCGATCATCAGATAATCAGACCCGGTCAGATGAATCTGTCCATCATCTATTGTAGCATATTTCCAGTCACCATACACGGTCTGATAGGTACGAAGTTCAATTATTTTGCCTTCCTCTCCATACTGTTCTAATATTTCGTTCGAAACAAAATAATATTCCACGCCGTCTTTTTCACCTTCCCGCATCGGTCTGGTCGTATATAATGTCAGCGTCTTCAACTCGGGAAGCTCTTTTCTGATCTCTTTATAGACCGTATCCTTACCGGAAGAACTCTTTCCCATCATGTAAAATATCTTACCCATCTATCCATACCTCTATGCTATCTTCTGATTGCAGTCCTTCAATTGAAAAATCGTGTTCCTGATACCAGCAGAGAATCTCCACCGCTTCCTGCGTAATGCGTTCTCCCGGAACGATCAGCGGACTTCCCGGCGGATAGAGATACGCATATTCCAGGGAAATGCATCCGGCGCTGTCCTTGAAATTTCGTTTTTCCATCTTGCCTGGGTTCACCAAATACAGAATGTCTTCTGAATCCTTCTGGTGGTTCTGGTTCTGCATCTTATCTCTGCACTTCACTGCCTTCGCGATCGTCCACACCTTTTCCAGTGACGGCTGTCTTCCGGAAAGCGGGAGATCCGTGTCGGTCATTTGCATCGGTTTCTGCTCCTGCCCGGCATCTTCCTGTCCGGATCCTGACTTTAACTTTGTATCAATCTCAGCATCAATTGCAAGCAATGCATCCCGCAATCTGTCCAACCCTTCCTGCGTATCCCCTACCGTCGTCATTGCCAGGACATAGGTTCCGGCAAGCATCTCCATCTGCAAGTGATAATCACGAAGCAGTCTCTCATACAATTCATGACTGGACATCGGGGCATGCTTTACAGAGATCACAAATTTAGACCTGTCATATCTGTCTGTATTCTCCGTCCGGATGATCTTCAGATACTTCAGTTTCTTCAATTCTTCCCGCAGGGTATCGATATGTGCCGCATATTCTTTGAAAATACTGCACTTCTGCAGTTGTGTCTCTTCCAGCAGATGAATACACGCATCGATACTTGCCATCAGTATGTACGACGGACTGCTCGTCTGCAGCATATCCAGATACCGCTTTACTTTCCTGCGGTTCACCCGCTCCCCGTTTACATGCAGCAACGCTGTCTGCGTCAGGGCCGGAAGCGTCTTATGAAGACTGTTGATCACAAGATCTGCGCCATACATATTCGCACTCTCCGGGAAATACGGATCAAAGCCAAAATGTGCTCCATGTGCTTCATCTACAATCAGCAGACATCCCGCTTCATGTACAATCTCTGCAATCTTTTCGATGTCCGACACCACGCCGTCATAGGTCGGTGATACGATCATCACCGCACGGATCTTTGGATGTTCTTCCAGTGCTTTCTGCACATCTTCTGCATCGATCTCTGTACTCAGCCCCTGTTCTGTATCAAACTTTGGATAAAGATAGACCGGATCCAGTTCATTCAGATATATCGCATGATACACAGACTTGTGACAATTTCTTGCCACAAGTATGGAATCCCCTTTTTCAGTTGTTCCTAATATTGCACTCAAGATTCCGACGGTACTTCCGTTAACAAGAAAATGTGTCTCATCAGCATGGTACACCTCTGCCGCTCTTTCCTGCGCTTCTTTCAAAATCCCTTCTGCATGATGCAGGTCATCAAAGCCATCGATCTCTGTAATATCGATCCTGTACGGAGAGGTTCCGTCCATCAGATCCAGATTCCTTTTATGGCCCGGCATGTGGAATGCGTAGTAGTCGGAATCACTGTAATTCTTTAGTTTATCAAATATATTATACATGCATATATTTTAACAAAATAACATTATATTATCAAGCCATAAACTCCCGCAGAATCTGGCGTATCATCTCGTCCTTTGCAAGCTCCTCCGGTGCATCTTTCTGTTCTTCCGCTTCCGGGCTTTTACTTCCGTCCATACCGGCAAGTCCTGCCGATGCTTTTGCCAGATTTTTTGCGGTATTTTGAGTCCGTTCTCTCCGTCTGTTCTCACGCTGCATATGGACTACACTGTGATCCGGTACCGGGGCAGGTGTCTCTTCTGTTCCGGCTTCCGTCTCCTGTACTTCATCCCTTTGTATCTCATCCTTTTGTATTTCGTCTTTTTGTATTTTATCCTTCTGTATTTCCTCTTCCGCCGGTCCGTTTTCCTCTTCCGCCGGTCCGTTTTCTATGTTTACACGCACGGTCCGCTCCTTCTGATTCATCTTTTCATACTTGCGGAGACATACATTTTCCAGATAATCAACCATGTAATTCTTCGCCATCTCCATACAGTAATTCTCATCCGTTGTCAGGTGGAACAGCCACACCAGGATTCCGAGTCCGCAGCCGACAGCGCCCATCCGCAGCGCTTCATCTCCCATTCCATAGACCCGATATGTAACCCCGGCTCCCGCAAGCCCGGTTACGATCAGAAGACCGGAACACATCTTTTCCAGTCTCCGGAGCGAATGCAGACGTAATCCACATACTTTGTACTCATACAGATATTTATCCACAAATACTCCTACATTTTCCACCGTGTCACTGATCATACACGCATGTTCGAATTTCGCCCGGACCAGGCGCATCAGCGGATGATTGCTTTTGCTCATACTTCCCGCTGCCTCTACCATACGTTTCATCGTCATACTCACGATACACTTGTCTGCCACTCCAAGTCCGGTCAGCATCCCCATAAGCACAAATAACAACTTCTTGTCCAATAACATTTCCAGCATAATAATAGCCCTCCTTTTTGATATGCATTATACTGTATATCAAAGAGAAGGGCGCTTTATTTCGTTCTTCCTATTCTGCACGGGAAATGCTGCTTTCTGTCACTTTCGTGCATATCCTGTAACATTCTGTACTGCGCAGGTCATCCCGTTATCTTAGATCATCGGAAGCAATTCTTTCATAAGCCTTACACTGTGGGCAATTGCTTTCTTTTCGAATGTCGGATAGTCCATTGTCGCACTGTTGTCGGCTTTATCCGAAATAGCACGGATAATGACATACGAAACTTTGTTCAGGTAAGCGGCCTGTGCGATTCCGGCACCTTCCATCTCTACACACATCGGGTGGAATAATGACACGATTCTTTCTTTCACTTTCTTATCGGAAATGAACTGGTCCCCGCTTGCCACTCTTCCTGTAAATGTATGAATATCCGGATTCGCTTTTTCATTCGCTGCTACCGCCTTCTTCACAAGCTCCCTGTCTGCCGGGAATGACAATGTATCCATTCTCGGGATCTGTCCTGCCGGATCACCGAATACAGTAGCATCCATATCATGATGCAGCGCATCTGTGGAAATGACCATGTCGCCAATATCAATCTGTGCATCAAGCGAGCCGGCAATACCTGTGTTGATCAATGTATCTGCTCCGAATTGACTCACCAGAATCTGTGCACAGATTCCTGCATTGACCTTACCGATTCCGCTTCTTACGATTACAACATCTTTTCCGCCGAGTGTTCCCTTGCAGAATACCATACCTGCCATCTCCACGGTCTCTTCGATCTGCATATCTTTCTTCAGTTCTGCAACTTCTTCTTCCATTGCGCCGATAATACCTATCATATATTTATATCCTCCTGTGTTTCACGAATTTACCTACGCCTTATTATAGACGATAGGAAAATGGATTTCAACCGACGAAATGTATGGATAATTTGATGGTTTTCTGTTATAATCGGGAAGTATGACAGTCAACAGATTTTCTTTCTGTTTCTGTCTGTTGATACCGAATCATGTAAAAACATGCAAGAACATTATCAGGAGGTAATAGATATGGATTACAAACCAACCGGAGTCTGTTCTCGTCTCATCCATGTAGAACTTGACGGAGATAAAATTGCTAACGTAGAATTCGTAGGCGGATGTGCCGGTAACACATCCGGAATCAGCAGCCTTGTTAAAGGAATGGATGCACACGAAGTCATCAAGCGCCTGGAAGGAACCAGATGTGGCGAAAGACCGACATCTTGTCCTGACCAGTTATCCAAAGCTTTGAGACAGGCACTTGGTGAATAATACGTCAGCAGCTGATCCGAATAGCGCAGACAAAAAAGGATACTCGTCCCCCAACCGGGAGACTTGTATCCTTTTTCATTTTGGTGATTTTTTATTTTTGGTATTTTTTTCTCTTTTTTTTCACACCCTGCTTTTCCCTTGTCAAAACTTCCGTTGACTGGTTACGAATAAATAATTATTAATAGTTACATTGTTTCTTTCATTGTTTTTCATTGTATTTTCTAATTATTATTCGCTCCTACATATTGTGCACTTACTTATCGATGAATTTATTTATGGTTTTTTTATTGTCGTCTTCTTTTTATATACATTACCTTATGGTTTTCTTTGTCTGTTTTACCTGTTTCATTCAGCTGTAATCTTCACTTTATCCCAACTACTGTTTGACTGTCATGGTCTGCATGGTTTCTGGTTTTTCCGTCCACTTCTTTACTTTAATCTCTTCATCTTTCGATTTGTAATCTTTTTGTTTTGCTCTTCTTTTTTTAGTCTTATGTTCTTGTCCTTCTATGCTTTTCAGGATTGTTAGTCGATGTAAATTCCACCGGTAAAGGAACTGCTCATATCGCTGTTAGCAACATGTGTGCAACGTACGCGGTAGTAATAACCACCGTCAACGTAAAGCGTTCTGTTGGACATTGCTCTGTTGGTATTTTTATTTTCCTTCTGCCAACCATCATAGTATGACCACTCTGTATCTTCTTCTTTTGCGCGCTCTACCATTACTGCTATCTGCACACTTTTTACTACCTGTCTCGCAATTGTTGTCCCTCCTGCGTAAATTTTGCCTTCTCCTAATTTTGTACATTTGGAGTATCCCGTCATCAAATCTACGCCCCGGGTGCTTTTCGTATCATAACCTATGGATTCTTCATCATGCGTCAACTCTGAACCGTCTATCACTTTACCCTCTGCGGCTCTCGCCTCCTGCATGGATGTCATCGACAATCCTCCGACCAGCATTGCGGTCAGACATACAGACACGATTTTCTTCTTCATATCTCACCTCCATTCGTACTTTTTTCTGCCCTCATATATTAATACACATAATTTTTCAAAAACTGTCGCTTTTATTTGGGGAAAATTAAATTTTTTAATATTTTATCAAATTCCTGCTGTTTCATCGTTCCAGTTAACAAATAATCTATACCATTATATCTAAATTCCGCTGCACAACCGAATTCTTTATTCTTATCTATTTTATACATTGTGACATCAACTTTACAATTGTGAATTTTTTTAGTATATTTTTTTTCTATTGGATCTTCAAAATCTACTCCCAATGAATTTTCTCTATATGGAAGATTTATACAATAAGCTATTGTTTTATTATTATAATAATAGTACATATCAGCCATCTGTTTGTCTTTATCCAATTCCATAGAATCAAAATGCATCTCTGGCAAACATATAAATATTTTAACCACTTCTGTATCAAAATTATCCCTTATTTCCTGATACGCCTTTTCCTCGTCTTCATTTTCTATTGTCTTTACCTTTTCCCCTTTAACAGTATATTCAACCTCTCTATCCCCAACATTCTGCGTCATCATCCGCACAATCCTCTCCGGACCTCCCATACTGGTAATCCCCATTGCCAGCACACAGACAATAACTGCTGCCAGTGCAAGATACATTTTCAAAGGCTTCTTTTTGCGGCGAACTTTCTTTCCGGAAGGTTCCTCCGGATCATTTTGTCCGATCCCGGCCTTCAGCATCTTGCGTCCCAGCTCCAGAGCCTCGCGGTCTTCTTCAGAGAGATGGTTGATTGCTTCTTCTCTTTCTTCTGTTTCTTTCCTTGTCTGCTCCATCTCATATGCACGGATCTGTTCTCTTACTCTTGCGAGGACAGCTTCCTTTGTCCCTTCAGGCACGACGAGACTGGTGTCATTTTCCAGAAATTCTTCTTCCTCTCTGGCAATCTCTTCAAATTCTCTGGCAATGCATTCTTTAAATTCGTCTTTCTTATCATTCATTTTGCTACCCTCAAATTTTTGACTGGTCTGTATATTTCTCCATAGTTTTGCCACTTGACCTATTTCTTTCAGAAAGTATAATATAGATATAATCTTTATTATATTTGATGTATGCAAGAATAATACATATTCAAGTCTGGAGGTAATTATGAAACGTATTATCTTAACCGGTGGCGGTACTGCCGGGCATGTTACACCTAACATTGCTCTTCTGCCACGTCTGAAAGAATTAAACTATGATATTCACTATATAGGTTCTTATAATGGAATTGAAAAAGAACTGATTGAACAGTTCGGTATTCCGTATCACGGAATCTCAACCGGTAAACTCCGCCGCTACTTCAGCGTGCAGAACTTTACGGATCCGTTCCGTGTGATCAAAGGACTCGGCGAAGCCAAAAAACTTGTGAAGATCCTTCATCCTGATGTCATCTTCTCCAAAGGAGGCTTCGTATCCGTTCCTGTTGTTCTTGCCGGTAAAAGCCGTCATGTCCCGACCATTATCCATGAGTCTGACATGACACCGGGACTTGCTAATAAGATTTCCATGCCATCGGCATCAAAAATCTGCTGTAACTTCCCGGAAACCATCGAGCATCTTCCTGCCGGAAAGGCTGTTCTCACAGGCTCTCCGATTCGTCAGGAACTGTTATCCGGTGATAAATATAAGGCATTGGAATTTCTGCACTTCACTCAGGACAAACCAGTGATCATGGTCGTTGGCGGAAGTCTTGGTTCTGTTGCCGTCAACGATGCTGTCCGCAGTATCCTTCCTGAATTGCTTCAGTCTTTCCAGGTGGTTCATCTCTGTGGTAAGGGAAAAATCGATGAATCTTTGAAAGACCTGAAAGGTTATGCTCAGTTCGAATATATCAAAGACGAACTGAAGGACCTCTTCGCTCTGACAGATCTTGTTATTTCAAGAGCCGGAGCCAATGCGATCTGCGAACTTCTTGCACTGCACAAACCGAATCTTCTGATTCCACTCTCCGCAAATGCAAGCCGTGGTGACCAGATCCTGAACGCCCGTTCTTTCGAACGTCAGGGATACAGTGTTGTTCTGGAAGAAGAGGAACTGAATCATGATGTCCTCCTGAAAGCAATCACGGACCTTTATCAGAACCGTGAGACATACATTCAGACAATGAAGAATTCTCCTCAGCAGAATTCCATCGATACCATTATCGACCTGATCGAATCTGTTGCCAGACACTGATCTGCATTTATCTCTGTAATACATAAAAAACAGGTGGTTGTACTTCCACCTGTTTTTTATGTATTGTGTAAGCGGTCATACTCATCTTTGTACCTTTTTATCATCCATTTTCTTGCTCTTTTCAGCATACCTTCCAATGCATATAATGTAACGCCCATCTGCTTAGCGGCTTCCTTCTGCGGCATATCTGCATAATATACAAGTGTCACTGCCTGATACCATCTGGCCTTTTTCTGATACAGTTCCCGGAATATATCAATTCCGAGTTTGCGGAAACCTTGTTCCTTGAGCATCGCTATCACATACTCTTCTGAACTGTCATCAACCAGAGCGTCCGGATATTTCTCTTCCGACATCGTTATTTCCTCTAACGACACTTCGCGTTTATGGTCTCTTATATAATTCATGGCTCTGTACTTTGCAAGCATCAGCATCCATGCTTTGATCTGCTGCTTGGATTCATTTCCATTCTGTACATATGCCATGAAGAAGGCATCCTGCGCAATTTCTTCTGCTACGCGATGGTTTCCAGAGTATCTGAGTGCCTCCCTGTATACAACGTCAAAGTATTCGCTATATGCATCCACAAAAGCACTTTCCCCTGTAAACTCTCTTCCCACTTTACGCTCCTACCTTTTATCTACTTAATCTTTGATAAAACATCTTCTTTTTCTTCTTCTGTCAACTCATGCATCGTCCATCCAAGTCCGACTTTGTCATCTTTATGTCTCGGGATCATGTGTACATGATAATGAAATACTGTCTGTCCGGCAGCTTCACCGTTGTTCTGGACAATATTGTAACCATCGCAGCCCAGTGCTTTTGTGAGCTTTGTGATCATTTTTTTCGCAAGGATCATCGACTTTCCTGCAAGTTCATCATCAATCTCATACAGATTGGCATAATGCTCTTTTGGCAGGATCAGTGCGTGGCCTTTTGCCGCCGGATTGGCATCCAGGATCACACGGAAATCTTCATCCTCATACACAGTCGCTGTCGGAATGTCTCCATTCGCCAGTTTACAAAAAATACAATTCTCATCCTTCATAATCTTATCCTTCCTTCTTTTAAAATTTATGATTGATTATTTAAACCGCCAATGCTAAACTGATACCTCAGAAAGGGGCGGTAATTATTATGTTATCATCGACAGACCATGACAAATTACAACAGATTATGCAGGAAAATCCTGAAAACGAAGCACTTATAAACCGGCTTTTAACCTCTCATCAGATGGAGATCAGTACCATAAGTCACGAGATCCGTAATCCTCTGACACTGGTTTACAGTACACTCCAGCTTATCGAATCACAACATCCGGAAGTCCTTACATTTTCCCATTGGGCGGAACTTCATCAGGATATCGAATACATGACATTCCTTCTGGAGGATCTGTCTTCTTACAATAACGGAGAACGTCTGGAACTTACCCCGGTAAGTGCAAGTACCTATTTCCGCAGGATTGCTTTATCCTTCGCAGCTTCTATTGTTGATACAGATATCGAATTTGTTTCCCGTATTCCCGAGGATCTCCCGGAAATATCTGCAGATCCCGTAAAGCTCCGTCAGGCAGTTCTGAATCTTCTTCGTAATGCCTGCGATGCACTGAACAAAAAAGCTCCTGATTCCCAGAAGCCGGTCATTACATTCTCTGTCAGTCTCCAGACAGATTCTCTGCATATCGGGGTCAGGGACAACGGTTGCGGTATCGCTCCCGAAGACCAGAAGACTATCTTCGAGCCCTTTGTCACTCACAAACCGGACGGGACCGGTCTTGGACTTGCAATCACCCGCCGGATCATCCAGGCTCATCACGGAACAATCGCGTTCAACTCCGTCTTACATAACGGAACCACGTTTACCCTTACGCTTCCGGTACAGTAATACTCCCATCAGGAAGCCGGCTGCCAGACCTCCGATGTGTGCCATATTGTCTACGCCGCCACTGGTAAATCCATAATATAATGTCAGCACAACCATAAACACTAATCCTTTGCCGGATATCTCTCCTATCCTTCCCCGGTTACGGATCGCCACATACAGAAGTGCACCGATAATTCCGAAGATTGCACCGGATGCGCCTGCCGATACTGCCATACTTCCTGTCAGTATGTCCCACCATGCAGACAGGATATTCCCTGCAAGGCCGCTTACAAAATATACGATGAGGAACTTTATCTTTCCTATCTCAAGTTCCAGATTCCACCCCATCGCTACAAGCACAACCATATTATTGAAAAGATGATCGTATCCGAAGTGGAGAAACATACTCGTAAACAGCCGGTAATACTCTCCGTTCTTTATCAGATATGGAACATACATTGCCCCATGCTGTAACATGAATCTTCCATCCTCCGTCATTCCCTGAAATGACAGTACCAGAAAGACTATTACATTCACAACTGCCAGTAATACAGTACATGGTGCTTTTATTGTGTTCTTATTCATCTTCTATCGTCCGTTACCTTTCAATCTATTCATTTTCTGTCTTTATCAGTATAACATAGATTACTTAAATATTACAATTCCTCTTCTTCAATATGCAGTCCGTCCCATTCTCCCCATTTTGTTTTTTTATGTTTAGTCAGGAAACGCTTTACCGGGATCCACAGATTATCTGTCTCACGCATGATCGAGCTTCCCATCTCCTGTTCCGTAATCCAGTCATGTTCTTCCGTATCGTAATAAGATGTCCGCTCTCTTTTTTCTTCCAGCAGTTCATCTATCATTGTTTTTCTTACTGGTTTTTCCATATCTTTTTCTTCTCTTTCCCCACATTCTGCGATTAGTTTCTCCAGACTGTAATTTTCTTCCATCGTTCCCTTATGCAGCAAAAATGCCAGCCGGACACATTCTTCTTCCTCGTAATCCGCAACTTTCACCATGTACTCTGTCAGCACATGGAATTTCTCCCATAGATCCTGCGTTGCCGGCGGATAATAACAGAAAAAGAATTGCCCTTCCTCATAAAATATATATTCCGGTTCCAGTAGAATACAGTGGATATCCAGCAGATATTTTCCGGTTTCTTTCAGCACATTCCCAAACTGGTACATAAATTGCCGTATATCCTCCGCCTTTAGCTTTGCTCTTGTATACATTGCCTGCATAGATATCTTTCCGCTTACATCATAATCATAATAACTGCTGCCATTCATGCCTCTTCCTGCCACCTTAAGGAATCCTTCCGGTGAATTGGCTTTCAGCATCTTCATCTGATAGTCCTCTTTATATAATACATGCTCTTCTATCGTTATCTTTCGTTCCATTCTTTCATTCCCCATTTATTTCTTTATCCTGCGGATATCCCGGATATACCGTTCCGGTTCTGTTACCGATGCCCTGCTTTCTACCGCAAGTGACATCTTCCGTCTTTTCGCCACGGCCGACACACGGATCTCTTCTTTGCTCACGGAACATACCGCCATGGCTCCCGGAAAGAGGATGCACTTTTTCCCGACCCGCTCCTGAAATAAAGCTTTTAATTCCGCTTCCTGTATTCCGTCCTTTTCTCTGGCTTTCGTACTTCCGACAACAGCAGTCTCGTATGCTGCTCCCGCAATAATATTCTTGTCATGATAATAAAAACATGCCAGGACGCACCCCATAACAAGAAATAATATCATCGGCATCAGCAGGGACATTTCCACTGTAAAGCTTCCGTTCAGAGCATGTTTCTTATCTATGTTTATGATCCGTTCCATCTCACAGTCCTCCGATACATACGCCAAACAGATAGCCCACTGTCAGAAACGGATAGAATGGGAATGCAAGACTCTTCTTCCGTCTCAGGGTCACGCATCCCAGAGCAAGAATCCCCAGAATAAAAAATGAAGTCGCAAGAACTTCCAGAAGTCCCCATACTCCCAGATAGATTCCAAGTATCAGAATCGCCAGACTGTCCCCGTATCCAATTGCTTCCCGTGTAATCTTACTGATTCCTATAAATATCATACCGATCAGCCCGCCTCCCAGCGATACCATCCAGTCTATATTCTGTGTAACTGCCTGATATAGAACCGTTCCTGCCATACACAATAACAGTACATCTCTCGGAACTTTCCTGATCTTATAATCCATAAACGACAGTCCTGTCAGTATGACCATCGCCACTATGCGGCTTACCGTCCACATTTGGAACATGCCCCCTTTCCCGCTGCCTCCGATACCGGTATCGCATAGATTGTCCGTTTTAATCCACTGCATGACAATGAACTATGATACCGGTCTCCAAAATTTGTAATGTATATAGTTCCTGCATTTCCTTTCATGCAATGTTCACATGGATAATATCTGCCGCCACTTTCATTACGAAGATCAGACACCGTACCCATATGTGTCATCCGGATCGACAGATCCAGATAGGAACAATGATAATCTTTGTGATATACAAGACCGTTCTCCGTCACATAGACCGTATCATTTCCCATATCGGATAATCCCTCTTTTTCATATCCGCTCCATGCTTTTATCTTCATGGTTTCCCTGCATTTTACCGGTCTGATACCGAATACCGGCACAGGAATTTTCACCTGATATTCTGCGTTCAATGTTCCAATCCCGGTACGCACAGACATTCTTGATGCCGAACAGTCCATCCCACTGCTGCCGCCTGCAATGATACTTCTTTCCATCCTTGTCTCTCCGATTGCATAGACAACATCACGCTCTACCTTTGACGGCATCAGCATCTGTGTGATACAGGTGTCTTTTGCCGCCTGTTTTCCTGCATACTGCAGACTGCTCCTGACTGCAGTATGTACTGCCATCATTTCCAGAAGGTACAGCAGTGTCACAACCGCCAGGAAAAACAGCGGTACCGTTGCTGCCGCCTCTACGGTAACGCTTCCCTTTCTTTTATTACGGAATAATTTTTCCAATCGTGTTGAGGCGGATAAAGATACCCTTTCAGATACTGAATGATTGATAGGTTGTGAGGGGGAGAATAAATTATTTCTCATTTTGCGAATCCTGCTCCTTTCTTTATTATTTTTATATTTCCGGGATTTCTAACGATACCTGAAAGGGCATCTTTATCCGCCTCATGTTATTGTTCTTATACTCACTACTGATAGCCGTAATATGTCTGAAATCTATACGATATCCCTCTTCTCAGCTTACACACCGTGTCCACTTCCATTCTTCCGACACAGTAATCGATCCGAAATGACGGCTGGCTGTAAACCGTCTGCATATCCTTCTCGATCACGCCCATGGTTCTTACTGTTAATTTCCCTTTATCTTCCAGGAATAACAACATTCGCACATAGTCTTTGTAGTCCATACCACCTTCTACATCCGCCCCGTCGCCGGTGTCTTCCTCTGTTCCAAGCTTCATAAGACCGGATAATGAGAGCTGCCAGCTTGCATCATCCTTTACAACTGCAATCTTTTTTCCATTCAGCAATGTTCTCACATCCATCACGGATTCCCCGTATGCCCATGCCAGAAGAATTCCCTGCGCTACAGCTTCTGTAACCGCCGGTACCGCAAGCAGTGTACATAATGTCCCTGCCGCTGCCCGTGCCTCAGCCTGTCTGGTACTGTTGGTCTGCAGATACAGATAATTCGGCACGAATCTCAGCAGCACTAATTTGTTCGCAACCGCTTCCAGATTCTCCCGGTCACTTTGCCTGCCAGCCAGAATATATTCCACTTCATAGTCCAGGCTCCCACCCTTCGGTTCATCCAGAAAATCCGCAAAATGTTCCTGTATATACCCGCCCAGCAATACGGAATCCAGTGTTCCTCCTTCCGATTCCACATCTTCAAATGTTCCGTGACCGGTCTGATTCTCTCGGTTCTCCGGCATGTCCTCTGACACAACCTGTTTTTCTGATACCTGTGTTTCTTTCGGTAATACCAGATTCAAAATCGGTGCCTGCTTCAGTCCTGCTACATGTTCCAACGGATTCTCTTCGCCCGGAAGTTCCATTTCCTGCCCGCTCAGAAACTCCTCCAGACGATCTGTCTGCGCTTTTTCTTCTCTGGTAATTTCATCTGCCTGCCGTTCCTGGTTCTTCCAGATGGAAGTACTCCCAAGATACTTGTCTGCCCATGAGATCCCGTATTTGTGTTTCATGTATTTACCGGCCTGATCCATGAACAATTCCCCATTCTGATCTGTGAACAGCCGGATTCTCTTTATATCATTTTCCATATCAGCACCGTAATATGACAGGCGGTCTAACAAATTCTGCTCACTGTATGTCATATCCTGCTTCTATAGCAAATACATCATAATGTTCCAGAAGTTCTTTTTGATATTCTGCAAATACGCACTCCACTGCCCGGTTCATATCTGCCCTTCTGTAATTCTTTGCCATCTGGATGGATGCGCTTTCCGTCAACGCAAGTACAAGCGAGACAAGCAGAATAAATGTCAGTGTCAGATATACCGTTACCTCTCCTCTTACATACCCTGTCGTCAGCTCCTTCTTTCCGGTGCTCACCACACTTAAATTCCGGAACTTTCGCTGGTAATCTTTTCGAATATTGTCTGCACCAGACTGGTAAGCTGTGATTTGAAGATGATCACAAGTCCGACCAGGATCAAGATCACTTCTACCACCCCGATCCCCCGGTCGTCTTTTAATACCTGTAATGCATATCGAATTCTCCACATACTGTATTCCCCTTTCTTCTTTTTCTTTTATTTTTCATCTATATCTGCAATGTCAGAAATGCCGGTACTATCACAATGACCAGTACCACCGCCAGCATAAGAAACATTGGAAGCAGCAGCTTTGTCCCGGCTTCTTCCCCAAGCCTTTTTGCCTGTGCTTTCCGCTCTTCAAATGCCTGTATGGATTCCAGTTTTAACAGTTCTGTCAATCCTTTTGTTCCTTTCCGCAGATTCTGTGACAACAAAGCCCCCAGTCTTATATAAACCTGAACGTCGCACCGTCTGCCGAAATTCTCATAGCTCTCCGATTCTGTCACACCACTGTCCATCTCATGACAGGTCTGTATCATTTCTTCATATGCGTACCTCTTTTTCCCTTCTTCTTTTTCTCTCGCATAGCCCTCGGTTACCTTTCTCCAGGCACGCTTTACCGTCATGCCTGCTCCCAGATACAATGTCAGTTTGTTAATAATATCCGGATAGTCCTTAAGCATCTGTTTTTTTCTGTCTTCCAGTGCCTTTTTTTCATTCTGTTTCTGTAATGCGCAGAGCAATATTCCGATCATTATACTCATTGTGAGCACAATCATTCCCCGGTTATGAAACGGATGATAATAACGAAGTTCATTTTTCCCCAGACGTTCCGGCAGAATCAGCGTTTCCTGTTCCCGCTGCTTTTCATCTGCCTTTTTCATATTTTCCGTTACTGTTTTCTTTATCTTTTCCTCTCCGCTTAACTTCTTAGGATATACACAGACCACGCACTGATAAGCTGCCTGTTCTTTTTCATTTTCCGTATAAGTAAGTACCGCATTCAGTTTTACAAGCGTTCCCTTTTCTGCAATATTCTTCTCTTGTATCTCGCCCTTAACATTCATTACATCATACCTGTCCAGTTCCCAGGAGACCGTCACCGGTTCTCCCGGAATCTCTGTGATCAGGTTCAGGTCTGTCTCCACATGATCCGGCGTCTGGTTTTCATTTAGTATCAGCCTGTCCATCCTCCGGATGATCCTTCCGAACAGTTCCTGTATCTCTTCTGTCGTATACCGGCGTTCCGATACTTCTATATCCGTTCTTATTTTTTTCTTTGTATCCCCGACTTTTACATCTAAGACTTCCGTCTTTGACCCTTTTCCGTAATCATTCCTCTCAATGGCCGGTTGTAGCTGCTTTACAGAACGAACGGCATCTGCTCCGGTCAGTAATATTCCGGATATGAACAGTACACAAGTCACCCGCACTATACGTCGATTCTCAATATCCTTATTCCCAGATAATAAGCGCCTGCGTAGATTCCAAGACATAATGTCATCACCCCGATTCCTGCCATATTCCCATATAACTCATTCATGAATTCCGGAAAACTAAGTGACATATAACCGATAATTCCATACGGCACTACCGACATGATCTGAAATTCATATTTCTTTGCAGCGAGCATGGTATCGATCTCTCTTTTCACTTCTATCTTGTCTCCGATCTGATTCGCTGTATTACGGATAATACCGATCATGTCCCCACCGCTTTTCTTTGCCGTTACGAATACGGTTACAAAACTCTTTACATCCTCCGACAGAACCTGTTCTGCAAATTCCTCCAGCACCTGTTCAACCGGAATATGTATCCGCAATTTTCTCGTAATAACCAATAATTCCTTAGAAATCCGGGCCTCCGGAGGATAAAGGATTTTTAATTCTTTCTGCGTTTCATAGAATGCATTTTCTACCGAATAGCCCGTGTTCAGTGCTGCCGACAGAGACTGTATCATCTCGCGGAACTGCTTCTGGAATTCCTGTTCCTTTTTCTTTTTCTCTTCTTTCAGAAATTCTCTGTACAGCCATATCCCCAGCGGGATCAGTGCCGGCACAGCCCATATCTTCCGGTAATAAAGCCATGCCGTAATCCCAATGAGTGTGGCAGCCTTTCCCCCGGCTGCCCCACGTTCTTTAAATGTGATATCCTGCTGCCATAAGCTTCTCGCGGTGACAAAGTTCTGCAATTTTTTTCCAGTCTCCGCTGACTTTTCTTTCCATCCTGATTTCTCTTTTTTCTTCATCTTCTGTTACATTCACCGCCTCCTTATATGCTTCTTCAAAGCAATACAGCGTCTGCAGGTGGATTTCTTCCTCCCAGTATCCCAGGACTTCTGTTACTTCCAGGACTTTTCTGGTCTTATCTCTCAGACGGCCGAGATGTACAATGATATCCAGACCGGAGGCGATCTGTCTCTGAATTGCAGGAAGGGGAAGATCCATTCCCATCAGTACCATCGTTTCCAGACGGCTTAGCATGTCCTTCGGACTGTTTGCATGGCCGGTGCTGAGACTTCCGTCATGCCCCGTATTAAGTGCCTGAAGCATATCAATTGCTTCCGCCGAGCGCACTTCCCCCACGATGATCCTGTCCGGTCTCATACGAAGAGCCGTCCTGATAAGATCTCTTATTGTAATTG
>OHAI01001328.1_pt1 | contig 19176 bp, 15 predicted proteins | sample 1577091 | NCBI WGS metagenome assembly OHAI01 (sample SAMEA3541548, study PRJEB24748) | human gut metagenome | biome: human gut; feature: human-associated habitat; material: faeces | place: China | collected 2012
TCGATATGAGTGAGTACATGGAGAAATATTCCGTGTCTAGACTGATCGGAGCTCCTCCGGGATATGTCGGATACGATGAAGGCGGACAGCTGACAGAAGCAGTCAGAAGAAAACCATATTCTGTTGTACTTTTCGATGAGATCGAGAAAGCACATCCGGATGTCTTCAACGTATTGCTGCAGGTACTGGATGATGGACGAATCACAGATTCCCAAGGACGTACAGTTGACTTCAAGAATACAATCTTGATCATGACTTCCAACATTGGTGCAAACTATCTGCTGGAAGGAATTAAGGACGATGGTTCGATCGATGAACAGAGTCAGGAGATGGTAATGGGTGATCTGAAAGCACATTTCAGACCGGAATTCTTGAACCGTCTGGATGAGATTATCATGTTCAAACCATTGACAAAGACAAATGTACGTTCCATCATTGACCTTCTGGTTGCTGATGTGAACCGCCGTCTGGAAGAACGTGAACTGAGTGTTGAACTGACAGATACAGCGAAAGACTTCGTTGTGGAAGGTGGATATGAGCCGATGTACGGTGCAAGACCACTGAAACGTTACTTGCAGAAGAATGTAGAGACATTAGCTGCAAAACTGATCCTTGCAGGAGATGTGGGACGTGGAGACACGATCTTGATCGATGTGAAGGATGGTAAACTGACAGCAGGTGTGAAGAAATAAAATACTAGTATAGTAACGATATAATATGTAGGGCTGTGAAAAATGAAAATTTTCCGGAGATTTTTAGGAAATTGGATTTTTCACAGCCTTTTTTTCGTTCATCGAAGCAATTGATACAAGCGCAGATTATATGTTAAAATAAAAAACTGACAGAATGTATATGCATACAACAAGAATTAATACTAAGAAAGAACTCAGGAAGAATCCAGAAAGGAGGCTCCCATGGCGCGCATTATTTTCCACATCGACGTCAATTCAGCATTTTTAAGCTGGACGGCGGTTGAACAATTGAAGAATGGATCAAAAGTGGATCTGCGGGAGATTCCGGCGATTATTGGCGGAGATCAGAGCTCGCGTCATGGAATCGTTCTTGCAAAATCATCACTTGCCAAATCCTATGGGATTCAGACGGGTGAACCTGTAGTAAATGCATTTCGAAAATGTCCGAATCTTGTGACAGCACCGCCGAATCATAAGATGTATCGAGAAAAGAGCCGGATGCTGATGGATTTCCTGCGGACATATACAAAGAAGATCGAGCAGGTCAGTGTCGATGAATGTTATATGGATTTTACAGAGCTTGTCGGGCGATATCCAACACCGGTGGACGGGGCGATGGAGATTAAGGAAGAGGTAAAGAGACGTTTTGGATTCACGGTGAATATTGGAATCTCCAGTAATAAGTTACTAGCGAAGATGGCTTCAGATTTTCAGAAACCGGATCGGATCCATACATTATTTCCGGAAGAGGTTCCGCAGAAAATGTGGCCACTTCCGATCGGAGAACTCTTTATGGCAGGGCGTTCAAGTGTGGAGGTCTTCAAGAAACTTGAAATCAATACAATTGGAGATCTTGCTCATGCGGATGTAAATGTAATTACGCTGCATTTAAAAAGTCATGGACGGATGCTCTGGAATTTTGCAAATGGAATTGGAGACGATAAGATACAGTATGAACCGGAAGAGGCAAAGGGCGTAGGAAATTCAACGACTCTGTCAGAGGATGCAACGACTTATGAAGAAGCGAGAGATGTATTTCGTGAACTTGCACAGAGCGTGGGAAGCAGGCTGAAGAAGGCAGGCAAGAAAGCCGGGATGGTGAGCATGGAGGTTCGCTATTATGATTTCAGAAATATGTCGCATCAGGTGCAGCTTCAAAAGCCGACGAATGATCCGGTTATCTTATGTGAGACAGCCTGTAATTTGTTCCGTGAAAGCTGGAGTGGAGAACCTGTCCGTCTGCTCGGAATCCGAACGTCAAAGTTAGTAGAAGAGAATGCACCGGAGCAGCTGACAATCTTTGATATTGAATTTCCAAAAGAACCGGACGAGAAACATAAGAAATTAAATGCCGCATTGGAACAGCTGAACAACCGTTATGGAAAGGGTGCGGTTGTGAAAGGCACATTTTATAAACCGGACAGAAACAAGAAAAAAGATGAAAATCAGAAGAGATAGAAAGAGGAACGTGCATTGAAAGAGAAAAATTATAATCTGGAATTGATTCGAATGATTTCCTTTATATTTGTTATTGTGATTCATGTATCGAATTATTATTGCAGAGCCTATGGCGATATTACGATTGGGGAGTACAGTTTTTCACTGCTATTAAATCTGCTGGCAAGGATAAGTGTACCATGTTTTTTCATGATTACAGGAGCACTTCTGCTTGGAAGACAGGAATCACTTCATAAACATGCAAAAAGAATCTTTCGTTTTCTAATTGTTCTGCTTGTGTGGAGTGTAATATATATGATCTGGAATGCAGTTTATATGGAAGATCCTTATCAAATCAAAGATTTATTATATAAGCCGGTAGAACAGCATCTGTGGTATCTGTATGCAATGATTCCGATCTATCTGGTACTTCCTTTTTTCCAGGTTATGTGTAAAGGGATGAACCTTCGGATGGAACGCGCATTTCTTGTGGTGATTACGGCGGCTGTTTTGTTCAATTATATTTCCACATTTTTTGATGAAAAGATGTATTATTCCGTCCCAATGGTGGGGGACAGAATCTATTCTTATTATGTATTTATCGGATATTATATATATAAATATCGTAAGCATGTGATGAAGGGGAAAATGATTCCGGCAGGTATTTTTGTAGTATGCATGGCATTAAATTATGGGCTGACTTATGCGGCAACCTTGCAGGATGGAGAACATTATGAACGTCTGCTGGAATATGGTAATCCACTGCTTGCACTGGCAGCAGCGATGGCATTTCTTATGTTAGTACGATTGAAAAAGAGCGAATTCAATCCGTCCGAACAGGCAAAGAAGTGGATTGACAGATTTTGTGGATGTTCCTTTGGGATTTATTTGATCCATATCATGTTTCTTGATGTTTATAAGAGAAATATTAAGCCAGAGACATTTTCAGCCTGGATCATGATTCCGGTAGTGAGTGTGGGACTTGTGTTATTGTCATTTGGATGTGTCTGGCTGATTCGAAAGACGAAAACAGGACGAAAGATTATGTAGGTTTTTTTGCATATGTGGTGAGATTATGTTATTCTATAAAGGTTAAGACAATCGTTATTTGCCTGAAAGTCAATGATGCAATACACCAGTTCAGAACAGGAGGGTTAGATCATGAAATTAGATAAATTATTAGAACGCCTGGACTACACAGTAGTACAAGGAAGTGATTCTACGGAAGTAACAACACTGATCAATGATTCAAGAAAAGTGGAAGAAGGATCTGTTTTCGTATGTATCAGCGGAGCAGTATCTGATGGACATAAATATGCAGCGGATGTTGCAGCGAAAGGTGCGGCAGCTGTTGTTGTAGAGAAAGATGTCGAAGTGCCGGAAAATGTGACTGTAATTAAGGTAGAGGATACTCGTTATGCACTGGCTCTGATGTCAGCGGCTTACTTTGGATATCCGGCAGATAAGATGAAAGTCATCGGTATTACAGGAACAAAGGGAAAGACAACAACAACTTACATGATCAAGTCTATTCTTGAAGAGACAGGACACAAGGTTGGACTGATCGGAACAATCGAGGCAATTATCGGAGACAAGAAGATCCCGTCATGCAATACAACACCAGAATCTTACACGATCCATAAATATTTTGCAGAGATGGTAGAAGCAGGTTGTGACTGTGTTGTTATGGAAGTTTCTTCTCAGGGACTGATGCTTCACAGAACAGCAGGAATCCCATTTGAGATCGGCATTTTCACAAATCTTGGAAGAGACCATATCGGACCGAACGAGCATAAGGATTTTGATGATTACAAGAGATGTAAAGGTCTTCTGTTCAAGCAGTGTAAGCTCGGAATCGCCAATGTGGATGACAAGTATTTTAAAGATGTATTTGAAGGATCTACATGTAAGGTTGAGACATTCGGATTTTCACCGGAGGCGGACCTTCATGCAGAGAATGTAGAACTTGTATCAAGACCAGGATATCTTGGTGTGGCATATCATGTTGCAGGCGTGATGGACTTTGATGTGGAAATCGATGTTCCAGGCAAGTTCAGTGTTTACAATTCACTGACTGCAATCTCAGTCTGCCGCCATTTCCAGGTGCCGGTTGAGATGATCAAAGATGCACTTAAGAAGGCAAAGGTAAAAGGACGTATCGAGATGATCAAGGTGTCTGATGATTTTACACTGATGATCGATTATGCGCACAATGCGATGAGTCTTGAAAGTCTTCTGACAACATTGAAAGAATATAATCCGAAGCGTCTTGTATGTCTGTTCGGATGCGGTGGAAACCGTTCTAAAGACAGAAGATTCGAGATGGGTGAGGTATCTGGAAGACTGGCAGACCTGACAATCATTACATCAGATAATCCGAGATTTGAAGAACCACAGGATATTATTAACGATATCAAAACCGGAATCGCAAAGACAGATGGAAAATATGTGGAAATCTGTGATCGTAAAGAGGCAATCAAATATGCAATCGAACACGGCGAACCGGGTGATGTTATTGTACTGGCAGGAAAAGGACATGAGGACTATCAGGAGATCTGCGGCGTGAAGCATCCGATGGATGAGCGTGTGCTGATCAAAGAAGTTCTGGAAGAATTAAAAGAGAAATAAGATTGTGTTTGCAGATGTTATTGTAGATATACAACATGAAAAACTGGATAAGATCTTTCAGTACCGAATACCGGAACGACTGAAAGACGAGCTGCATCCGGGGATGGAAGTAATTATCCCTTTTGGAAAAGGAAACCGACAGATCAAAGGTTATGTGACTTCATTATCAGAGACTTGCAATTATGATCTGTCAAAGGTGAAGGAGATTACAGACATTTCCAAAAACAGTGTGGCAATCGAAGCGAGACTGATCGCGCTGGCGGCGTGGATGAAAGAGCAGTATGGCGGAACGATGATCCAGGCGCTTAAGACAGTGCTGCCAATCAAGCAGAAGGAGAATGCGAAGGTAAAGAAACATCTCCGTTTGCTGCTTACTGAGGAAGAGAGTCAGGAGAAGCTGGCTTTTTATCAGAAGAAGAATCAGAAAGCAAGAGCAAGGCTTTTGGAAGCTTTGAAGGAAGCCCCAATTCTGGATTATGAGCTGGTGACGAAAAAATTAAATGTGACACTGCCTGTGATCCGGGCATTGGAAGAGCAGGGCGTGTTGAAGATAGAGTCAGAGCAGGTATACCGTAATCCGGTGAAACAGGCAAAGAAATCACAACAGGAGATCATCTATACAGAAGAACAGCAGCATGTGATCCAGGGATTCCGGCAAGACTATCTGTGTGGAACAAGGAGAACTTATCTGCTTCACGGAGTGACCGGAAGTGGGAAGACAGAAGTCTATATGGAGATGATCCGCACTGTGGTCGGGCAGGGAAGGCAGGCAATCGTTCTGATTCCGGAGATCGCACTGACCTATCAGACAGTGATGCGGTTTTACCGCTGTTTCGGCGACAGAGTTTCTATCATGAACTCAAGACTGTCTGCCGGAGAACGTTACGATCAGATGATGCGTGCAAAGAGGGGCGAGGTCGATGTGATGATCGGACCACGTTCTGCACTTTTTACTCCATTTCCGGATTTGGGGCTGATCGTTATAGATGAAGAACATGAACCAACCTACAAGAGTGAGCAGGTGCCACGCTATCATGCAAGAGAAGTGGCAGTCCACAGGGCAGAAGTAGAAGATGCCAGTGTAGTGCTTGGAAGCGCAACTCCGTCCATGGAGGCCATGTACAGGGCAAGACTTGGTGAATATCAGCTTTACGAGATGAAGAACCGTTCCCATATGCAGCAGATGGCAACTGTGTATACAGTAGACATGCGTAAAGAACTGAAGAATGGAAACCGATCCATCTTGAGTGAGAAGTTGCAGGAACTGATCGAAGACAGATTGAATGCAAAAGAGCAGATCATGCTGTTTTTGAATCGCAGGGGATATTCTGGTTTTATTTCCTGCAGAGAATGTGGCCATGTAGTGAAATGCCCGCACTGTAATGTATCCTTGTCGGTACACAAAGGTGGAAAAATGGTCTGCCATTACTGTGGATATGAGCAGCCGAAGGTGACGGAGTGTCCGGAATGTGGTTCCCGGTATATCGGAGAATTCCGCGCAGGAACCCAACAGATCGAGGATATGGTGAAGGCAAGATTCCCACAGGCAAGAGTACTACGCATGGACATGGATACGACGAAGAAAAAGGATTCCCATGAACAGATTTTATCTGCATTTGCGAATGAAGAGGCAGATATTCTTGTGGGAACACAGATGATTGTAAAAGGGCATGATTTTCCAAAGGTCACGTTAGTCGGTGCATTGGCAGCGGATATGTCACTTTATACAGATGATTATCGTTCCGGTGAGCGAACATTCCAGCTTTTGACACAGGCAGCAGGCCGTGCCGGAAGAGGTGACAGACTGGGTGAGGTTGTGATCCAGACTTACGATCCGGAGCATTATGCAATCGAGGCTTCAGCAGCGCAGGATTATGAAGCATTCTATGAGAAAGAAATCCGCTACCGTAGTCTGATGGGATATCCACCGGTGGAGAACCTGATGGCAGTACTTGCGGCATGTGAAGATGAGGCACTTTTAGAGAAAGCGTGCAAGTATCTGAAGGAATACATTTTGCGGATCAAAGGGCAGGCACAGCTCAATGTGATCGGCCCGGCAAGTCCGGGAGTGGATAAGATCAAAGATATTTACCGGAGAGTGATTTACGTAAAAGCTCCGGAATACCGAACCTTAGTTGTATTAAAAGACAGGATGGAACAATATATAGAAATTAACTCAGGGTTTCAGAAAATGAGAATCCAATTCGATTTCAACCCGATGAATTTATAGAAAAGAGAGGAAAGAATAATGGCAATCAGAGAAGTAAGAGAGATGGGCGATGACGTTCTTGAAAAACAGTGTAAACCAGTGACGAAGATGACACTTCGTACAAAGATTTTAATTGAAGACATGCTTGATACGATGTATGAGAAGATGGGTGTGGGTCTTGCCGCACCGCAGGTTGGTATTCTCAAACAGATTGTAGTGATTGATGTCGGAGAGGGTCCGATCGTTTTGATCAATCCTGAGATCATTGAGACATCCGGTGAGCAGACAGGCGAAGAAGGTTGCTTAAGTGTGCCGGGAAAATGGGGAATCGTGACTCGTCCGAATCACGTAAAGGTACGTGCGCTGGATGAAAATATGGAGGAATTCGAGATAGAAGGAGAAGAACTTCTTGCAAGAGCATTCTGTCATGAGATCGATCACCTGGGAGGACACCTCTATGTAGAGAAAGTAGAAGGAGAACTGCATGATTCACCGGCCTACAACGAGGAAGATATGGAATACGAAGTGGAGGAATAATTGATGAGAATAATTTTCATGGGAACACCGGACTTCTCCGTGGGAACACTGGAGGCACTGGTGGGAGCAGGACATGAGGTATGTCTCGTAGTGAGCCAGCCAGATAAACCAAAGGGACGCGGTAAAGAGATGCAGCCAACTCCGGTGAAAGAAGCTGCGATGAAACATGGAATTCCGGTTTATCAGCCTAAGAAAATCCGTGATCCGGAATGTGCAGAGGAACTGAGAAAATATAATGCAGATGTGATGGTTGTCATTGCATTTGGTCAGATCATTCCGAAAGAAATCCTGGAGATGACACCATACGGATGTATTAATGTACACGCATCTCTACTTCCGAAATACCGTGGTGCCGCGCCAATCCAGTGGTCTATCATCAATGGCGAGGAAGTGACAGGTGTTACAACAATGCAGATGAACGAAGGACTGGATACAGGCGACATGATCCAGAAGGTTGAAGTGCCGATCACAGAAGATGAGACAGGAGAAAGCCTTCATGATAAGCTTGCAGAGGCAGGAGCAAAGCTTTGTGTAGAGACTCTGAAAGCTATTGAAGATCATACGGCAACTTTCGAGAAGCAGGGAGAAAGCCCGACAGAATATGCCAGAATGCTCGATAAGAAGCTTGGAAATATTGACTGGAATACATCCGCAGTACAGATCGAACGTCTGGTGCGTGGCCTGAATTCCTGGCCAAGTGCTTACACACATTGGGACAAAAAGGTAGTGAAGATCTGGAGAGCAAAAGCAGAGGCTGATGGCACGGTAAAAGCAGAGCCTGGAACAGTGTTGAGTGTAGAGAAAGATTCCTTTACTGTTCAGACAGGGGATGGTGTCTTACGAGTTCTGGAACTTCAGATTCCGGGGAAAAAGAGAATGGATACGGGAGCTTTCTTAAGGGGATACACAATTGAAAGCGGAGTTAAATTTACACAGGAATAAGAGGACTTCTGGAGGGGGACTGCAGATAGATAACAGGAGGTAGTTTTAGTATGTATTATGGATTTTATTATGACTGGACTTATATACTGGTACTGATCGGTGTGGTTCTCAGCCTGCTCGCATCATCCCAGGTGAAAGGAACATTTGCAAAATATTCGAAGATCCGCAGTTATTCAGGGATGACAGGACGAGAAGCGGCAGAACAGATCCTCAGAAGAAATGGAATCTATGATGTGCAGGTGACTCATATCGCGGGAAATCTGACCGATCATTATGATCCGAGAAACAAGACACTGGCACTTTCTGATCCGGTTTATAATTCAACTTCTGTAGCAGCAATCGGAGTTGCGGCACATGAGTGTGGTCATGCAGTACAGCATTTTGAAGGGTATGCACCTTTATCAATCCGTGGGGCACTTGTGCCGGTCGTAAATTTCGGTTCCATGATTTCCTGGCCATTGATCATTATCGGCCTGTTTATGAATGGCCAGATGTCCAGCTTTCTTATTGATATCGGAATTCTGCTCTTTATGGTAGCTGTGGCATTTCATCTTATAACACTTCCGGTGGAAATCAATGCTTCCAGAAGAGCGGTGAAGGTACTTGGAAATTCAGGAATGCTCCGTGAAGACGAAGTTGGTGGAGTGAAGAAGGTACTTCGGGCAGCAGCAATGACATATGTGGCAAGTGCGGCTGCAATGATTTTACAGCTTTTACGTTTGTTGATCCTGACAAATGGACGAAGAAGGAATGACTGACGTTGCTGGTCGCACATCGTGTGAACAGTAACTGACTGACAGCAGATAGAAAGAAAAATGCGGAGAATAGGAGATTATTTATGGGAAAGCAGATCAATGAACGCGAGGTTGTTCTTGAGATTTTGATGGAAATAACAGAGAATGGAGCATATAGTCATAAGATTCTTGGCGATGTTCTGTCAAAATATCAATATCTTGAGAAACGTGAGCGTGCATTTATCACCAGAGTTGTGGAAGGTACTCTGGAACATATGATAGAAATTGATTATATCTTGAATCAGATTTCTAAGACAAAGGTTAAGAAGATGAAACCGGTCATCCGTAATATTCTTCGCAGCAGTGTCTATCAGCTGAAATATATGGATAGCGTACCGGATCATGCGGTGTGCAGTGAGGCAGTAAAGCTTGCAGTTCGAAAAGGATTTTCAGGTCTGCGGGGATATGTGAATGGAGTTCTGAGAAATGTTGTCCGCAAGATGGAGGAGATCGAGTATCCAAAAGAAGATGTCCAGAGATTGTCTGTGAAATATTCTGTCCCGGAATGGATTCTTTCTTTATGGAAGAAAGAATATGGGGAAGAGATCACAGAGAAGATGGCAGCAGATTTTCAGAAAGAGAAGCCAATTACGATCCGATGTTGTATGAACCGGGTTACACCGGAAGCATTGAAAGAAAAACTGGAAGCAGAAGGAGCGAAAGTAGAAGCACATCCGTATCTTCCTTATGCGTTTTATCTTTCAGATTATGATTATCTGGAAGGTCTGGAAAGTTTTCAGGAAGGACTCTTTGCAGTACAGGATATCAGTTCTATGTTTGTCGGAGAACTGGCAGATCCAAAAGCCGGCGATCATGTGATTGATGTCTGTGCAGCACCGGGAGGAAAATCACTTCATGTGGCAGAGAAGCTTCAGCTGGCAGATGAAGTGGCGGCGAGAGAGAACAGAACAGAAGAAAAGATAGGACGGGTTGAAGCAAGAGATCTGACCGAATATAAGACAGATCTGATCTGGCAGAATATCGACCGTTCCGGACTTGGAAATATTTGTGCTGTATGCAAGGACGCCTCTGTATTTGATGAGTATGATAAGGAAACAGCGGATCTTGTGATTGCAGACCTTCCATGTTCAGGTCTTGGCGTTCTTGGCAAAAAACCAGATCTGAAATATCGCGTACAACCGGAAGATCTTGAAGAACTTGCAGATTTGCAGAGAAAGATTCTGACTTGCGCACAGGCAATCGTCAAGGATGGCGGCACATTGATGTACAGCACATGTACCGTAAATCCGGGAGAAAACATGGACAATGTACACTGGTTCTTGAAAGAATACCCACAATTTGAACTGGACGATATCACAGAAAATCTTTGCAAGGAGTTACGAAGTGATGTGATCGAGAAGGGATGTATCCAATTCTTTCCGGGAGTTCACGATTGTGACGGATTCTTTATTGCAAGATTAAAGAAAAAAGCATGATTTTCAGGAAATGTGAAAAAATAGAAAAAGCAGACAAATAATGTGAATAACTCACAGAAAAAACGAAATACAGGAGGAAAACTTTAAGATGAAGAAGGATATCCGTGCTTATGGATATGAAGAATTACAGAAAGAGATGGCGACGATCGGAGAAAAAGCATTTCGTGCAAAACAGATTTATGAATGGCTGCATGTGAAGCTGGTAGATCATTTTGATGAGATGACGAATCTTTCAAAGGCTTTGAGGGAAAAACTGGAAGAGAATTATGAGATTCTCCCGGTTGTTATGCTGGAGAGACAGATTTCCCAGATTGACGGTACGAACAAGTTCCTGTTCCGTCTCTATGATGGAAATGTAGTCGAAAGTGTTCTTATGAAATATAAGCATGGAAATTCTGTATGTATTTCCTCCCAGGTCGGTTGCAGGATGGGATGTGCATTCTGTGCATCAACGATCGGAGGTCTGGTGAGAAATCTTTCTCCGTCTGAGATGCTTGGACAGATCTATCAGATTCAGAAGATAAGTGGTGAGAGGGTTTCGAATGTGGTGATCATGGGAACCGGAGAACCGATGGATAATTACGATAATTTCCTGAAGTTTATTCATTTACTTACAGATGAGCATGGATTGAACATCAGTCAGAGAAATGTCACCGTATCAACCTGTGGAATAGTTCCAAAGATGAAAGAACTGGCGAAAGAGCATTTACAGATTACACTTGCACTTTCGCTTCACGGTTCCAATCAGGAAAAACGAAGAAAATTGATGCCGGTTGCAAATAAATATGATATCACAGAAGTACTCGCAGCCTGTGACGAATATTTCAAAGAAACCGGCCGGAGAGTGAGCTTTGAGTACAGTCTTGTACATGGTGTGAATGATACAGATGAAGATGCACAGGAACTGATTCATTTATTAAAGCATAAGAACTGTCATATCAATCTGATACCGGTCAACCCGGTAAAAGAGCGTGATTTTGTTCGTCCAAGTCGGAAAAGTGCTTTGAATTTCAAAAATAAACTTGAAAAAAGCGGAATAAATGTTACTATAAGAAGGGAAATGGGCTCTGATATTGACGGAGCCTGCGGTCAGCTCAGGCGCCGCTACGTAGAAACTGAAGGAGAATAGAAGGTATGAAGACATTTTCAATTACAGATGTTGGAATGGTGCGACAGGTAAATCAGGACTACGTCTTTACGACGGGAAAACCACTGGGTATTCTCCAGAACCTGTTCGTGGTAGCGGATGGTATGGGTGGCCATCAGGCAGGAGATTATGCTTCCAAGTGTACTGTGGAAGTGATGATCAAAGAGATTGCGAAGAGCGAGGGAGAGGATATCGAACGTATTCTTGTGAAAGCAATCAAGTCTGCCAATCGTGAGATTATCAAAGAAGCATCCGGTGACGAACATCTGAAGGGGATGGGAACAACGGTTGTTGCTGCTACTGTGAAAGAACAGATGCTGTATTTTGCCAATGTGGGAGACAGCCGTCTGTATCTGATCAATCAGGGAATCCAACAGCTAAGTAAGGATCATTCTCTTGTAGAAGAGATGGTACGTCTCGGTGGAATTAAGCCGGAAGAAGCGAAGCATCATCCGGATAAGAATATTATCACAAGAGCGATCGGTGCAAAAGCTGATGTGGATGTGGACTTTTATGAACACCGTCTGAAACGGGGAGACATCATTCTGATGTGTACAGACGGATTAAGTAATATGGTGGAAGATGAAGAACTTTTCCATATTGTGCAGGGAAGCCGGGATATCGTCGAGGCAGGTGAGATGCTGGTGGAAGCAGCAAAAGAGAATGGAGGAACAGATAACATCGGAGTGGTATTGTTTGAGCCATTTGCAGATGAGGTGAGTGTATGATTAAAGAAGGAGTATTTTTAGGGAAACGATACGAGATACTTGGCCGTATCGGTTCTGGCGGAATGGCAGATGTCTATAAAGGCAAGGACCATAAGCTGAATCGTTTTGTTGCGATCAAGGTGTTGAAGAGCACATATCGTTCGGATGAGACGTTTATTAAGAAGTTTTTAAGCGAAGCTCAGGCAGCAGCAGGATTGATGCATCCAAATGTAGTTAATGTCTATGATGTAGGGCAGGATCGCGGTCTTTATTATATGGTCATGGAGCTTGTAGAAGGAATTACGCTGAAGGATTACATTGAGAAGAAAGGAAAGCTTTCAGCAAAAGAGACGATCAGTATTTCCATCCAGATGGTGACAGGTATTCAGGCAGCGCATAACTGCCATATCATTCACCGGGATATTAAGCCGCAGAATATTATTATTTCCAAAGATGGAAAGGTTAAGGTTACTGATTTCGGAATCGCGCGGGCTACGACATCAACGGCAACGCAGGCAGTAACAACAACGGTGATGGGATCTGTACATTACACATCTCCGGAACAGGCCAGAGGCGGTATTGTAGATGAGAAGAGTGATATCTATTCAGCAGGTATCACGATGTATGAGATGATCACCGGGCATGTTCCGTTTGACGGAGATTCGACAGTGACGGTTGCTTTGAAACATCTGAATGAAGTGATCAAGTCTCCTGCAGAAGAAGTACCGGATATTCCGTACAGTCTGGAGTGCATTATTATGAAATGTACACAGAAACTGCCGAATAAACGATATATGAGCTGTGAGGAACTGCTTCAGGATCTGAAGCACTCATTGGTAGATCCGGATGGAGATTTTGTAGTTCTTGATGGTGTGACAAAACGTATGCCGGCAGCATCTCAGGATACAGGACGGACCACGGTTGTTATGTCACAGGATGAGCTGAATCGTATGAAGAATCGTCAGGATTATAATGATGATTATGACGACGATTACGAGGATGACTATGACGATGATTATGACGATTACGATGACCGCCGCAGAAGCCGTTATGATGATGACGATGACTACGACGACCGCCGCAGAAGCCGCTATGATGATGATTACGACGACCGCCGCAAAGACCGTTATGATGATCGCCGTAAGAAGAATGAAGTGAATAAAGACACGAAGAAGATCATGAAGATTCTTATGGTTGTTGCCGGTGTTGTAATCGCACTTTTGATCATGTTCCTTGTAGGAAATGCAGTGGGCGTATTTAAAGGTGGAAAAGGAACGACTACACAGCAAACGGATTCAGAGATGGTAAAAGTACCGGATGTGACAGGCAAGACATATGAGGAAGCACAGAAAGAACTGAACAAATATGATCTCGGAATCCATAAGTCAACTGCGCCTTCCGATACTGTTGCAAAAGGAAAGATCATCAGCCAGGATCCTGCTGATGGAAAGAAAGTAAAGAAGCATACAACAGTCAATGTTGTGATTAGTTCCGGTGAGGAAGCAAAGACAACAACCATTCCAAAAGTTGTTGGAATGTCGGAAGCTGATGCGGAAAAAGCACTTCAGGCGAAGAACCTTGTTGTGAAGAAAGGTGATCCGGTCTACAGTGATAATGTGGAACAGGGAGAAGTTGTTTCAGTCAGTCCAAGTGAAGGGGCAGAAGTAAAAGAAGGAACAACGGTTACGCTTGTAATAAGCAAGGGAAATCAGCCGGCAACAGTTCCGAAACTTACCGGAAAGTCCCAGTCGGATGCTGAAGCAGCACTTTCACAGGCTGGCTTGTCCGGAAATGCAACGGAAGATTACAGTGATACTGTAGAAGAAGGAGTTATTATTTCACAGGATACAGATGCCGGAAAAGAAGTATCCAAGGGTACAACGATTGGATATGTGGTGAGCAAAGGACCAAAGATGACGGTGGTTACTGTGCCGGATCTGTCCTATAAAGATAAAAACACAGCCGAGAAACTGCTGAAACAGGCAGGACTTACACCGGAGTATATTGGTGAAGATTATAGTGATGAATATCCAAAAGGACAGGTATTCTATCAGTCTGTCAGCAGCGGTACACAGGTGGAAAAAGGAACAACTGTCAAGTATATGGTCAGCAAAGGATCTCAACCATCAGCCCCGGATAGTGGAAATTCCGGAAATGATTCCGGAACAGAAGAGAACACGAATCAATGATAACAGAGAGCAAGTATATGCAGGGAAAGATAATAAAAGGGATTGCCGGATTCTACTACGTGAATGTAGTAGAATCCGGAATTTTTGAATGTAAAGCAAAGGGTGCTTTTCGAAAAGACGGAATCAAGCCGTTGGTCGGTGATGATGCTGTGATCGAGGTACTTGATGAAAAAGAAATGACAGGAAATATCACAGAGATCCTGCCGCGTAAGAATGAGTTGATTCGTCCGGCAGTAGCCAATATTGATCAGGCACTGGTTGTGTTTGCAGTGACAAAACCGAAACCACATTATAATCTGTTGGATCGTTTTCTTGTCATGATGGAACGAAAAGAGATACCTGTCGTATTATGTTTTAATAAGACAGATATTGCAAGCCATCCTGAAATTGCAGAATTGAAAGAAGTTTATACCGGATGCGGATATCCGGTAATCTTCACAAGCGCGAAAGAAGAGGAAAATATCAGTGAGTTAAAATCACTTTTAAAAGGAAAGACAACTTCGATTGCAGGTCCTTCCGGTGTTGGGAAATCATCCCTGATCAATCTTCTGCAGTCTGAAGTGAAGATGGAGACAGGAAGTATCAGTAAGAAGATTGACCGAGGGAAACATACAACAAGACATTCCGAACTGATCGTGATCGGAGAAGATTCTTATATTATGGATACTCCGGGATTCAGTTCTCTTTACGTCAATGATTTCGAAAAAGAAGATTTAAAATATTATTTTCCGGAATTCACACCGTTTGAAGGACAGTGCAAGTTCAATGGCTGTGACCATATTCATGAACCCGGATGCGCTGTGAAAGAGGCAGTTGAAGAAGGGAAGATCCATAAGATCAGATATGAAGATTATACGGAGATGTACCGTGAACTAAAGGAAAGAAAGAGGTATTAAGTTTATGAAAAATATTTTGGCACCATCCATTCTCTCAGCAGATTTCAAGATTTTAGGAGAGCAGTTGAAATTAACAGAAGAAGCAGGCGCAGAGTATATTCATTTTGATGTGATGGACGGAATGTTCGTTCCAAGCATTTCCTTTGGAATGCCTGTTCTCGCATCAATCAAGGGAGCAACAACGCAGACACTGGATGTTCATCTCATGGTGACAGAACCGATCCGTTATGTGGAAGAATTCGTGAAAGCAGGAGCAGATATCGTTACAGTTCATTATGAAGCATGTGAAGATCTGCAGGCAACAATTGATAAAATCCATGCAGCAGGAGCGAAAGTGGGAATTTCTATTAAACCAAAGACACCGGTTGATGTACTGCTTCCGTATCTGGATCAGGCAGAGATGTTTCTGATCATGTCTGTAGAACCGGGATTCGGCGGACAGGCATTTATTCCGGAATCACTGGAACGTATCAGTGAATTGAGAAACCTTCTGAATGAAAAAGGACTTACAACTGATATTGAAGTAGATGGTGGAATCTATCATAAAAACGTGGCAGAAGTACTTGCAGCAGGAGCGAATGTAATGGTCTCAGGTTCAGGCGTTTTTAAAGGTGATATCAAAGATAATACAGCAAAGTTTATGGAGATTTTAAACGGCAATGTGTAAGAGAACAGTTATTGTGAGCGGGGGAATGCTAGAAGAAGATTTTGTCCTTCCAATTCTTGAGGCAGAAGAGACAGAATTTATTATCGGAGTAGATAAAGGACTCGCATTTCTTTATGAACATAAGATCAAGCCGGATTACATTGTGGGAGATTTTGACAGTGTACCGGAAGAAGTGATCAATTATTATAGAAAAGAAGCAAGTGTACCGATCCGGGAGTTCAATCCGGTAAAGGATGCGTCTGATACGGAGATTGCACTTCGTATGTGTCTTGGACTCAGAAGAAAAGAAATCTGGATTCTTGGAGGAACAGGAAATCGTCTGGATCATTTCTGGGCTAATGTTCAGTGCCTGAATATTGCACTTGAAGCAGGATCTCAGGCGATGATCTTAGACAGTCATAATAGAATTCGTCTGCTTGATCATGGAATCGCAATTCGCAGAGAAGAGGCTTTCGGAAAGTATTTTTCAGTATTTCCGATGCAACTTCCGGTTGAGGATTTCTGTATCAGCGGTGCAAAATATCCATTGCAGAATCATTTGCTCTCATCAGGAGACAGCTTGTGTGTGAGTAATGAGTTTGCAGAAGGTGAAGATGAAGTGAAGATCTCTTTCGTGTTTGGAAAAGTGATTTTGATGGAGACGAGAGATTGAAATTCAAGCCCCATTATAGTATAATATTAGATGCTATTTTGGGGCTTCTTTTTGTGAAAGAGTCACATAACAGAAAATAAGAGAAATAGACCTTGTGGATTTAGCTTTAGAAATCAGGGTTTTAAGGAGGAAATAGAGAAAATGAAACTTGGTATTGTGGGATTACCGAACGTAGGAAAAAGTACACTGTTCAATTCACTGACAAAGGCCGGTGCAGAATCTGCAAACTATCCATTCTGTACAATTGACCCAAATGTCGGTGTCGTAACAGTTCCGGATAAGAGACTGGATGTGCTTGGAGAGATGTATCATACAAAGAAGATCATTCCGGCAGCAATCGAGTTTGTTGATATTGCAGGACTTGTGAAGGGAGCATCCAAAGGAGAAGGACTTGGAAACCAGTTTCTTGCCAACATCCGTGAGGTTGATGCAATCGTTCATGTAGTAAGATGCTTTGAGAATACGAATATTGTCCACGTAGACGGAAGCATTGATCCGCTGCGTGACATTGAGACAATCAATCTTGAGCTGATCTTCTCGGATCTTGAGGTTCTTGAAAGAAGAATCTCCAAGACAGTGAAGCTTTCAAGAAACGATAAGATGGCAGCGAAAGAGCTGGATCTTCAGAACCGTCTGAAAGCGCATCTGGAAGAGAATAAGATGGCGAAGAGCTTTGTGACAGAGGATGAGGATGAGCAGGCATGGCTTGCAGAGTATAATCTTCTGACAGCAAAACCGGTAATCTTTGCAGCAAATGTATCTGAGGATGATCTTGCGGATGATGGTGTGAACAACGCAGGGGTTCAGGCAGTCCGTGAGTATGCAAAAGCGGAAGACTGCGAAGTGTTCGTAGTATGCGCAGAGATTGAAGAAGAGATTTCTCAGTTAGATGACGATGAAAAATCAATGTTCCTTGAAGATCTTGGATTGGAAGAATCCGGACTTGAGAAGCTGATCAAGGCAAGCTATCATCTTCTTGGACTGATCAGTTATTTGACTGCAGGTGAGCCGGAAGTCCGTGCATGGACAATCAAGAAGGGAACTAAGGCACCACAGGCAGCTGGTAAGATCCATACAGACTTTGAACGTGGATTTATCCGTGCGGAAGTAGTAAGTTATGATGATCTGATGGCATGTGGAACTCATGCGGCAGCGAAAGAAAAAGGATTAGTTCGTCTGGAAGGAAAAGACTATGTCGTTCAGGACGGAGATATCATGCTGTTCAGATTTAACGTTTAACAGATATAGGGAATATGCTTAAAAACCGGTTAGATTCATTGTTTTCTAATTGGAAAAGCAGTAAAAACAGGAATCAGGGACAACTAGATTTGTTCCTGATTTCTGTGGATATGAAAGGAAATAACATAATATGCATTACAATATCAGCTTTCCGAATTTAGGGATTTATCTAGATCATGTAGGAAAAAGCATCAGTATTTTTGGTTTTTCCATTGCTTACTACGGCATGATCATCGGTGCAGCAATTTTGATTGGATTTCTGATTGCCACAGCGGAGGCAAAAAGAACAGGACAAAATCCGGAAGACTATCTGGATATGGGAATTGTCGGAGTGATCGCAGGAATTGCGGGTGCAAGAATCTATTACGTGATTTTCTCCTGGGATTTATATAAAGATAATCTTTTGTCTATCTTTAATCTCAGAGAAGGTGGACTGGCAATTTATGGCGGCGTGATCGGAGCAGTGATCGCAGTTTTTGTGATGGCTGCTGTTAAGAAAAAATCACCATTTCAGATTTTGGATACAATTGCACTGGCGCTTCTGAATGGTCAGATGCTTGGACGTTGGGGGAATTTCTTTAACAGGGAAGCATTTGGAGAATACACGGATTGTCTGTTTGCAATGAGGCTTCCGGTTGGTGCAGTAAGACCGGGAGATATCACAGAACTTATGCGCGAGAACATGCAGAGAATTGACGGAGTCAGTTATATTCAGGTACACCCGACATTTTTGTATGAATCATTATGGTGTGCCGGACTTCTTATTATATTGTTTCTGTATAGGAAACATAAGAAATATGAAGGTGAGCTCTTTCTTATGTACCTGTTTGGTTATGGGGCAGGACGCGTGTGGATCGAGCGGCTTAGAACAGATCAGCTTGTTCTTCCGGGAATCGGATTTCCGGTGTCAGAACTTCTGGCAGGTTGCCTGGTGATTGTGACAGGAATTATGCTGATCTATTGCAGAAGGCATTGCAGAAAAAGAAATGAGAAGAAAAAAGTGG
>OHAI01001331.1_pt1 | contig 19167 bp, 19 predicted proteins | sample 1577091 | NCBI WGS metagenome assembly OHAI01 (sample SAMEA3541548, study PRJEB24748) | human gut metagenome | biome: human gut; feature: human-associated habitat; material: faeces | place: China | collected 2012
GGTGAGATAAGCGATAAGATTAAACGAGGGAAGCATACAACACGTCATGCCTCATTGTTTAGTTTAAATGCTGATTCATTTATCATGGATACACCTGGCTTTAGTTCTATTGAATTTACTGATATTACATTAGAACGATTACCTACACTATTCCCTGAATTTTCTGATTATGTAGAAGCTTGTAAATTTAATCCTTGTTATCATGAGCATGAACCGATTTGTGGTATCAAGGAGGCTTTGGCAAATCATAAAATTTTTGAAACTCGCTATGATGCGTACACGAATATTCGAAAAGATATACAAAACCAAAGAAAGAGGTTTTAAAATGATTAAAATAGCTCCATCTATGTTATCCGCAGATTTTTCAATATTGCGTGATGAAATTAAAAGTGTTGAACTTGCTGGTGCTGATTATCTTCATATCGATGTTATGGATGGACATTTCGTGCCTAATCTTACATTTGGTGCACCTATTGTAAAAGCTATCCGCCCACATACTGCATTGCCTTTTGATGTACATTTGATGGTCACTAATCCTAAAACAGAATTCCCGGAATGGGGAAATCTGGAATTTCTCTTAAGTTTGCTTTAAGCGTTTCTTTGCTCATAACCAGTATTTTATTGTTAGTCTATTAAATTACTTGTTTCACGTGAAACATACCTTGTTTCACCGTCCCAGCAGGACTAGTAAGACATTGATGTCGCTAGGAGAGATACCCGGTATGCGGCTGGCTTGGGCCAAAGTTTCGGGATCTATCTTCATCAGTTTCTGCCGGGCTTCGGTAGAGAGCGAATTCAATGAGTTGTAATCGAACTTGCCTTTGATGCGGATGGCTTCCAGACGATGTATCTTGTCGGCGATCATTCGTTCGCGGTCAATGTATCCCTGGTATTTGATCAGCACTTCGGCAGCTTCAATCACTTCTTCTTTACGGTCGGTAATTTGGTCCAGCATGGCTTTGAAAGCCGGAATGTGGCCGGCTATATTTTCGATGGTAATCTGCGGACGGTTCAGCAGGTCGATTAGTTTGCAGCCGTGTGTCAGACGGGCAGTACCCAAACTTTCCAAAGCATCATTGATTAATGCGGCTTTGATGGAGAAGGTTTTGGCAAAGTCGATGATTTGGTTCACGGCTTCCCGTTTGCTGCAAAGATGTTCGTAACGGTCTTGTTTTACCAGTCCCAGCTTGTAGGCGCGTTCGGTAAGGCGCATATCTGCATCGTCTTGTCGGAGCAGGATGCGGTATTCGGCACGGGAGGTGAACATACGATAAGGTTCGTCCACACCTTTTGTAACCAGATCGTCAATCAAGACACCGATGTAGGCCTCGTCCCGTCCCAGTGTGAACGGTTCGCCACCGTGGCAATTGATGTGTGCGTTGATGCCGGCAATGATTCCCTGTCCGCCTGCTTCTTCGTAACCGGTAGTTCCGTTTACTTGTCCGGCAAGGAACAGGTTCTTGATTATTTTCGATTCCAACGTATGTTTCAGTTGGGTGGGGTCGAAGTAATCATATTCGATGGCGTATCCCGGACGATAGACTACCAAGTCCTTAAATGCGGGTACTTTCTTTAATGCCGCCAACTGTATGTCCATGGGCAGTGAAGAAGAGAACCCGTTCAGGTAAAGTTCCTGTGTGGTTTCTCCTTCGGGTTCCAGGAAAAGCTGATGTTGCGGCTTGTCGGGGAAGGTTACGATTTTGGTTTCTATACTGGGACAATAACGCGGTCCGATGCTTTGGATTTGTCCGTTGAAAAGGGGAGAGTCGGGCAGACCTTTCCGTAGTATCTCGTGTACCTCTTCGTTGGTAAAGCAGGTCCAGCATTGCAGTTGTTTCAGTTTGCGCGGTTCGCTCATGAACGAAAAGCGATGGAAGTCGTTTTCTCCGTCCTGTGTTTCCATCAGGTCGTAGTGTACGCTGCGCCCGTCTATGCGGACAGGCGTACCGGTCTTCATGCGTCCGGCGGTGATTCCGTGGCGGGTGATTGATTCGGTCAGATGGTAGGAGGCAGGTTCAGCCATGCGTCCTCCTGCCAGTTGTTTATGCCCGATGTGCATCAGCCCGTTCAGGAAGGTTCCTGCGGTGAGCACGATACATTTAGCATGGAAAGTCACTCCCCAGCAAGTCATGACTCCAGTCGCTTCGCCGTTTTCCACGATTAGTTCTTCTACGGTATCTTGCCAAATGTGCAGATTGGGAGTATTCTCCAGAATCTCGCGCCATGCCCAGATAAACTTGCCGCGGTCACATTGGGCGCGGGGGCTCCACATAGCGGGACCTTTGGAGCGGTTGAGCATACGGAACTGTATGGCTGTACGGTCTGTAACCAGTCCCATGTAGCCACCTAATGCGTCTATCTCTCTTACGATTTGTCCCTTGGCGATGCCACCTACGGCAGGGTTACAACTCATTTGCCCGATTTTGTTCATATCCATGGTAATCAGGCAGGTCTTCGAACCCATGTTGGCTGCGGCCGCGGCTGCTTCACAGCCTGCGTGTCCGGCGCCTATTACAATAACGTCGTACTTAAAATCCATTGATTTATTTCTTTTTACCGATTGCAAAATTACGAATTTTACTCTGTAAAGCGGTGATAATACGGTTAAAAAGAATGTGTGGCGGCAGAAATCTGTTTCTGCCGCCACATCATACAAACGCTATTCTTAAAGTAAACTATTTCCTGTTATTTCTTGTCCGGAGCAGGAGGGGTGTCGGTCGGGCGTTTCTTTCCGTCCTTGTCTACCGGTTCAAAATCCTCTTTCTCCGGTTTATTCTGTGCATTTCCTTTCGAGGAAGGATTGACAATGTTCTGATAGGTATCATGAATGGGAAGCTTGTCTAGAATACCCAGTGCGGGAGCCACTTTGCTGACCACATTCTGCAAGAAATTGGACGTTGTGCCGTTGCCACCGTCAAATACAGTAACATTTCCCAGTTGGATATGTTCAAATGCCTTAACCTGTTCCGAAGCGATTTCCTTCCATTGGTCAACCATCTTGTATTGGATGGCGATTTCGGGATTGCGCTCGGCAGCCTTCACCATGGCCTCGAAACCTTCCGCTTCGGCCAGCAAGGACTTCTTCTTGCCTTCCGCTTCTGCTTCCAGTTTCATCTGGATGGCCTTGGCTTCCGCCTGTGCTTTGGCCAGGATAGCTTCCGCTTCTGCATTTGCCTTACGTTTTATTTGCTCGGCCAATGCGTCCGCATCCAAGATGGCCTGCTGTTTGGCTATTTCGGCAGGAACAATCTTATCCGCTTTCAAGGCCTGTTCTACTTTGCGGGCTTTCGCTTCTTCTATTTCACGCTGTGCGTTTTCCTGTGCGGTGAGGACGGCAGCTTGTGTCCGGGCTTGTGCTTCACCGGCTTTTCTAGAGGCTTCCGCCTTGGTAACTTCCAGTTCCGCATTACTTTCGGCAACCTCTTTGGCAGCGTTATTTTGCCCGATGGCCGATTTCTTTTGTGCTTCCGCCTGCTTTATTTCCATATCGGATTGGAGCTCTGCCGTACGGCTTTCCTGTTCGGTACGCGCCTGTTCCTTGTTCACCTCCATAGAGGCACTGGCTTTGGCGATACGTGATTCTTTTTCGGCATTTTCTTCTGCTACTTTCGATTCACGTTCCTTGTCGGCTATGGCTACTTTAATTTCCTCGTCACGTTGCGTATCGGCCAGTTGAGTGTTCTTGTCGCGGTTGGTTTCCGCTACTTTGGTGGCACGTTCTTTTTGTTGTTCCGCAATCTTGATGGCACCCAGTTTCTGTTGTTCTTCAATGTTAGCCAAGGCTTCGTTCTTGGCTTTCGCTTCGGCTTCTTTTCCCAGATTGACGATATAATCGGCTTCATCGCGGATATCGCTGATGTTGATGTTCATTAGGTAAAGACCGAATTTCTTCAATTCGGAGTCGATGTTCTTGCGGCAGTTCTCAAGGAATGTATCACGATCACTGTTCAGTTGTTCGATGGTCATGTCGGCAATGACCAGACGCATTTGTCCGTAAACAACGTCTTTAATCAGTTCCTGTTGTGCTTCGATATTCAGTCCCAGTAAGCGTTCGGCTGCATTCTGCATAACTTCGGGCTCTGTGCTTACGGCCACAGTGATGGTAGTGGGCACATCTACGCGGATGTTTTGTTTGGAAATGGCACCAGTCAGTTTGCAGTCAATCTGCATGGGTTTCATGTTCAGGAAAGAGTATCCCTGGATAATGGGCCATACAAAAGCGGCTCCTCCGTGATACAGTTTAGCCGATTTCTTGTCGCCGGTCTTACCATATACTACCAATACCTCGTCGCTCTTGCACTTGCGGTAACGACTTAAAATCCCGACGATGGTCAGGACGATGACAGCTACCAGAATAGCTGCATAAATGAGAATCTGCTCATCCATAAATGATTGCGTTTTTAGGGTTTATTTAATCAATATAATAGATTCCTTCCTTGTAATTCTTCAGTGTGAGGATATCGCCTTCCCGGTAGCTTTTACCCTGTATGCTCCGCACGGTAAGTTCTCTTTGTGCGCCATTGATGGCGATATAGACCACATAGTCTGTTCCTGCCTGTTCTTGTTCTTGGCAGCGGGTATATATTTCGCATTTCCTGCCTATTAATTCTTCTCCCTGTTCGGGCTTGTTTTCTTGTTTCAGCTTATAGCAGAGTTTATAAATCCAAGCCAGGACGAAGACAAAAAAGCTGCCGCTTATCACGGCGCCCAGGTAATGTAAGACAATGTAGGGAGGCTGACATAAATACATGAACCAACCGAAACCCATGCAGAAATGAATCAGTCCTTTGAAGGAGAGTACGCTGCTCATGTCTATATCGGCGTTGCCATCGGCATTAACGTCTATGTCGGTGTCCATACTGCCGAAAAAGATGGATAAGATGAATTGCAGAAGAAAGATTCCCGTACTTACTAATGCAGCGAAAAAATATACGTTAGCTTCCATATATTTTGTGTTTATCTGTTTTTCAATTCACAAAATAAAGCAATTAATCCGAAAAAGCAAGAAGATAAGGGAAGAAATGTAGCTGTGCATGTACAGCTTTCGATGTTTTTTATCCGTCCGGCGGAAAGTTTTCCTAATTATGGGCATGTCTTTAAAAGGTTACGGGCAATCATTCTTGCGAACTATGCCCGTAGCTTTTATAGGTTGTTCTGCCTTGTATGTCCTGTTATAGGGAAATCAATGCCAGCGCTTTGTTTTCGGCGGCTTCCATAATCTCCCGTTCACCGGGGCCTTTGTCGTTGATGCCGCACAAGTGCAGGATACCATGAATAATCACCCGGTGAAGCTCGCGGTCGTAGGGTTGCTCAAATTGTTCTGCATTGCTGCGGACAGTATCCAAGCTGATGAATAAGTCGCCGGAAATACGGTCGCCTTCACAATAGTCGAAAGTGATGATATCCGTGTAATAATCATGTTGCAGATACTGTCGGTTCACTTCCAGAATTTTATCGTCCGAACAGAAGATATAGGCGATTTCTCCCACTCTTTTTCCATAGCAGGCGGCTACTTCTTTAATCCATCCGGTGGTTTCTTTCTTTTTGATATCGGGCATTTTTACCCCTTCGGTTTGATAACTTATCATAGGCTGATTATTTTTTTATAATGTACAAAGATAAGGAAAGTATTTCAGCCGAAGAAAAGATAACAGATAAGAATAGCTGCAATGACCCCTGCCGCATCGGCTAGCAGTCCGCAAGGAACGGCGTGGCGTGTCCTCACTATTCCTACGCTGCCGAAATATACCGCCAGAATATAAAAGGTGGTGTCTGTGGAGCCTTGGAAGATACAGGACAGTCTGCCTACAAAGGAATCGGGACCGTATGTGGTCATGGCATCTACCATCAACCCTCGTGCCCCGCTTCCGCTCAAAGGTTTCATCAGCGCCGTAGGGAGCGCTCCTACGAAATCACTGTCGATACCGCATAGCTTTACGGCGTTGCCGATACCGTCAATCAAATAGTCCATCGCACCCGATGCACGGAAGACTCCGATACCTACCAGTATGGCTACCAGATAAGGAATGATGCGCACGGCGGTGCTGAATCCTTCTTTGGCCCCTTCGACAAAGGAGTCGTAGACATTGATTCTTTTTCTGAACCCTGCCACAATAAAGCCGATGATGATAAGAAATAGAAAGACATTGGCAAAGGTAGTGGAGTAAATATCTATCTGATCTCGTGACAAGGTATTGAAGAAATAAATAATTCCTGCTACCAGCAAACTCATTCCTCCTAAAAAGAGGAGGATAGTGCGGTTAAACAGATTGATTCTCTGATAAATACTTACTGCTACAATGCCTGCCAAAGTGGAGAAGAAGGTTGCCAGCAGGATGGGTACAAATATATCTGTAGGTTGGGTTGCTCCCAGCTGTGCACGATATACCATGATGCTGATAGGAATCAGTGTAAGCCCTGATGTATTCAGTACCAGAAACATGATCATGGGATTGCTGGCAGTATCTTTCTTGGAGTTCAATTCTTGCAGGCCCTCCATTGCTTTCAGTCCTAAGGGAGTGGCGGCATTATCCAGCCCCAGCATATTGGCCGCCAGGTTCATAAAGATACTGCCTGTTACTGGATGTCCTTTGGGAATATCGGGAAAAAGTTTGCTGAACAGAGGTCCCAGCAATCGGGAAAACAGAGTGATGACTCCGCCCTGTTCACCTATTCTCATGATACCCAGCCAAAGAGAAAGGACACCGGTCAGTCCCAATGAAATCTCAAAAGCGGTTTTGGAGGAATTGAAAGTAGAGTTGATAATTTCGGGAAACACTTGTGTGTCGCCTAGGAAAACGAGTCGCATCAACGCTGTCACGAAGGCTATCAGAAAAAAGGCTATCCAAATGTAGTTCAAAACCATATCGCTAGTTTTATTAGTAATAACTCGGACAAAAGTAGTCAAATTATTCGTTTTTGAATTAGAAAAGATTCAATTCTCTTATTTTTATTTCCAATCTTTGTTTGAACACGATAGCAAAATAGTATGAAATGATTTTAAGGGCAAACTACTCTCTCATTTGATTATTTCGATGAACGGGACGAGAAGGAAGCGTTTAAGCGATTCTCGCGAGTTTAAAGAATATCAAAAAGAGTAAAAAAGACGTTTGGTAGTTTGCTATTTGTCGGGTATATAAAGAAAAATGTTTTTTATGGATTTAAATATGCTTTGAAATGGATACTAATGAAATGTAAAATAACTCTTGGAATAAGTCTGTTCTAGAAGAAACGGATAATATAAGAATCGAAATAGTTAGGAAAAAGAGTTTTGTTGGTCGGATCTGATAATAAAAGGTTATATTTGTGCAAATATGCAGTGTGAATTCTGTAGTAGAAGGAGGGCATTGACGTAATAACAAGTAATAAGGGGGGGATATATGATGAAAACCGAGGAAATAAAAGATTAGTTCAAGCAGTTTGAAAGTATCGTTTGTGATTATCATGGAGTAAAGTGTTGGAGTGTACGCGAGTTGTATTCCTTATTGGGTTATACCCAGTGGAGAAACTTTGAGACCATCATCAATAAAGCGAAAGCTGCTTGCACGAATGCAGGTGAAGATGTGGCCTACCATTTTGCTGATGTCAGCAAAATGGTTTCTGTGGGGTCTGGTGTAGAAAGAGAGATAGATGATATCTATCTTACCCGTTATGCCTGTTATTTGACTGCTCAAAACGGTGATGCGCGTAAACCGGCTATAGCTTTTGCTCAAAACTACTTTGCTGTTCAGACAAGGCGTGCAGAATTGGTGGAACAACGTCTGTTGGATTATGAGCGGGTTCAAGCACGGACAGAATTGGCTGAAACGGAAAAGCTGTTATCGGGTGTTCTTTATGAACGCGGAGTAGATAGTAAAGGTTTTGCCATTATCCGTTCAAAAGGAGATAAAGCCTTGTTTCGTCTTGACACAGCGTTGCTAAAACGTAAACTTGGTGCGCCCGACAGTCGTCTGCTGGCCGATTTCTTACCAACCATCAGCATTAAGGCAAAAGATTTTGCTGCCGAGATGGCTTCTATTAACGTACAACAAAAAGATCTTTATGGACAGTCATCAATTGAAAAAGAACATATTGAGAATAATACGGCTGTTCGGAATATGATGGTAAGCCGGGGAATCTATCCGGAACAATTGTCAGCAGGCGAAGATTTAAAGAAAGTGGAACGCCGTTTGAAATCAGAAGAAAAGAAAATAACTAAGAAATAATGAAGGAACCGCTTGAGGAGAAACTATAAATGAGCTGAAACGGTTTGCTCACTTTCACATGCTTCAGTAAATAATTCTTGTGATGTCTGGTTAGGCAAAATAGAGCTTTTAGCCATATACTCTTTATTATTGGCATAGATAAAGAGTACGCTTCCCCCTTTTATCGTATTGATAATAGGTTTGGTCAGTGCCTGTGGTAAAGCCGGACAACCGAAGCTTCGTCCCAGTCTGCCTGATTTGCAGACGGAAGGGTTGGCGTATGCGGCGCCATGAACTACGATGGCACGTTCACGGGCCCGGTCATTGATTCCTTTTTCCAGCCCGTCCAATAAAAGGGAGTATCCGTTTCTGCCTTGATAAGTGTTTCCGGTAAGATAGAAGCCGAGGGAACTTTTATAAGAGCCGACTTCGTTGGAGAAAGAGGTAGCATAGTTCTCGCCGCTGTTTTTCCCATGAGAGACCACTGATGAGTATAGCATCTTTTTCTGTTCCATGTCAAAGACAAACAAACGTTTTTCGGTAGAGGGTTTGGTGAAATCAATCAATGTCAGTATGGATTTGCTTTTTTGTTTAATCAAGCTGTATCCTGCCACAGCCTGTCGGAATGCCAGGAAATTGACCACCCCTCCCAATTGCATATCTTCGAATAATTGTTCGCCGTCCATTTTTTGAGGTGCAGGGACATCCGTTTCTTACGCCGCCTTGCCGGTTTCAGCCGCCTGAACAGGCGCCCTCATGGGAGACTGCACATACCGGGTGGAGCCGGAACGGACCACGAGAAGGCCGAATTTGTCAAATTCCAGCGTGATCTTCTCCTTCTCCAGGCGCAAATACTCTAGCAGTTTCCTGGAGTTGTAGTAAAATGGCTGTTTGGGTGCATTGAGCACCAGGGCCTTGACCGGGGCGGAAGATCTGCCGCAGGCGCTTTCGGCGCTTACCGTAATCTCATGCTCACCAAAGGTAAGCTCGACCCGGTGGTTGCTTTCCGAGACGGACTCTGCGACCTCAAGGGCGCGGATAAACTCGGCGGCATCCAGATGGACGGAGTATTGGCACTTGAACTGCTCAAAAATACCGCTGGTATTCGGGAATTTCCCTTCCACCAGCCGGGCGGAAAAGAGCAAGGTGCCGCTCCAGAACACCAGGCTTTTCCCAGTCACCCCCATCTCGTAAACATCGCTGTCATTTGAGAGGGAGGCCAGGACTTTGAGAGATCGGGCAGGCAGCAGCAGCTCGATCTGCCCTTTGCACTGCTTATCGCCATCTGCCTCCATGATGCAAAAGCCATTTGAGGCGGACGCTTTCAGTCCGTCCGGTCCGACATGGAGCCGGACGCATTTCATGGGCGGCGAGGGCACCCCATCTTCCGCAACGGCGAACAGTGTATTGCGCGCCAGCGAACGAAGCCCGCTGACAGGCAGGGTGTCGTCCGGAAAGGGGAGCTCCGGCATGGGGTACTTGTCCCCGGAGAGCGCGGACAGGCGAAATCGTGCGTGCCCGGAGCGAATGGTCAGCTGGCCGGGATGTTCCGTCTCCAGGTCCACATCCTGTTCGGGAAGGCTGGCTATGGCCGCGGGGAATAAGGCGGCGCTGATGACAACGCTTCCGGACTGTTCCACAGAGGCGCCCATGGAGGCGCGGATCACGATTTCGTAGTTGGTAGCGGTCAGCGTGAGCATGGACCTTCGGCTGTCCGCCTCTACATGAATGCCCAGGACTGCCTCTGAGGTTGCGGTTTTCGGCGCCGCCTTTGCGGTCTGGGCGGCGATGGCAAGGAGTTCATCGCGTTTGACATGAACGAGCATTTCAGCACTCCTCCCCACAATCAGCGGCGGTGGGCGGGACGATGTTTGCCTTGGAACTGCCCGCACGCGGAATCATCTCGCAGATCCCATTGTCGTGGAAAATGATGTGCTCGGCGCTCTCAAGAGCCTGCCGGGGGAACGGCAAAACCGTTTCCTCTGGGACCCACTGAGGGTATGCACGGGCAAGGCCGTCCAGTGTCCGGTATTTTGCCAGCGTGAGCTTTACCAGTTCCTCAATCAGAGGGCGCCAGCGGCCGACGCTCTCCGGTGTGTTCTCCTTGTAGGGAAACTCCTGGATGAGAACATCGTTGTACCGGATTTCAGGCGTTCGGATAAAGTCGGCACGCGTGACGGCGCATATCTGGTCGTCGCCCACGGCCCAAACAATTTCCCCGGTCTCCGTGTCTACGGCCTGGATCAGCAGGTAGCGGCGGTGGTCCGGGGAGGAAGCGCACGCTTCCTCCTTGATTTCAAAAGGATTATCATTCATAGGTCATTCTCCTTTATGCAATTTTGAACAGCGGGATCTGGTCCTCACTGATCACAGCCTTGGCCGACTTGCGCTTTGCGTGGGGCTTGACTGCGGCCTTCGGCATAGGTGTCGAAACAGGTGTTGCCGCGATAACCGGCTTTGGCGTCTGGAGCGGGACTGGATTTCCAAAGGTGAATTCCACGATTGGCTCATTGACTGCTTTCTTTACCAGTACCGTTTCATCCTGGGCGGTGGGGGCCTCCGCGAAAATAGACCATGCGGCGGCCTGAGGTTTGAGATTTGCCATGCGCTTGAACATGGCGGAAACATCCTCCACGCTGTCCTTGATGCCAAGCATCAGCTCCTTGGCCATCAGGGTGGTCATATCCTCGCACTCGGACATGGCGGCAAGGCCCTCCTCTGAGAACGAGCCCTCGATAATTCCCGCCACAGCCAGCTTGGAGGCCATGAGCTTGATCGCCTTGTGCTGCATGGTGTCCCGATAGTAAAACATATAGACCTCTACCCGCGGGGCAGTCTGGTTGATCCGCCAGCTCCGCCGGCTGGCCTGCCTCAGTGTGAACAGCTTATAGCCGGTGTCATAAAAGATCAGCGTGGTAAAAGCGTTCAGGTCAAGGCCCGTTTGCACAAGGGTCGGATTTGCAATCAGGACCTGGAGCCCGGCGCTGAGCCGGTCCGCTACCCATTGCTCCCGCTTTGCCGGTTTGACCTTGGCCGGCATAATGATGGTGTTCCACCCACGGGCGGTTAGCAGCGTTTGAAGCCTCATCTGGCTGTCCAGCCGCGTCCAGTTGGTGTAGATGAGCACCTTTTCCCCTGCGGCAATCTTCCGCTCCACGATATTCAGCACCTCTTCATCCTTAGGGAGGATTGTACCGGGAGCCACTGTGTCTTCCGGTGTTACAATCGGGTGGCCGTCCAAAGGATGATAAACGGGCTTTTGCTCATAGGGCTGATCCGGGTAGGCGGTCAGAAGATTGAGATAGGCGGACAAAATTTTCTTTGCGGCCTTTTTGTCATTTTTCAGGACAAATTTGAGTTCTTTTTCGATTTCCTTGTACTCTGCTTCCACCGCTGCGGGCATCTTCAGCGCAACAGGGATCTCCTCGTACTCCGGCAGGTCCTTGCCCATGTCGGTCAGGGAAAGAAACGCGGCCTTGTCCAGCAGGAAGCGGGAATAGACCAGCGGCGAGACGCCCGGCAGAAGCCGGGAGTTCTTCTTGCTCTGCACGGTACGGCGGTTGGAATTGTATTCCGGCTCCTGTTCCACATAGGTGTTCTGGATCACGCCGTACTCCGCATCAAATTTGGAGGGATTTTCATACCGTTTGTTGTCCTTGCGCATCTGTGCGGGGCAGATCCGGTAGAGGAGATGGAATATCCCCGAGCTGTACCCGTTGATCAGGGTGGCGGTCATGCCTACCACCTTTTTTGCCGTGCCGTAGAGCTCGGCCATGGCTTCTCCCTGGCCCGACTTATTGGAGTATTCGTGAAGTTCATCCACAATCAGGCCATAGATTTTGCCTTTGTACTTGCGTTTGATGTAGGAGCTCAGCGCATAAGCGCGGTAAGCGCCTCTGGCCGGAAAGCAGGCGTCCGGGTGGTCTTGAATCTCATAGAGCTTCTGGAGCTGACCCTCTCCGCCGGCTTTTTTGAAGTGCTCATAGACCAGCGGGCGGTAAACAAAGCCGTAATCCCCGATCTTGGCCCACTTTTTCTGCCTACGCCAGGCATCCGGATTCAGGGCTGACCACAGAGGGGCGCCGCAGGCGGCGCATTTGTGATTGCCGCTGTGCTCCCGCCGAAAATAGTAGGACTTGGCCGGGACCCGATAGGATACGCCGTCCTGTGTAAATTCGGCCATGACCACGGCGCCGCACTCCGGGCAGCAGAACACCGGCTTGTGCGGGTTGCCGTCTATGTCCGCCCCATCGTGAAGCGGAGGATTGCGCTCAATGGGAAGCGCCTCGCGATTCCACGGCCGGTAAATGACCGCCGGGGCCCTCATGTAGCCATCCCGGGCCTTTTCCTTGGAGAGGACGGCGAAACAGAATTTGTTCCCCCGCTCAAACATCTGGTACAGGTGATCCAGCTCCGCAGGGGTATGGACTACGGCGGCGAAGGCATTCGGTACGGTCTCCTCCAGTTCACGCACCCATTTCTCGGTTACATGGGAGGGGCACAGGATCAGGTTAAAAGTCTTGCTCACCTTGACGGACATCTGGTGGGAAAGAAGTCCCGCAGCCGTTGCGGCGATGGATACCGCTCCAATCTTAGATTTTCCAGAGCCGCATTCTGCCACAATGAGCCCCACCTTGCTCCGCTCCAGCTGGCGCTTGATGGCCTCTGCCACCGCAAGCTGGGCGTCGTAGAGGGGATAGCCGGCGTGATCCTCAATGTACTGGTTGATTGCCAGCACTTCCGGGGACAGAGATTCCGTTGCAGGGTCAAAGAGCGGTACGAACAGCTTCTTGATCCGCTCCGCCACGGTAACGCCGAAGGTATTGAGGTATTCCGTGATAGAGTTGATTTCGTCCAGCGGGTTTAGGCCGACGGTCGCACCCGGAATGGAGATCGCTCCGCTTTTGAGTCCATCCTCCATGACCGCGACGATGTTTTTGTCCTTCTCCTCACAGCGCAGAAGCCACGCCTCCAGCTTACGGGACAGGGACTTGACCTGAAGTGGCCGCAGGATATTCCTCTTTTGCAGTTCCGTGAGGACATAATCCTGGTACTCCGGGATCATGGGAACGGCGGTCTTTTGGTCCACCGCGTCGAACAACTCCCGGCGTTCCCCCGGTGTGCAGAAAATGTAGGTATTGCGCGGCGGGAGATCCTGCTGGATTTGATCGTCGTCCTCGTCGTTCTTGTCCTTGTCCGGCTCATCCTTGTCGCCAGCATTCTGTTTGGCGGATTGGCCGTCATCCTCTGCGATCAGGGTAGCCTCTGCGTACACTCCGTCATGGCTAAGTTCCCGGCGGTACTGCCTGGTGAGGGTTTTCAAGGAGTAGGTGTCTTTACCGTCCTCGATTTCGATGGTAGCCCCGCCATAAATTGCGTCTGCGAGTCCCTGCACACGCTCCGGGTAGCCGCCAAACCGCAAAGCGGTAAGGGTCGGCGTGGGTTTGGTGTCCCATACTACGGTGTCGGCGTAGCAGAGGAGGCGGATTTGGCTTTTGGGGTCGTAGTAGGTGACCTTCATCAGTTTGCTTGTGCTCATTCATGGTCTGTCTCCTTTCTGTGTTTGATGCACAAAAAAAGCCGCAGCCACCCCTGAATGGGGCAACTGCGGTTTTTGTGCGTGGTCGGTCCGGTATTTAGGTTCTGACAAGTCTCCGCTCGGGGCGCATTGGCCCCTCGCGGGTAAAAATCTGACCTACAAAATCTGACCTAAATACAAGTAGAGCATACCACCTTTTTCATCTCTTGAACAGTTGCGCTTTTTGCCAGGATAGATTGGCTGTAAAACGCACACTTATGATTGCTTCGCCCACCAAAAGACTTGCAGAATCTTGAGATTTATGCTATTATTGGGTTAGCAAGAACTAACTTCTGGGCGCCAAAATCAGGAGTTCAGATACGCGAAGGTACCTGAAAACTGTTTCTTTGGCGTTTCATTTTGCTGAGAGGTTAGCTAAAACTAACAAAATGAGGAGGAAACTGTTATGCTCCAATATACCATCGTGGTGGAAGGAATGGCCTGCTCTATGTGTGAAGCCCATGTCAACGACGCGATCCGCAAGGCATTTCCCGTTAAAAAGGTCACCTCGTCTCACAGCAAAGGGCAGACGCAGATTCTGTGTGAGAATAGATTGGACGAGGACGCCCTGCGCGGTGCGATCTCCGCCACAGGCTATCAGGTCCTTTCCATCCAGTCAGCCCCTTATGAGAAGAAGGGCCTGTTCTCCTTCCGAAAGTAAGCGCCATGCTGGACGCACTTTTATCCTGGGACGGCTGGACCGTTACCCAGTTGCCCGCGGAGCAGGCGGCTATCTTCCGGCTGGAAGGGGTACCCCCCTCGGAAGAGTTCCTGTTTATTCAGGAGTCTGAGGCGCTGGAGATCCTATTCTGCCGCAAAGGCGGGCTTTTTTTGGAATGGGCCGGCCACCGGCGTCTTAGCCTCAGCACCGATCAGGTGCTGTTTCTCCCGGTCCGCACAGAAGCGTACCGGGGACGGTTTGCTTCAGAGCCATTCTACGGCACCCTTGTTCGGATGGAAGCGAAAACCGCATGGTCGACCCTGCGTGCCATGCACTCCGACCTGGGAGAGTCCATCTCCCGCGCCTGGAATGATCCCTGTATGTTGAGAGCGGCACTCTGGAGCGAAGCTCTGTTTTCTGCCTTGGACTATATGCAGCTGGGACATATCGGGGACTACTATGTTATCAAGGCGCTGGAAGTCCTGTTCCTGCTCCACGCGCAGCGGGAGGGGCTGGCCCTGACACCGCAGTGCGATTACCATACCCAAAGCCAGATCGAGACCATACGCGAGATCCAGAAATACATGGTGGGACACCTGGACGAGCGGTTGACAGTTCGGAGCCTGTCTCAGCAGTTCCGAATTTCCGGCACAGCGTTGAAGTCCTGTTTCCGCCAGGTTTATGGGGTCCCAGTCCACCAGTATCTTCTGGAGCAGCGCATGGCCCGGGCCGCGGAGCTCCTCACGACTACGACCCAGTCCGTACTCCAGATCTCCACGGTGGTGGGCTATTCCAGCGTCAGCCAATTTGGAATCGCCTTTAAGCGGCGTTACCATATGCCGCCCGCCCAATTCCGCCGGAACGCAAATAAAAATCCATTTACAACGGTTCCTGACCAGAACAGATAGAAAAACCTCAAATTCTTATGTTATTATAAGCGACCGAAATAAGGTGCCATGTCTGGCGAGGGAGGGACTATCCAATGAAGCACCACCGTTTCTGGGCCTGGGGCGCTGTTATCTGCATGGTCATGACTTTCATTACCGGGTACCGGCACCGCTGAATGTGAGGTGAACACCATAATGATGAATTTCCATAAAGGAGCCGCCCTGTTTGTGGGCGGGGTGCTGTTCGGCTCTGCCGGCTTCAAGCTGCTGTCCAGCAAGGATGCGAAGAAGGCCTATACCCACATGACCGCGGCCGCACTGCGTGTGCAGGAGTCCGTGATGGAAACGGTCACTTCCGTTCAGGAGAATGCTGCTGACATCCTGGCTTCCGCTAAGGAGATCAACGAGCAGCGTGCGAAAGCGGAGGAGGCCACCAGCGTGGAGTGCTCTGAAGCGTAACGCGCAAGAAATGAGAGAGGGGCCGCCGGGGGCGGTCCCTCTTGTTCTGTGGAGGCAATCATGAAATTTCAAATCAAACACGAATGCCGCGGGCGAATCCGTGTTCAGGCTGTGCAGCAGCGCATGACGCTGGAGCAGGCCGATATGCTGGAGGCGTGGCTGCTGACTCTGCCGCAGGTGGAGTGTGCGTCTGTCCATGAAAGAACTCGTTGCGCAGTGATCGAGTATCAGGGGGATCGGAAGGATTTACTGAGGATTCTCGCTGGCTTCTCCTATCAGGATCATGCGCTGGCGGAGCTGGTCCCGGTCCACAGCAGCCGGGCGCTCAACCGTGCCTATGAGGAAAAACTGGTGGGTATGGTGGCGTTTAAGGCCGTCCGATCCCTGTTCTTCCCGGCTCCGCTTCGTGCGGTCTACACAGTTATTCGGTCGGCTCCTTATCTGTTCCGGGCGCTTCGGTGTCTGCTGCGGAGACAGCTCCATGTGGAGTTGTTGGATGGAATCTCCGTCTGCCTGTCCATGGTACGGCGGGACTTCGACACGGCCAGTTCCGTGATGTTCCTGCTGCGGCTGGGCGAGCTTCTGGAGGAGTGGACCCACAAAAAGTCCGTGGAAAACTTGGCCAGGAGCATGTCCCTGAATATCGACCGGGTCTGGATGAAAACCGAAAGCGGAGAGGAACTGGTCCCGCTCCACCAGGTACAGGCCGGAGATCAGGTGGTCATCCGCATGGGCGGCATGATTCCCCTGGACGGCACCATTGCGGAGGGCGAGGTCATGCTCAACCAGGCGTCCCTCACCGGCGAGTCCATCCCCGTCCCCAAGCGGCCTGGGAGCAGCGTCTATGCCGGAACGGTGGTGGAGGAGGGCGAGTGCGTCCTTACGGTCACCCAGCAGTCCGGCAAGGGCCGCTATGACAAGATCGTGGCCATGATTGAGGAGTCGGAGCAGCTCAAGTCCACAGCGGAAAATCACGCAGCGCATCTGGCTGATCGACTGGTACCCTACACGCTGGCGGGGAGTGTGCTGGTCTATCTGCTCACCCGCAATGTCACCCGCGCCCTGTCCGTGCTGATGGTGGACTTCTCCTGCGCTTTGAAACTGTCCATGCCCCTGGCGGTTCTCTCCGCCATGAGCGAGGCCAGCCGCTTCCATGTGACCGTGAAAGGTGGAAAGTACCTGGAAGCTGTGGCCCAGGCGGATACCATTGTTTTTGACAAGACGGGTACCCTGACCCATGCCAACCCCGTGGTGGCTCAGGTGGTCCCATTCGGTGGGAACAAGGAGCTGGAAATGCTCCGGCTGGCCGCCTGCCTGGAGGAGCATTTCCCCCACTCCATGGCCAACGCCGTGGTTCAGGCCGCCAGGGAGCGGGATTTGGCCCATGAGGAGATGCACTCCCAGGTGGAGTACCTGGTGGCCCACGGCATCGCCAGTACGGTAGACGGCAGGCGGGTCATCATTGGCAGCGCCCACTTCGTCTTTGAGGATGAGGGCTGCACTGTCCCGCCGGGAGAGCAGGCCGCCTTCGACACCCTGCCCAAGCAGTACAGCCATCTGTATCTGGCGGTTGGCGGCGTGCTGGCCGCGGTTATCTGCATCTCCGACCCGCTGCGCGCCGAGGCTGCGGATGCGGTAGCTGCCCTCCACAGCCTGGGAGTGGGCAAGATCGTCATGCTCACCGGCGACAGTGAGCGCACCGCGGCGGCCATCGCCGCCCAGGTAGGGGTGGACGAGTACCGGGCTGAGGTGCTGCCGGAGGACAAGGCCCACTTTGTGCAGGCCGAGCGTTCGCAAGGCCGCACGGTGGTCATGATCGGCGACGGGGTCAACGATTCCCCGGCTCTGTCCGCTGCCAATGTTGGTATCGCAATCAGCGACGGTGCCGCCATCGCCCGGGAGATCGCGGACATCACCATCGCGGCAAACGACCTGTTCGAGCTGGTGCAGCTGCGGCGGCTGTCCATGGCCCTGATGAACCGCATCCAGTCCAATTACCGCTTTGTCATCGGCTTCAACGGTGGTCTCATCGCCTTGGGTGCCTTGGGCGTCCTGGCACCGGCCACCTCCGCCACGCTCCATAACCTGTCCACTCTGGGCATCAGCCTGCGCAGCATGACCAGTCTGCTGCCGCCGGCAAAAGCATGAACACAGCCCCGTCTGACCGTATGAACAAGGCCAGACGGGGCTGTGTCTTATGCTGTGATTTGTCGTACCCCTGCCTGGGTTTGTCCACGGAGCGTTGGACGGGAAAGGGTCACTGTTTCGCAACTACCAGGTACATTTTGAATGGGGTTACGGCCTGGACCGCATGGGGGATGCCGGCCGGCATGATGACAGCCTCCCCGGCGTTCAGCGTGTGCGGGACACCGTCAATGGTGATCTGAGCGGTGCCCTCCAGGATGGTGGCCATGGCGTCCCCGGGGGCGGCGTGGGTACTGATGGCCTCGCCCGCATCAAAGGCGAACAGCGTCATCCCCACACCAGGCCGCTGGGCCAGGGTCAGGCTGACGACTTTACCGGGCTCGTACCCGACCTGATCCTTCAGGGGAAAGGGCCGTGCATGGGGCAGGTTTTTGATCAACGGTTCCATACAGATCCTCCTCAGTTTGATTGGATGGTAATTTGCAGCAGTTTGAAGGGGCCGCTCCCGCCAATGGCGTGGGTGGTCTGCGCCGGGACAGCCAGACAATCCCCTGCGCCCAGGCGGACCTCGTGCCCCTCCAGGCGCAGAGGCATATCACCCTCCAGCACATAATAGACCGTGTCGCCGAAGTAGCGCTCCTCACTGATGCTCTCTCCGTCCCCAAAAGCCAGCAGCGTCATTTGGCAGTGCTCGCTGCGGGAAAGGGCCATGCTCACCACGCGCCCCGGCTGGATGGAGATGAGTTCCCTCAGAGCCGCCGGCTGCTGAACCGGCAGATTGCGGAGAATGTCCATTTCCGAGCCTCCTTCCGTGTTCTAAAAGTTAATATATCACATTTCCTTGTGGGACGCCATTGCCGTGGCAACCAGACCGGTTCTAACCGGTGATCCGCCGGATGATCTCTTGGCGCAGCCGGGCCAGTTCGGGGGCGGAGGCGTCCCGCCCCTCCGGGCCGGGGAGGTCAAACCACTGGCAGATTGTCGTGGGGCGCGGAGTGAGCACGGCGATGCGGGTCGCCACAGTGAGGGCTTCGTCGATCTCATGTGTGACAAAAAGCACCCCGGGCCGCTCCCGCTGCCAGATAGACAGCAGCATGGACAGCATCTCCATGCGGATTCCGTAGTCCAGCCCCTGAAATGGCTCGTCCATCAGGAAAATCTCACCGCCGAAGTGGAATGCCCGGGCCAGGGCACACCGGCGGGCCACGCAAGCTGGTCGGCTTTTTTGAGCGCTACTGCAAGGTGCTGTTTGAG
>OHAI01001333.1_pt1 | contig 19149 bp, 14 predicted proteins | sample 1577091 | NCBI WGS metagenome assembly OHAI01 (sample SAMEA3541548, study PRJEB24748) | human gut metagenome | biome: human gut; feature: human-associated habitat; material: faeces | place: China | collected 2012
CATAGCAAAGTTGGCCATGCGCCGCTTACCGCGGCACGGCCATGCGATTACGGGACGGCCCGCATGCGCAAACACTTCATGCACCTGAGCTTTTGCATTTTTTCGTGGTGCGCCCTGTTGGAGTGTTATACGCCTTCACCGGTCACGTCGCAGAACTCCGGCTCCTCCCCCAGCGCGAACTGGAGGGGGCGGTCTCCCTTCAGCAGGCGTGAGAGCTCCACATAGCGCACCCGGCTGTTCCGGTAAGTGAGCCAGTAGAAGCGCATGGACTCGGCGCAGAGGACGGAGGAATACACCGTGTAGTCATAGGGCACCACGCCCCGGTCGTGGGGGGTGATCTCCCCCGGCCCGGTGAGCTCCACCGCACCCAGAGGAAAGGCGGCGCTGTGGAGCAGGCGGAACAGAAGGGACACCCCCTCCGCTTCGTCCCCGCCCTTGACCGCGTGCTCCCGGAGGAAGGCCAGCCGCACGAAGCGGGAGGGGGACGACCAGTCCCCGGGCAGGCCGGCCGCCCCGCTGCCGGAAAAGCAGGGCTCCAGCCGCTCCCCGCCCCAGGCCAGCTCTCCGTAATCCAGGGGCCGGAGTTGGGGATAGTTCAACAGATTGGTACGGTGCCACGGGTAGCCGGGGCTGTTGGTCATCACTCCAACCGTGTTCCGGTAGATGTGCAGCCCGTCCCGGTCGGACTCCACCACGATGCTCTCCCCGGTGCGGTCGGAAAACATCCAGTGGATGGGCGGCACGGTCCCCAGCATGGGGATGGCCACCAGCGACACCCGCTCCTCCAGTGCGCGGGCCACCTCCTCCACCGAGGCACAGGTGGCCAGGCACCAGGTCACCAGGAAGGGCGGCTGGAGGGGCAGGGTGCCGGGCCGCGCCTCCGGGGCAAAGTGGGCAAACGTGCGGTAGTAGAGCTGGCCGCCCATCAGGCCCTTCTCGTTGAGGCCCTCATACAGGGCCGGGGTGGAACGCAGCACCAGGGAGCCGATGCCCACCGCAGCGTAGGCCGCCGTACAGCGGGTGGACGGCTCCAGATTGCCCTCCAGCTCGGTACCGCAGGCGTAGAACACCTGTCCCCGTGGTACAAAGGTCACCTTGCTGTCCGCCGCAATGCGGTTGAAATCGAAGTTACGCCCCCACAGGTGCCCGCCGTCCGCCGTCTCCCACGCCACCGCGCTGCACCCGGCGGACAGGTCGCCCAACAGCGCCCGCGCCCGGCTCTCGTTAGAATCCATCTGTTACGCCTCCTTCTGGAACCTATGTGCTTATGGTATACGGTCTGTCACTGATTATACACCTTTTTCCCCTTTCCCGCCACCAGCAAAAGGAGCACCCCGGCAGCCAGAAGCAGCCCTTGGACGGCCCAGGCCGCCGCCGGGAGGGAGAAAGCCGGGTCCAGCATCCCCAGAGTCAGGGGATAGGCCGGGCACAGGCCGCCGTTCCACAGCCCCAGGGCCTCCGGCAGAGGCAGGGCCGCCAGGGCAAAGGGGAGGAGCATCCACACATAGAGCAGCCAGGGCCGCAGGCGGCCCAGCAGCCAGCCGCTGCCCAGGGCGAACACCAGAGGGGGCGCCAGGATCACCAGGGCGGGCAGGGCCAGGGAGCCCCAGTCCGCCCAGCCGAACAGGCGGGCATAGAGCAGGGCGGCCAGGGCCAGCGCCGCCAGGCCCGCACCGCGCAGCACCCGCACATGGCGGCGCTGGCGCGCACGCAGTCCCGTGCGGGCTGCAAAGGGGTAGTAGGCGGTATCCCCGCGCAGCTTGCGGTAGCGCTTGGGCATGGCGGCGGCTCCTTTCGTAGTTTCCTGGCCCCCTCTGGGAGGGGGCTCCGCCCGCAGGCGGTGGGGGAGAGAACCTTGTCACGGCCCGAAATGCTTCGGGCTGCCGCAAGGCTCTCTCCCTCCGGCCCTGCGGGGCCACCTCCCTCCCAGAGGGAGGCAAGGGGATGGACGACTTCTTTCCTAAAAACAAAAAAACGCCCCGCAGGGCGTTCACAGCTCAAATTTTACGCAGCATCAAAAGACCGGCAGAGCAGATCAAAATCAGCCCGACGACACCGGCCAGATACATAACGGGGAAATCGCCCGTGGCCGGGGTCTCGGCAGGGGCAGGAGCCACGGTGGCGCTGGGCGTCGCGCTGCTCTGCGCGGTGACGACCTCGACCTTGGCGGCGGTCTCATTCACCTTGACGGTGGAGTCGGACTTCTGGGTGCGGGAGGTGGAGCTGGTGGGGGTGGCCGTGGCCTGTGCTGCGGCAGAGGATGTGTTCAGTGCGCCGCAGGCAGCCAGCAGCGCGACGACGACCACAAAAAAGGCCGCACAAAAAAAGCGCTTCATCGAGAAAACGCCTCCTTAATTTCAGCTTTTTATCTGTATGGAAAACGATGCAGTAACGTGCCATCGTGATTTGTTCTTTTTGTATTGTAGCACAGTGCAGGGTGTTCGTCAAGCTATTGCAAAGAAATAGTAACAAAACGGCAACAATTTGGGCACGCAAAAAGGCTTCTCCCGAGGGGGAAGGTTATATTTCCCCTCTTGCGTGCGGCCCCGAAATGCGGTATAATACCCTTAATCGTATTGTGTGAGATTATGCCCCAATGGGATGGGCGGCGCGCACGGCACCGAGAATAAAAAAGGAGTTGTAAACGATGAAAGGTATTATCCTGGCCGGCGGCGCCGGCACCCGACTTTACCCGCTGACGATGGTCACATCCAAACAGCTGCTGCCCGTCTATGACAAGCCGATGATCTACTATCCGCTGTCCACCCTGATGCTGGCGGGCATTCAGGATATTTTGATCATCTCCACCCCCACCGACACCCCGCGCTTTGAGGCGCTGCTGGGTGACGGCAGCCAGTACGGCCTGCATCTGCAGTACAAGGTCCAGCCCAGCCCCGACGGCCTGGCCCAGGCGTTTATTCTGGGCGAGGAGTTCATTGGCGACGACTGCTGCGCCATGGTCCTGGGCGACAACATCTTCTACGGCGCGGGCTTCTCCAAGCGTCTGAAAAATGCCGCCGCCAACGCTGCCAATGGCCGCAGCACCGTCTTTGGCTACTACGTCAACGACCCTGAGCGTTTCGGCGTCGTCGCGTTTGACAAGGACGGCCACGCCACCGACATTGAGGAAAAGCCCGCTAACCCCAAGAGCAACTACGCGGTCACGGGCCTGTACTTCTACAACAGCGACGTTGTCAAAATGGCCAAGCAGGTCAAGCCCAGCGCCCGCGGGGAGCTGGAGATCACGACGCTGAACCAGATGTATCTCGACCAGGGCAAGCTGGACGTCCAGCTGCTGGGCCGCGGCTACGCCTGGCTCGACACCGGCACGATGGACTCCCTCGTCGAGGCGGCTACCTTTGTGCAGACCGTCGAGCAGCGCCAGGGCATCAAGATTTCCGCCCCCGAGGAGATCGCCTACAAGTACGGCTGGATCACCAAGGAAAAGCTGCTGGAAAGTGCCGCCCGCTACGGAAAATCCCCCTACGGCCAGCATCTGAAGAATGTCGCCGACGACAAGCTGCAATACTGATAGAGTAGGGGAATACGCATGAAAATTCTGATTACCGGCTGCCGCGGGCAGCTGGGCACCGAGCTGCAGCACCAGCTTTCCGCGGAGGGCTGCGCCATCGGCCCGCTGCCCGAGCGCCTGCGCAAGGCCACCGTTATCCCGGTGGATGTCGATGAGCTGGACATCACGGACCGTGAGGCCACCATCAACTACATCCGCCGCCACCAGCCCGACACCGTCATCAACTGCGCCGCTTTCACGAACGTGGACGGCTGCGAGACCGCCCGCGACGCGGCCTTTAAGGTCAACGCTATCGGCCCGCGCAATCTGGCGCTGGCGTGTGAGAAGGTCAACGCGCGCCTGATCCACATTTCCACCGACTATGTGTTCCCCGGCACCGCCAACGGCGGCGTCGCACTGGACGAGTGTGCCGTGCCCGCGCCGATTTCGGCCTACGGCCAGACGAAGCTGCTGGGAGAACAGTATGTCGAGCGCTTCTGCCGCCGGCACTTCATTGTGCGCACGGCATGGCTCTACAGCAGCTACGGCAAAAACTTCGTCAAGACGATGATCCGTCTGGGCCGGACCCACGATAAGATCACCGTCGTCAATGACCAGCTGGGCAACCCGACGAACGCCGTTGACCTGGCCTACCACATTCTCAAGCTGGCTGTCAGCCACGATTACGGCATCTACCACTGCACCGGCAACGGCATTTGCAGCTGGTACGACTTTGCCTGTGCCATCATGCAGGGCGCAGGGCTTAGCTGCAAGGTCGAGCCTGTGACCAGCGCCGAGTATGCCGCCGCCAACCCCGCCAGCGCCAGCCGCCCGGCGTGGAGCGCACTGGAAAACCGGATGCTGCGCTGCACCGTCGGCGACGAGATGCGCGACTGGCAGGACGCCCTCAAGGACTTTTTTGCAAACTGGAATGGAGAACTTTATATATGAAAACCTATCTTGTGACCGGCTGCGCCGGTTTCATCGGCTCGAACTTTGTCCACTACATGCTGGAAAAGTATGAGGACATCCGTCTTGTCAACCTCGACAAGCTGACCTACGCCGGCAACCTCGAGAACCTGCAGGACATCGAGGACGATGCCCGCCACATCTTTGTACAGGGCGACATCTGCGACAAGGCGCTTGTGACCGACCTGATCGCAAAGTACGACCCCGACTACGTCATCAACTTTGCGGCCGAGAGCCACGTGGACCGCAGCATCAAGAACCCCGAGATCTTCGTCGAGAGCAACGTGCTGGGCACGGTCAACCTGCTGCAGTGCTGCAAGGACGCCTGGTATGACGCCGCTGCCAAGACCTGGAAGGAAGGCAAAAAATACCTGCAGGTTTCCACCGACGAGGTCTACGGCGCACTGGGCGCCGAGGGCTATTTCATGGAGACGACCCCGCTGTGCCCCCACAGCCCGTACTCTGCCTCCAAGGCCAGCGCCGATATGTTCGTCAAGGCGTTCCACGACACCTACGGCATGCCGATGAACATTACCCGCTGCTCCAACAACTACGGCCCCTACCAGTTCCCCGAGAAGCTGATCCCGCTGCTCATCAACAATGCCAAGCAGCACAAGACGCTGCCCGTCTACGGCGACGGTATGCAGATCCGCGACTGGCTGTATGTTATGGACCACTGCAAGGCCATCGACATGGTCGCCAATGGCGGCAAGGACGGCGAGGTCTACAACGTCGGCGGCCACAACGAGCGCCCGAACATCTTCATCGTCAAGACCGTCATTGCCCAGCTGCATGACCGCCTGAAGGACGAGGGCATCAGCGAGGAGCTGATCACCCACGTTGCAGACCGCCTCGGCCATGACCGCCGCTACGGTATCGACCCCACCAAGATCAAGGAGGATCTGGGCTGGTACCCCGAGACCCCGTTTGAGAAGGGCATCGTCCTGACCATCGACTGGTATCTGGCGCACCCCGACTGGATGGCCCACGTCACCAGCGGCGATTACCAGAAATATTACGAGCAGATGTATAAGAATAAGTAAGTCTGCTCTCTTGGCCCCCTCTGCGAGGGTGACTCCCCACTACGTGGGGAGATGTCGCGTAGCGACAGAGGGGTCCGGCTGCGGAGCAGTCCGCCCGCAGGCGGTGGGGGAGAGAACCTGGCCTTAACCCGAAGGGTTTCGGGCAGTGGCAAGGTTCTCTCCCTCCGGCCCTGCGGGCCACCTCCCTCGCAGAGGGAGGCAAGTCTCTACGAATCCCCCCAAAAGGAGCAACACATCCACAATGGCAAATTACAGAGAAGAACATATCCGCAATAACCGCCGTCTGGCACGGCAGGTCGTGGGCGCGGCGGCACTGCTGCTGGCACTCATCGGCCTGTTCACCGTGCTGGGCTGGATCGTCGGGCTTGTGCGCGCAGCGCTGGACGACACGGACCTGCGCAATGAATACCGTGACCGCCTGTACGGCATGGTCATGCTGGACCCCGTCGCGTTTGACGACGTGAACAGCGTGGACGAGGGCATTTTCAAACAGGCCGCCATCTGGGGCACTGTCTATCAGGTGCAGAACAGCGGCGGCAGCCTGGACCAGTACGAGCGCGACCCCGACACCGGCTCGGCCCTGATCCCGGCGCTGGAGATCGACACCTACATCTCCAACCTGCTCGGGCCGGACTACCAGGTGACGGAGGGCACGTTCAGCACGGCGGAGTTCGTCTACCAGTACGACGAAGAAAAGCAGGCCTATCTGGTGCCCGTCACCAGTTCGGTGGCGCTGTACACGCCGACGGTGGAAAAGATCACCAAGAAGGACGGCCAGCGCATCGTGACCGTCGGCTATGTGCCGACGTCGTCGAACAACGCCACCGGTGAGCTGTCCCTGACCGCGCCCACTGAGCCGACGAAGTATATGGACTATGTCTTTACCCGCGGCGAGAACCGCCAGTGGTACCTGACCGCCCTGCGCGACAGCGATATGCAGGTTGAGGTCACGCCGATCCCCGCCCCGACGGATGCCGTTGTGGATAACATGCAGAACGAGGAAATGGGCACGTCGGATGCCGCGAGCACCGAGCCCGCGCCCGTCCCCGAGGAAGGCGCTGAGGTCGCCCCGGATGCCGAAAACCTCGACGATACCGGCGACACCCCGGCAGAGGGGTAAACCCTGAATTTGAAAAGTGCCCGCTTGTGCCATGCGCATGAGCGGGCGCTTTTTTTGCGGCAGCGCTGCGGGCCGCACATGTACGGCCCGCAGCCTTGCCATAGATGACCTCTTGTGAGATGGCCCCTGCAGTTCTGCTGCAAAAATCCGCCGGACACTAGTGCAATCCGCTGCGGAATATGCTATAATACATCTATATATACTTGAGTGAGGTGTACCTACTATGGAAGAACTGCTTCGCATTCTGGAAAAGAACGCCCGTATGCCGATTGAGGACATCGCGGCGATGCTGGATAAAACGCCTGAAGAAATCGCCGCCATGATGGATGAGGCCGCCGCAAAGGGCTATATCCGCGGCTATGAGACGCTCGTGGACTGGGAACAAGCCGGTGTCAACCTCGTCGAGGCTGTCATTGAACTGCGCGTGACCCCCCATAAGGCCCGCGGCTTTGACGACATCGGCATGACGATTGCCCAGTTTGATGAGGTCGACACCGTGCTGCTGATGAGCGGCAGCTATGATTTGCAGGTCATCATCAAGGGCCGCAGCTTCCAGGAAATCGCCATCTTCGTGGCCAAGCGCCTTTCCCCGCTGGACGACGTGCTCTCCACCGCGACCAGCTTTGTGCTGCGCCCCTACAAGCGCGGCGGCCGCCTGTACCTGGCCGAAGAACCCGATGAAAGAGAGTGTACCGTCCTGTGATGAACTACGATGAGCTGCTTGCCCCTGCCGCCAAGGCCATGCGCCCGTCCGGCATCCGCAAGTTCTTTGATCTGGCAGCCGATATGCCTCACTGCATCTCGCTGGGCGTCGGGGAGCCGGACTTTAAAACGCCGTGGAGCGTCCGCGACGCGGGCATCCGCAGCCTGGAGCTGGGCCGCACCAAGTATACGGCCAACTCCGGCATAAAGGAGCTGCGCGGCGAGATCTGCAATTACTTACAGCGCCGCTTTGATTTGCACTATAAAGAGGAAAACATCCTGGTCACCGTCGGCGGCAGCGAAGCCATCGACCTGACCATCCGTGCGGTGGTCCAGCCCGGGGATGAGGTCATCATCCCGGAGCCGTGCTTTGTCTGCTATGAGCCGATCACCCAGCTGACCGGCGGCGTGCCCGTGCATATTGCCACCCGCGCCGAGGATCAGTTCCGCCTGACCGCCGACCAGCTGCGCGCGGCCATCACGCCCAGGACGAAGCTGCTGATCTTCCCGTATCCCAACAACCCCACGGGCGCAGTCATGAGTGCCGCCGAGATGGAGGAGATCGCCGCCGTCCTGCGCGAGACGAATGTGCTGGTGCTGTCCGACGAAATTTACTCCGAGCTGACCTACGGCCTGGACCGCCACGTTTCGATTGCGTCGCTGCCCGGCATGGCGGAGCGCACGATTGTGGTCAACGGCTTCTCCAAGTCCTACGCTATGACCGGCTGGCGGCTCGGCTACGCCGCCGGTCCGGCACCGCTTGTCAAAGTCATGACGAAGATCCACCAGAGCTGCATCATGTCCGCGCCGACCACGAGCCAGTACGCGGCCATCACGGCGCTGCGCCAGTGCGACGACCAGATCGAGATGATGCGCGACGAGTACAACCGCCGCCGCCGCTACGTCGTCAAGGCGCTGAACGATATGGGCCTGACCTGCTTTGAGCCGCGGGGCGCATTCTACGTGTTCCCGTCTATCCAGATCAGCGGCCTGACCAGCAGCGAGTTCTGCGAGCAGCTGCTGCGGGAAAAGGAAGTCGCCATCATCCCCGGCTCGGCGTTCGGTGCCTCCGGCGAGGGCTATGCCCGCATCAGCTACGCCTACAGCGTAGACCATTTGCAGACCGCGATGAAGCGCATCCGCGAATTTTTGACCGAACACGGCTGGATGAAAAAGTAAAAACAGGAGTGACCCCTATGCAATACCGCTCGGTAACGGTGCTGGCCCCGGCCAAGCTGAACCTGTCGCTGGACGTTGTGGGCACGCTGCCCAACGGCTACCATGATTTGGATATGGTCATGCAGGCGATTGATCTGTATGAAAAAATCACGCTGCGCCGCAGCAATGATCTGTCCCTGACGCTGCCCGACAGCTTTGTGCCGGTCAACGACAAGAACACCGCCGTCAAGGCAGCGCTGGCCTTTTTTGACTACACGGGCCTGCTGGCCGGTGTGGATATGACGATTTACAAGCGCGTGCCGGTCCGCGCGGGCATGGCGGGCGGCAGTGCCGACGCCGCCGGCGTGCTCGTCGGCCTGAATGAGCTGTACGGTGCGCACCTGTCCATGAGCGAACTGTGTGCCATCGGTGCGGGCATCGGCGCGGACGTGCCGTTTGCGCTGCTGGGCGGCACCTGCCGCGTGCGCGGCGTGGGCGACCTGATGAAGGCCCTGCCGCCCTGCCCGGACTGCCGGTTCGTGGTGGCGATGCCCAGCGTCGGTGTCTCGACGCCTGAGGCGTTCGCCCGGTATGACACGATGGGCAGCCCTGTCCACCCCGACTGTGAGGCGCAGGAGCAGGCCATTCGCGACTGCAATTTGGCCGGGGTCTGCGCCGCGGGCGGCAACGCGCTGGAGCACTGCTCCGGTGCGGTGGAGACGCCCGCTATCTGCAAGACGCTGCGGGAGCATGGGGCCGTCATGGCCCAGATGACAGGCAGCGGCGCGGCGGTGTTCGGCATTTTTGACGACGAGAACGCCGCCCGCAGCGCTGTAGCCGCCTTGAAAAACGGCTACAAGCAGGTCTATCTCTGCAAGCCGACCCACGGCGGCCCCCGCGTGACGGTCCGCCGCCTGTTTGGAGCAAAAAAATAATGCTTAGAGTTTCCCCTTTCATCCCATACTCCGGTTGAAAGGGGAAATGTGTTATGACGAGCCATACCCGCCGTGTGCTGGAGCTGGGCGTTGGCCTTGGGCTGGCGCTGACGCTTGTACTTACCGCGCTGACCGACTGGCACCAGCGCACCGCCGCCCGGGTGCGGGCTGATACGATCCGGCTGCATATCCTGGCCAACAGCGATACCTGGGACGACCAGCTGCTGAAATTGCAGGTGCGGGACGCCGTGCTGGCGGCCATCCCGGAAGCAGTGACCCGGGCCGACACCCCGCAGCAGGCCGCGGCGGCGCTGCAAACCGCTTTGCCCGCGCTGCAAAACGCCGCGGACAATGCCCTGCACCGCGCCCACAGTGCCCAGCCCGCCCGCCTGCGGCTGGAGCGGTTTGCCTTTGCTGCCCGGGATTACGGCGGCTTTGCCCTGCCCGGCGGGGAGTACACCGCCCTGCGCATTGAGCTGGGCGGCGCGCAGGGCCGCAACTGGTTCTGCGTCCTCTACCCGGCTCTCTGCCTCTCCGGCGCACAGTCTGACTACCCCACGAAAGCGGAAAACGCGCTGGTGTTTGGAAGGTATGAGGTGAGGTTCGCACTCGCAGAGCTTGTGGGTCGAATGGCTTCCCCCCGAGGGGCTGCGCCCGCAGGCGCGTGTCGGAGCGCAACCGCCGAAGGCGGCTCTTAGCGCGTAGACTGAAGCTGTCAGCGGCCCCGCCCGCTGACTGATGAGGGCAAGCCCGATATGGTTGCCTGTTGACGGTCTGCCGCGGCAAACTCGCCCATCATCCGGCCTCTGGCGGGGCCTCAGCCACCTTCCCCCAAGGGGGAAGGCTTACGTAAAAGGAACCACCATGTTACATTTTATCCTCGGCCCCTCCGGGTCCGGTAAATCCTATCAAATGCTGGAAGAGCTGCGCACCCGCGCGGAGCGGGGAGAGCGCAGCATCCTGATCGTGCCGGAGCAGTTCACCTCCTCCACGGAAGGCGTGCTCTACCGCACGCTCGGCGACAGCCTGTCCGCCTATGTGGATAGCTACTCCTTCACCTCACTGTCGGAGGCGCTGCTGCGCCGCTACGGCGGGGCGGCGGTGCCGACGCTGACCGAGGCGGGCCGCGCACTGCTGCTGCGCCGCGCGGCGGACTCGCTGCTGGACAAGGTCGTCTACTACAGCCGCCAGCGCCGCAGCGCGGCCTTCTGTGAGAAGGCCGCGCAGACGATCAGCGAGCTGAAAAGCGCCGGTGTCACGCCGGAAACGCTGGCGGAATACGCCAAAACGCCCGGCGCGGACCGCGAAAAGCTCGACGAGCTGGCACTCATTTACAACGCCTACGAGGGGCTGCTGGCCCAGAGCGCCATGGACCCGGGGGACCGCCAGCAGCGTGCGGCGGAGCGGCTGGACGCGGAATTCTTCGCGGGCCGGGCCGTTTTCATCGACGAGTTCGACACCTTCAACGCGCCCAAGCGTGCCCTGCTGGCGGCCATGCTGCCGGTGGCCGACGTGACGGTCTGCCTGTGCTGCGACGGTGAGCAGGATTCAGACGGCGGCATGGGGCTGTTCAGCGGCGCGAAGCATGTCATCCACACGTTAAAGCGGATGGCGAACGATGCGAACATCCCCACCCACACCGAGGTCCTGACCGCGGACCGCCGCCACGCCGGCGCCCCCGCGCTGGCCGAGCTGAACCTGCTGCTGGCAGACCCGGCCTACACGCCGGAGCTTACCGTTGACCCCGCGCACCCGGCCATCACCTACCACGCCGCGGCGTCCCGCCAGGCCGAGGCCAAGGCCGCCGCCGCCGAGATCGCCGCCCGCGCACGGCAGGGCACGCCCTACAGCCGCATGGCGGTCATCTGCCGCAATGCCGACCAGTACTTAGCGCCGCTGCGGTATGAGTTCCGCCTGCAGAACATCCCGCTTTTCTGCGACGAGGCAACCAGCCCCGAGAATACCGCCCCGGCCCGCGCCGTGCACGCCGCGCTGGATCTGCTGCGCGGTGTGTCGAGCCGCAGTGTGCTGCGTCTGCTGAAAACCGGCCTTGTTGACCTGCCTGACACCCAGCAGTGCGCACTGGAAAACTACGCCTACACCTGGCCGCTGACTGCCGCCGACTGGCGCGGGACCTTCACCCGCAGCGCGGCGGGCTATGCCGGGCGCGACACAGAGCAGGACGTGCAGACGCTTGCCGACGCCGAGGCCGCCCGCGCGTTTTTGATGGAGCGCGTCGCTGCCTTTGTGAAAAAAGCCGCCGGTGCGCCCGCCGCCGCGCTGACAAAGCAGCTTTACCTGTTCTTGCAGTCCCTCGGAGCCGAGGATGCGCTGAACCGTCTGGCCGCCGCGCTGCGTGACCGGGGCCGTCTGCCCGACGCAGATGAAGTATTGCGGGAGTGGAACGTTGTCATGGGTCTGCTGGACCAGCTGGCGCGGCTGCTGGGGGATGAGGTCTTTGCCCCCGCGGACTACGCCGAGCTATTCACGCTGCTGCTGCGCACGACGGATATGGGACACATACCGCAGAGCCTTGACAGCGTCATTGTGACGACGGCGGGCCGTATGCGCCTGCCCGAGACCGATGCCGTGTTTGTGGTGGGCCTTTTGGAGGGCGAGTTCCCACAGACGCCCGGCGACCAGGGGCTTTTGACCCACGCGGACCGCGACCTGATGATGGCGCAGGGGGCCGAGCTGCCCGACTGCTTTGCCAATAAAGTCCTGCGCGAAGGCATCTGCTTTTATAAGGCGCTGACCGTCGCACGGAAGTATCTCTGGTTGAGCTGGCCCACTGCCGCCCATGCCGGGGACACGGCCCCCGCCAGCGCCGCGCTGGCCCCGGTGCTGCAATATTTGCAGGTGCCGCCCTGTGCGCCCACCGCGGTGCAGCTGGCAGCGGCCCCCGCCGCCGCGCTGGATATGCTCGGCATGCTGACGCAGGATCCCGGGCAGGGCGCTGCCGGTGCCGCCGTACGCGCCGTGCTGGACGAAAGCCCGAATCTGGCCCCCGGCTATGAGGCCGTCCGCCGCGCCGCCGACACCGCCGGTGCGGAGCAGCGCGTCGAGGACACCGCTGCGCTGGAAGCCCTGCTCGGCCCGGGGCTGCACATCAGCCCGACCCGGTTCGAAAAATACCAATACTGCCCGTTCGGCTACTTTTTGCAGTACATTTTAAAGGCCGCGCCGCGCCAGAAGGCCGAGCTGGCCCCCAACATCAGCGGCACGCTGACCCACTGGGTACTGGAAAACGCCCTGCGCCGCCAGGGTGAGGCGTTTAAGAATCTGACACCGGAGGAATTGGAGACGCTCGTCAACGATCTGGTGGACGAGTACACCGCGGCCAACCTGCCCGGCATGACACTGCGGATGGAGTACCTTGTCGGGCGCATCCGCCGCAATCTGGTGGGGCTGCTGGGGTTCATCCAGCGCGATTTGCGGCAGTCGGGCTTTCAGCCCGTCGCGTTTGAGCTGCGCATTGATGACCGTCCCGATGCCGACGACCCCGACGCGCCCCGCGTTGACCCGGTGGAGCTGGACGACGGCGCGGGCCATATCGTGCGCATCGTCGGCACGGTGGACCGCGTCGATGCCATGCCGCTGGAAAAGCTGGGACGCACCTATCTGCGCGTCGTCGATTACAAGACCGGCGGCAAGGAGTTTAAGCTGAAGGAGGTCTACTGCGGCCTCGACTGCCAGATGCTTTTGTATCTTTTCACGCTGGAGCGCAACGCCAAGCGGCAGTTCCCGGGCGCGACGGCGGCGGGCGTCGAATACCTGCTGGCCGACCCCGCGCCCAAGAGCGTGGACCGCAGCGAGCTGGGCGACGATGCCGACCCCGCCCCGACCTACCCGATGAACGGCCTGCTGCTGGATGAGGAGAGCATCTACCGCGCCATGGACACGAAGGGCACCGGCGAGTTTGTGCCGCTGTCCTTCAGCGCCAAGACCGGAAAGCCGCTGAACGCCAAAAGCACGCTGGCCGACACGGCCAAGCTGGGCCGCATCCGCGACCATCTGGACGGACTTCTCATCGATATGGCGAAGAATCTGTACGGCGGCCGCATTGACGCCGAGCCGCTCTGCACCGGCGGCAGATCCCCCTGCACCTACTGTGAGTTCCGCTGCGCCTGCACCCACCGCGACGGTGAGCACGAGAGAACGATCAACATCAAGGATGACCCGTTTGCGGAATGATAACGCCTTCCCCCTTGGGGGAAGGTGTCTGCGGCCCCGGCCGCAGACGGGGGCGGCGCGGCCATGGCAGCCCGTGAATGGGAGGCCGCGGCAAGGCTGCCCCTCATCAGTCGCCTGCGGCGACAGCTTCCCCCGCAGGGGAAGCCTTTTCATATAAAGGAGACACCCCCATGCCCGAACAACCCAAAATTCAATTTACCCCGGCGCAGGCGGCGGCCATCTCCGCGCGGGGCGGCAGTCTGCTGGTCTCGGCGGCTGCCGGCTCCGGCAAGACCCGCGTGCTGGTCGAGCGCGTCGTCGGGCTTATCACCGACCCGGTCCACCCGGTGGACGCGAACCAGCTGCTCATTATGACCTTCACGAATGCCGCCGCGGCCAAGCTGCGCGCCGACATCACGACCCGCCTTGCGCAGGAGGTCCGCGCCCACCCCGGCGATCTGCATCTGCGCAGCCAGCAGCTGCTGTTGCAGCGTGCGTCCATCGGCACGGTGGATGCGTTCTGCCTGCATTTTGTGCAGCAGCACTTTGCGATGCTCGATGTACCGCCGGATTTTGAGACGGCGGACGAGGCCGATCTGGCCCGTATTGAGCAGGAGACGCTGGCCGCGACGCTGGAGACTGCCTATCAGGACCCTGACTTTCGCGCCTTTGCCGACCTGTATGACCGGGGCCGCACCGACAATACGGCGGGGGATGCGATCCTCGACCTCTACCACTTTACCCGCGCGCTGCCCCACCCGGCGGCATCGCTGGCGGCCTTTGCCGCAATGTGGCAGCAGGACGCCCCGCCGAAGGATACGCTCTGGGGCAAAGAACTGCTGGGCATTGCGCTGGCCCGCGCACAGGGTGCAAAAACGCTGCTGGAAAGCGGCGCAGCCATTGCGGCCCGCGACGAGGCTGCAGACCGGGCCTACACCGCCGTCATGCAGGACGACGCCGCGCGGGTGAAAAACCTCTGCTACTATCTAAAGGAAGGCGACTGGGACAAGAGCCTGGCCGCGCTGGACGCCGTCCTGACCGGCTGGCGGCGCGCGGGCAGCGTCAAGGGCGGCAAGGATGCCAACCAGTGTGCGTCCGCCGCGTCTCAGCTGCGGGACCGTGCCAAGGACCAGATGACGAGCCTGCAAAAGGACGTGCTGCTCTGCACGGCGGAGGAGTTCGCCGCAGACCGCCGCCGCGCTGCGCCGCTGGTGGCCGCGCTGGTGCAGGCGACCCAGGCGTTTGCCGACAGCTGCTTTGCGGCCAAGTGCGCCGAAAAGGTGCTGGACTACGCAGATTATGAGCACCTGACGCTGGACCTGCTGCTGACCGAGACCAACGAGCGCACACCGCTCTGCGCCACGGTCAGCGCACGGTACGCCGCCGTGCTGGTGGACGAGTACCAGGACACAAATGCACTGCAGGACGCGATTTATTTTGCACTGGCACGGCCCGAGGCCGACAATCTGTTCTTTGTCGGCGACATCAAGCAGAGCATCTACCGCTTCCGACTGGCCGACCCCGGTATCTTTGTGGACAAGCAGCAGCGCTGGCAGCCCCACCCGCAGCCCGCGCCGCTGCCGTCCACGCTGGCGCTGGACGCGAACTTCCGCAGTGCGCCCGGCGTCATTGCGGGCATCAACTATCTGTTTGAGACCTTCTTCTCCCGGGGGCTGGGCGGCGTCGATTACGGCGACGGCCAGCGGCTTGTAGTGGGCGGCGATAAGGACGCGGCCTATCAGGGCATGTGCGAGATCGACGTCATCGACGGTGCAGACGTGGACGGCGACGCCGCCGTCATTGCCCGCCGCATTGCCGAGATGGTCGGGCAGGGCTTCTCCGTGCGCGGCAAGGACGGCCCGCGGCCCTGCCGGTACGATGACTTCTGCATTCTGCTGCGCGGGCGCAAGGGCTTTGCGGCCTACGAGGGTGCGCTGCGCACCGCGGGCATTCCGGTGTTTGCGGACTCCGCCACCGACCTGCTGGACGAGCCGCACATCCGCCCGTTTGCGGCACTGCTGCGCGTCATCGACAACCCTGCGCAGGACATCCCGCTGGCGGCGGTGCTGTTAAGCCCGATGTTCCCCTACACGGCGGACGACCTTGTGGCGCTGCGCCGCGCCCGGCCCACAGGCAGTTTGTACGGCGCGGTGCTCTACAGCGAGCCGCAGCGGTTTGCGCTGTTCACCGACGCCCTGACCGAATACCGCCGCCTGGCCCGCACGCTGCCGGTGGACGAGCTGATCGAGGAGCTGCTGGCCCGCACCGGCTATCTGGCCGCGGTGGGCGCACTGCCCGACGGCCCGCGCTGCCGCGAGGACCTGTTGAGCTTTACGGCCTGGGCTGCCGGTGCAGGCCGGGCGGGCCTGCCGTCGCTCATCCGCGCCATGGACGCCGCCGCGGCCAACGGCGGTTTGAGCCAGAGCGCAGGCGGCCAGACCCGGCCCGGGTGCGTCTCGATCATGACGGTGCACCGCTCCAAGGGGCTGGAATTTCCCGTGGTGTTCGTGGCCGACACCGACCACAAATTCAACCAGAGCGATGCCATCCGCCCGGTGCTGACCCACAGTCGGCTGGGCGTCGGCGTCATGCTGCGTGCGCCCCGTGCGGCCAAGCGGTTCAAAACGCTGCCTTACGCGGCGCTGGCACAGGCCATCCGCACCGAGACATTGAGCGAGGAAATGCGCGTTTTGTATGTGGCGCTGACCCGCGCACAGGACGCTTTAATTATCACGGTGCCGCTGAAAAAGACGGCGTCCTCCCTCAAGCTCCCGGCGCTCTGCGCTGCCGCCGAGGCCACCGGCCCCGAGGCCATGCGCAGCATGACGAGCTGGGCGGGCTGGATTTTGACCGCGGCGCTGCTCCACCCGGACAGCAGCGCACTGTGGGAGTACACGAGCTTTCTGCCGCATTACAGGCTCCACCGCGCGCCGCTGGCCATCCGCGTGCTGCCCCTGCCGGAGGAGACCGAACAGCCGCCCGCACCGCCCGCCCCCGCGGCGGATCCGGCAGTGGTGGAAATGCTGAAAGCCAGCTTTGCCTGGCGCAGTCCGCGCGCGGCGCTGGAAAAGGTGCCCGCCAAGGTCAGCGTCAGCGCCGTGGCCCACGCGGCGCGGCCCGTAGCGCTGGAGCGCCCCGCGTTCTTGCAGAAAACCGGCATGACCGGGGCCGAGCGCGGCACAGCCATCCACGCCTTTATGCAGAGCGTGCCGTTTGACGGCCCCGCGCCCGATCTGGATGCCGAGGTCAGGCGGCAGACCGACTTGCAGCTGCTTGACCCTGCGCTGGCGGACAAGCTCGATTTGGACGCCGTGCGGCCCTTCTTTGCAAGTGCGGTCTGGCGGCGCATCCGGCTGGCAAAGCAGATTTTGCGGGAGGAACCGTTCATCACGGCCCTGCCCGCCGCCGAGGTCACGCCCGCCGCAGGGCAGGGGAGTGCCGCCGCGGCGGAGGTGCTGGTGCAGGGCATTGCCGATCTGGTGCTGGTCTTTGACGAGCACGCGGAGATCCTTGACTACAAGACGGACCGCAGCCGTGATGCCCAATATTACATTGACGAGTACGCCGCGCAGTTAAGGCTCTACCGCCGCGCATTTGCCCAGCGGCTGGCCGTACCGGTGACAAAGCTGACGATCTACAGCTTTGCCATCGAGGATGAGATCGACGTGCCGCTGGCGTAAAAACACGCCGTAGGGGCCGGGCATGCCCGCCCGCGGGGCGTCGAGGACGCCGCCCCCTACATCTTTCGTCACGAGTTTTCCGCCATCCGTAGGGGCGGGATTCCTCCCCCCCGGGCCGTATCCCAATATCACAAACAAAAAGGTCGTGCCGACGATCCATCGTCAGCACGACCTTTCGTATTTATACCAATTTACGCCTGCCGGAACCGGCTCAGGAACTCCACAGTCTTTGCATTCTGCGGGTGCTCAAAAATGTCGGCGGGGGTGCCTTCCTCGCAGATGACGCCGTCGGCCATGTATACGACATGGCTCGAAACGTCGCGGGCAAAGGCCATCTCGTGGGTGACGACGATCATCGTCAGGCCCTCTTTGGCCAGCTGGCGCATGACGGCCAACACTTCACCGACCATCTGCGGGTCAAGGGCGGACGTCGGCTCGTCGAACAGCAGCACCTCGGGCTGCATCGCCAGGGCGCGGGCAATCGCAACGCGCTGCTTCTGGCCGCCGGAAAGCTGGCGCGGCTTGGCGTGGATGTAGGGGGCCATGCCGACCTTTTCCAGATTCTCGAGTGCGGTCTTTTTGGCGGTCTCTTTGTCCTGGTGCAGCACGTAGCGCAGGCCCGCAGTGCAGTTGTCCAGCACGGTCATGTTATTGAAAAGGTTGAAGCTCTGGAACACCATGCCCACCTTGGCGCGGTAGGCGCAAGGGTCGCTCCCCTTGGCTGTGATGTCACTGCCGTGGAACAGCACCTTGCCGTTCGTGGGCGTCTCCAACAGATTGATGCAGCGCAGCAGCGTGGATTTTCCGCTGCCGGACGCGCCGATGATGCAGGTCACATCCCCGCTGCTGACTGAAAAGTCAATATCCTTAAGCACAGGATTGGTACCGAAGGTTTTGCTCAAATGACGGATTTCTAATATCCTGTCTCCTTTCATCGCGCATCCTCCTTCTTCTTATCCTTTTCATCCGGGAACCGGTACATACCGCTGGTATGGGCCAGGGTGTCGGTGGTGGCCAGGTCGTAGCTGTCCGCGCCGTCCATCCTGTTTTCCCACCATCGAAGGATTCTGGAGCAGGTGAATGTCATGATGAAATATATAATCATGGTGATGGTATATGCCTCGAAATTCATGTACAGGGCTCCCGCAGCAGCCTTTGTCTTATACAGCAGCTCCGTGACACCGATAACAGAGAGCACGCAGCTGTCCTTGATATTGATAATCAGGTTGTTGCCAATCTGAGGCATGATATTCCTCAGAGCCTGGGGCAGAATCACATAGAGCATGGTCTGTACATGGGTCATGCCGATGGCCTTTGCTCCCTCTGTCTGGCCCGGGTCAATGGAAAGGATTCCGCCGCGGACTGTCTCAGCCATGTAAGCGCCTGTATTGATGGAAAGAATGAAATAGGCGGCGCCCCACATGGACATATTGATCCCCAACATGGGCAGAAGCCCGTAGTAAATAAACATGGCCTGGGCCATCATGGGCGTTCCGCGGAAAAACTCCACATAGGCGTTCAGAATCAGTTTCACAGCCCAGAGCACGGCCCTTTTAACCGGGTTGTCCCCCCGCTCACTTGGTATGGTCTGGACAATACCCACGGCAAAGCCTATGATACAGCCCACCAGGGTACCTACCAGGGCAATCTTAAGGCTTACGCCTGCGCCCTGGAGCATCGACATACCGTATCGGTTGAATACGACCATAACACGGCCGAAAAAATCTGTTGGCATATCCCTTCTCCTTACTCTTTCACGTACTTTAGCCTGATGGCAGCTTAGTTTGCCAGAGGCTGAACAGATAAATTCTCATTGTGCCGTAAGCCTTATTTTCCTCAAAAACACCACAAGTCTGAA
>OHAI01001340.1_pt1 | contig 19093 bp, 16 predicted proteins | sample 1577091 | NCBI WGS metagenome assembly OHAI01 (sample SAMEA3541548, study PRJEB24748) | human gut metagenome | biome: human gut; feature: human-associated habitat; material: faeces | place: China | collected 2012
TGTACGACACGTTGACGATTGGTATTCCGTTTACTCCCATTCAGTGGGGAAGTTTTGAGACCATCAATGTACTCGGTCAGTTTTCCACTGCGGTGGTTGGCCTGACGCTGGTGCAAAGCGCCTATACCGCTGAAATTATTCGGGGTGGATTTTTAGGGGTCGATCACGGTCAGTACGAGGCAGCGGCAGCACTGGGCTTACCAGCAGGGCGACGTACGCTGCGGATTATTCTGCCGCAGGCGCTGCGCACCATTTTGCCTGCTGGATTCAATGAAATCATCAGCCTGGCGAAAGGGACGGCGATGGTATATGTGCTGGCAATGCCGGAGCTGTTCTACACCATCCAGATGATATATAACCGCACGCAGGAAGTGATCCCGCTGCTGATGGTGGGTGCGGTGTGGTATCTGGTGATCACCAGCGTCCTGTCGTTAATTCAGCACCTGGTTGAACGTGCGTTGGCACGCAGCGAACGACGTTCAGCGATCAACACAACCCGGGTGAGGCGTGCAGAAAAACGCAGTCGTCAACGTCCACAGCAGGAGGCCGTCCATGTCCCACTCGCCTGAAGGTCACGCCCCTACAATATTAACGCGAAAACTTATCCTGCGAAACTTGCAAACCATCCTAAGTTTGCGCCTACTTGTGCCACAATATTTAACACACCGAATAAGATCACAAAACCAATCATAAAATTACCGCCATACACTTTATAAGTCGCATTTGGGAATTTTTGACGACTGGCTTTAGCAAGTAGTGCCGGCACGATTGCTGCCCAAATGGTTGCGGCTAATCCAGCATAACCAATGGCAATCACGAAGCCATAAGGGAATTGTAAACTTAACAATAGTGGAGGTAAGAATGTTACCAATGTGGTTTTTGTTCTGCCTAATACGCTGTCATCAAATTTAAATAAATCGGCAATATAATCAAATAAACCTAACGTTACCCCTAAGAATGAGGTTGCAATAGCCATATAAGCAAAGAAATTCAACACAACGGCAATGTATTCTACTTCAATGTATTTGTGTAACGCTTCTAATAATGCTGATACATCACCACCTTTTGCAATCACCGGAGCAAACTCGGTACGCGGTAAATTACCTTGCACCGCAAGCTGCCATAAGATGTAAATCACTAAGGCTAAACCTGTACCAATAAAGATCGATTTCATTACACGACTACCATCGCGATCGTAATATTTTACGAGGCTTGGCACATTTCCGTGGAAACCGAAAGACACTAAACAAACAGGAAGTGCGGTCAATAAATAAGGCAAATAGCTTTGTTCACCATCCGCAATGGTATTGAATAACACCTCTGTTTTTACAGAGCTCAATAAGCCTGCGGTAGAAAGGAAGAAAGCCACCACCATTCCAACGATCAAAATGGTTGTGAAACGATCCACGGCTTTAGTAGAAAGCCATACGAAAGCTGCAAGAATAAAACAGAAAATTAAAGAGCCCGAAGTACGTCCAATATCGATCGCACTTTCAGCGGAACCAAAGGCTTGATTGAGCAAGTTTTGTGTAATACCGCCGCCAGAGGTGATATAGGCATAGGTTAAAATATACAACACGAAAGCCACAGAAAGGCCGTTGATAATATTCCAACCTTTTCCTAACAAATCTTTCACGATGGTGTCAAAGCTTGAGCCGGTAGGATAATGTAAGTTGGCTTCTAAGATCATCAAACCTGATGTGGTCATACAGAACCAAGTGTAAACCAAAGCTAGAATAGAGCCGATAAACCATACGCCAGCCGTTGAGGTTGGGTTTGCAAGCATACCTGCACCAATCGCGGTACCTGCAATAATCATGGCGCCGCCTAATAAAGAAGGAGATTTTTTTATTGTCATAGTAAAGTCCTAGAATATAATTTTGCACTATTATAATAGTACAAAATTAAAAGGCAATCTTTTTATATCGACAACAATAAAGAAACTTATATAATATTGATTCTTTAACCAAAAAGGACTTAATTATGAAAAAACAACTTAAAAGCTTTGCTTTTGCCGCGTTAGCGGGTGTCGTATTAACTTCATGTGCTGATTCAGCCTCTATCAATCAACAGGCTGCAAGTAGCTATACCCAAGAAATGGGTAATATGCGTGCACATGGTGTAATTGATACTTCATCAAAAACTGCAAAACGTGTTCATGCAGTGTTTAATAAAATGGTCCCTTATGCAGACCAAGCGAATGAAACTGGACAACAATTTAACTGGCAAATTAATGTCATTAAGTCCAAAGAACTTAATGCTTGGGCTATGCCGGGCGGGAAAATGGCTTTCTATACAGGTTTAGTCGATACTTTACAACTAAACGATAATGAAATCGCCGTTGTAATGGGACATGAAATGGCACACGCCTTAAAAGAACACGGTAAAGCTAAAGCTAACTTCGGTACGATAAGCGCTATTGCAGGTGCAGTTGGTGGAACAGCATTATCTGCCGTAGTAGGGGCTGATATGACAGATTTAGTCACACTGACTAAAGACTTTGCGTTAGATAAACCTTACTCTCGTAGTGCAGAAACTGAAGCGGATGAAGTTGGATTAATGCTAATGGCTCGCTCAGGTTACAATCCACAAGTTGCGCCTGGTTTATGGCAAAAAATGGCTAAAGCCTCAGGTGGTTCTAAAGGGGCGCTTGATGTGTTAGCTTCTACTCACCCGAGTGATGAATCTCGCCAAGAAAACTTACAACGCTTATTACCAGAAGCGATGGAGCTTTATAAAGCGGCAAAAAATAAAAACGGTTAAATAAAACAGTCAAAAAATTGACCGCACTTTCATAAATAAAAAGCGAACATCATGTTCGCTTTTTTAATATCTAAAAGAAAACCGCACTTGAAAAATCAAAGTGCGGTTTGTTTTTATCGTATTTTCAATTAATGTTGTTCGTTAATGTGACCTTCAATTGGTTTTACATTTTCATCAAACACTGGTAACGGTTTGTGTTCGCTTGCAATGTAAGAATAAATCACTGGCAACACGAACAAGGTAAACAATGTACCGATTGCCAAACCTGCCACGATAACGATACCAATACTGAAACGAGATACCGCACCTGCACCTGTTGCATAAAGCAACGGTACAAGACCTGCAATCATCGCTGCGGTTGTCATCAGAATTGGACGTAAACGTACTTTAGCCGCTTCGGTAATCGCTTCAACACGCGTTTTACCATGATTTAACTGCTCTTCTTTCGCTACTTCACACATTAAAATACCGTGTTTTGTGATAAGACCAACTAAGGTAATCAAACCAACCTGTGAGTAGATATTTAGCGTTGTCCCTGCAATACCAATAAATCCGAAAGCATTTAAGGCCAACAATGCACCACTCACAGCTAACGGAACAGAAATCATAATCACGATTGGATCGCGAATTGATTCAAACTGAATTGCCAAGACTAAGAAAATAATCACTACCGCAAGTAAGAACGTTACAGCAAGCGCATTACCTTCTTGTACTAACTGACGCGCTTCACTTTTAAAGTCATAGTTATAACCCTGTGGTAAAGTATTTTTCGCATTGTCCTGTAACCATTGGATCGCATCACCAATTGAAGTACCTGGCATCGGTACAGCACTAATCACCGCAGAGTTTAACTGGCTGAAACGAGGCAATGTACTTGGTTGTGGTTCCAATGTAGCCGTCACCAAGCTGCTTAATGGAACAGAGGTACCATTTGCTGCGGTGATGTAATACTTATTAAAACTTTCCGGAGATAAACGATTGTCACGTTTTACTTGGGAAATAATTTTGTAAGCTCGACCATCAATATCCACACGTTCAATGGTTGCGGCAGATAAGAAGCTGCCTAACGTACGGCTGATTTGTTGCATTGTAATGCCATAAGTTCCTGCTTTTTCACGATCGATCTTAATACGCATTTGAGCAGTATCAAATTTAAGATCGAGATTGGTATAAACGAACTTGCTGGATTTTTGCATATCCTCTAAGAATTTACCCGCCACATTTGCTAAATCACCGTAGTCTTGTGATGTGCTGATCACAAAACCAATTGGAGGACCTTGCTCCCCTGTATTAATTTCTGGGAACGCAAAGCCTTGTACAGACACTTCAGGAATAGATTTCGCTTTTTCATTTAACTCATTCATGATAGCTGTTTGGCTTTTTGAGCGTTCTTTCCAATCTTTTAAAGTTACAACGTTTAAAGATTGGTTAGAGCTTGGTGCCCCTGAAATCGTCATCGCAAACTGTACTTCTGGCGTATTGGTTAAAATCTCTTGATAAGGTGTCATCGCATTTTGCACGTAATCTATGTTTACGTTAGAAGGTGCAGAACCGACCGCTATAAATGCGCCCTTATCTTCTGTAGGTGTTAATTCACTTGAAAGTGATTTAAACAACACTGGTAAGGTTGCAAAAATGATTGCTGCAAACATCAACATACATTTACGGTTTACCATCACCAAATCAAGTACATACGCATAAGCTGCATTCACTTTACTAAGGGTATGCTCTACTCGTTGTTCCAATTTACTTGGAGCCTCATTGGATTTTAGCAATTTACTGGTCATCATTGGTGAAAGCGTTAATGCTACGATACCGGAAATAAATACTGCTCCAGCAAGGGTTAAAGCAAACTCTTTAAACAACGTACCCGTAATACCGCCCATTAACGCCATTGGAGAATATACCGCAATCAAGGCTATAGTCATGGAAATAACCGGAACGGCAATTTCACGCGTACCAATAATCGCCGCACGGAATGGCGTTTCACCTAACTTAATGTGGCGGTCTACGTTTTCCAATACCACAATCGCATCATCCACCACCAAACCAATGGCTAGAACCAATGCCAGCAAAGTCATCAAGTTAATAGAGAAATCAAATGATTGAAGCAACATAATTACCCCGATTAATGAAATCGGAATGGTGATAACCGGGATTAAAATCGCACGGAATGAACCAATAAACATGGTAATCACCACCAACACGATTATCGTTGCCTCAACAATCGTTTTGATTACTTCATTAATTGAGTTATTAATCGCAATTGTACGGTCATATAAGATGTCAGATTCAATAGCATCCGGCAGATTATTTTTAATACTGTCATATAGCGGACGCACTTTCGCAGCTACCGTTAATGGGTTTGCTGACGAAGTTGGATTAATCGCTAATACAACGGAATCTGCGCCATTCGCTACCGCACGTGAGCTATCGCTTGATTTATTTAACTCAATATCAGCGATATCGCGTAAACGTACTAACTTATCACCGTTTGATGTCACAATTAAGTTGCTTAATTCTTCAACCGATTTTGTCGTAGTTTCTACTTTGTTTTTATAGGTCACAAAATAGCCATTATCATTACCTGCTGCTGTTTGAATGTTATTCGCTGATAATGCGGACATCACTTGTGTGGCAGAAAGGTTTTGAGCCGCCATTTTTTCTGGGTCTAACCAAACACGAAGTGCGTACTCCGAAGCACCAAAGATCTGTACGCTTGCTACACCTTCTACGGTAAAGAATTGTGGTTTCACCACACGTTGAATGTAGTCAGTCACTTGGCTTGCATCAAGTTTGTTAGAACGGAAACTAATATACATAATCCCCGAACCACCGGTTGATGAAGAAATCGTTGGATCTTCAATACCACTTGGTAATTCAGAACGAACTGAGTTAACTTTAGCTAAAACATCTGCCAAGGCCGCATTCGGATCCGTATTTAATTTCATTTTTACGGTGACAGTTGACGTACTTGGGCTAGAGCTTGAAGACATATAGTCCACATTATCTGCTTGCGCTACCGCCTCTTCAATTTTGGAAGTAACAAACGCTTGAATTAAGTTCGCATCCGCCCCTGGATATGCAGTGGTCACCGTAATCACCGTCGTAGTCATTTTCGGATATTCGCGCACAGCCAATTTCGAGATCGCTTGTAAACCTAAAATAATGATTAACAAGCTAATCGAAACCGCCAAAACAGGGCGACGAATAAATATATCGGTAAATCTCATTCGCTTTTCCTAATTAAAGATTCGTTTTATTTGCAGGTTGTTCTGTACCCACGCCCGCTTTATCTGCAACAGAAACTAATGCACCATTACTTAAGTTTTGCTGACCACCGGTCACAATTTTATCGCCAACTTTGACTTCATCGCCTTTTAATTGTGCATAAATACCTTGACGATCTTTCGTAAATACAGTGATTGATTTTGCACGGTACATATTTGCTGCTTTTTCTGCGCCGCCTAATTTCTCAATATCTTCATCGGAAAGTGCGGTCAAAATATAAAGCGATTCGCCATACATGTTGTAGCTCACCGCTACTTGCGGCACGACGATTTGGTTATGTTCAGTTGGTAACGCGACATTTAATCGAGTAAACATACCGGATAATAATTTTGCACCATCTTCCGGCTCAAATGTTGCTTGAACATCGACTAAACCCGTTGAAGAATTAATTGCTGGCTCAATTGCTGTAACCTTCGCGGCAAAAGTTTCACCTTTACGCGCATCTGCCGTAGCCGTTACTTTTTGACCAATATGCAATTTATCTAATAGGTTTTGAGCAATCGCAAAATCCACTTTCATAGAAGAACGATCTTCCACACGCACAATTTCAGTACCGTTTGAAACATACTGACCAACATTCACTTTCACGATACCAGCTTTACCATCAAATGGTGCCACGATTTGGCGACGTTCAATCGCCGCTTTTAATGACTCAATATTTGCCGCTTGTGCTTCATAAGCTGCTTTTGCATTATCTAATTCTTGACGAGAAACAGCCCCGCTGCCCGCAAGGTTTGCATAACGTTGATAAGTTTGACGTAATGACACCACCTGAGCTTGTGCGGCTTGTAAGCTTGCACGCTCAACTGAGCTATCTAACTCAACTAACAAATCACCTTTTTTCACGCTCTGTCCATTTTGCACGAGCACTTTAGACACGGTTCCTGCACTTTGAGCGCTTAACATCGCCCCTTGATTCGGACGAACAAGACCTGTCGTTTCAATGATTGGCGTCCATTCTGAAGCCTTAACTGTCATTGCAGTCACAGGAGAGGCTGTTTCTGGTTTATTTGCCAAGAAATCAGCAATGCCTTTTGCCTTCATTTGATTAAGGAAAATCATTGCTGCAAAAATTAACACAAATACGCCTAACGCTAATTTCAAAAAGAAAACGTGTGAACGCTTTGGTCTATTAGTTTGAGTTATACTCATTTGGAAAACTCCATTAAGACAATAAAATTACTACTTCTGAATTGCACGCCAAGAGCGTTCAATGACAGATTCTAACATCGCATCGGTTACTGCCGTACCGAGAAACTTGATATCTGAGGCTAAAACTATTGCCGTTTTAAGACTCAGCAAAAATAACATGTGAGGATCTAAATCAGCTAACACATTTGCGGCTTGTCCCTTGAGACAAAACTGATCCCAACACGAATGCTCCATTTCTTTGCAGGTTTCAATAAACTCTGGTAAAGATCGATATTGATTCATGTTTAACAGAATCGTTGGATTTTCTTGAAGAAAATGCCAAATATTCCACCACATTTTTCTGTATTGCTCGAAAAAAGATTGGCTTTCATCAAAACCTTCTTCAATCGCCACAGCAAACTTATTGAACACTCGACGAGCAAATTGTGCTAATAACTCGTCTTTACTCTTAAAATAAAGATAAATCGTACCCGCTGCGATGCCAGCTTCCTTGGCTAACTTATGCATAGAAAGATAATGTAATCCTTCTTTTGCCATAAGACGATCTGTTGCATCAAAGATCTGCTCGCTGACATCAAGCTTCGTTTTAGAGGCTTTTACTTGTCGCATAATAAAAAATTAAATTCTTAGGGTTATATATGAGAAAGGTCATTTAAGATGAACATCAAAAATGAATGAACGTTCATTTTATTGATTTTTCGTTTTTTGGCAAGTGAAAATATAAAAAAAGTGCGGTTATTTTTAACCGCACTTTTAAATTCTGAATTACATTCCAATCACAACGCAACTCGCCACTGATTTTGCTTTATCTTGTGCTGCTGTTGCTGCATCTCGACTACCAAATGGTCCTACACGTACGCGGTTCCATTCTTCACTTGTCGCAATTTGTGCATTTACGCCAGCCATCGCTAGACGACCTTGTAAGCTTTCTGCTTGCGCACGATTTTTAAATGCACCACATTGTAAACCAAATTTTTTGCCGCCAGCCTGTACTTGCTGTTCAGCAGGTTTCGGTTCTGCTTTTTTCGGTTGCTCAGTTTTAGCAGGTTCCGTTTTAGCTGGTTCCGCCTTCACTACTTCTACTTTTTTCGGAGGTTCAGGCTTTTTAACTGGCTCTGTTTTTTTAACTGGCTCAGGCTTTTTCACTTCCGTTTTTGCTGTTTGCTGTGGCTGTGTTGGCTGAGCTTGCACTGTCTGTGCTGGTTGAGCTTGCTGTGCTTGAGCCGCGGCTTTTTCCGCATTCGCCGCTTCTTGCTCTTTACGTTGAGCTTCTAATTTTTTCGCTTCTTCTGCCGCTTTTTGTTCTTTTTCCATTTGAATAAGCACTTGACGCTGTTCTTCCGTCAAACGCATATTTTTTTCAACTGAAGAAGGATTATTATCCACCGGCACCGTACGAGTTTCTAATTCTTTAATATAGTGCCACACCTCTTCTGGGCGATTTGGTAACACACTTTTCGGTTGCGGTTTTTCCGGCTGAACATTTGTCGTCACTACAGGTGCTGGTGTTTTACTTTTTAAGAAGTAAAGCCCTAACCCAAAACCTAATACCGCCACCAACGCAAGAACAATTAAGGTATTGCGATTAAAACTTTTCTTTGCTTTCTTTTTATTATTTTTTGAGCCGCTTCGACCGGCAAAATCTCGATGAGCCACGATAAAATCCTAAAATATTCGATAAATTAAACTTAGAGTATAAAAAACGCCTAATTCTACTGAAAAACTGTGCATTTTTCTAGGGAATTTTTGCTAACTCAAATCCAATGGATCCACGTCTAAAATTAACCGCACTTGAGAAGACTTTATCAGCTCTGGCGAATATCGACTTAATGCCGCCTGTAATTGTTTCCGAGAAGCGTGCTGTAATAGCAACTGCCAACGATATTGCCCCGCTTTTTTGCTGAACGGTGCGGGAATCGGCCCCAACACTTGCAAGCCTTCTATTTTTTGTTCATAGAAGAAAGAGGCCAATTGCGACAATGCATTTTCCGCCTCTTCAGAATGACGACATTGTGCTTTAAACAACGCTTGGAAACTAAACGGAGGCAAGCCCATATTATGGCGTAACTTCAGCGTTTCTTCTGCAAAGGCTTGGTAACCCTTTTCAAGCAAGGTAGTTAATAACGGATGATCCGGATAATGTGTCTGCAAAACCACTTCGCCCTGTTTTTCTGCTCTGCCTGAGCGCCCTGCAACTTGTACATAAAGCTGCGCTAAACGTTCTTCGGCTCTGAAATCAAGGGAAAACAAGGCATTATCTACATTCACTAAAGCAACCAAAGTGACATTCGGAAAATGGTGTCCTTTGGCTAACATTTGGGTGCCAATTAAAATCTGACTTTTACCTTGCTGAATATCCTCTAAATAACCTTCAAGCTTGCCTTTTCGTGCTGTGCTATCACGATCGATACGAGCAATACTATATTGTGGGAAACGTGCTTTTAAGGTTTCCTCCAGTTGTTCAGTGCCTAACCCCGTTGTGACTAAATGCGTTGAACCACAATGACCACATTGCATCGGCACTGTTTTTTGTGCGCCACAATGATGGCAGCGTAAAACGCGCTGATGTTGGTGATAAGTATAAGGTTTTTCGCAATGATGACATTCATCAATCCAACCACATTCATGACATAACAACACAGGCGCAAATCCACGTCGATTAAGGAATAACAACACTTGGTTGCCTTTTTCTAAGTGTTCTTGCATACGTTGCAATAGCGGTTCGGATAAGCCGTTTTGAATTCGTTGATGTTTTAAATCAATCACAAACTGGCGAAGTGCGGTCGCATTTCCAGCCCTTTTTGATAGCACCAAATGATGATATTTACCATTTTGTACGTTATTTACACTTTCTAAACTTGGTGTGGCAGAACCTAATAAGATAGGAATATTGAGTTTTTGTGCTAAAACAATACCTAAATCTCTCGCATGATAACGCCAACCATCTTGCTGTTTAAACGAGCCGTCATGTTCCTCATCTAAAATGATTAAGCCAAGATCTGAAAACTGGGTGAAAAGCGCCGATCTCGTGCCAATTACGATTGCACTCTGTCCTGTTCTTGCTCGCTCCCAAACATTTAAGCGCTGTGTATCATTCAAGTTGGAATGCAATACATCAATTTCTACATTAAAGCGAGCTTGGAAACGTCTCACGGTCTGAGGGGTAAGTCCAATTTCAGGAACAAGCACTAAAACCTGTTTGCCTTTCTTTAAAACTTCTTCAATGTATTGCAGGTAAATTTCAGTTTTACCTGAACCGGTCACGCCCTCTAACAACCACACATTAAAGCCTTCTTGGAAAAGCAACTGGCTAAATGCAAGGGCTTGTTGCTTGTTTAAGGTCAATCGGTTATCAAGATTAACTAAAGGATTATCCCCTAGAGCTTGCTGCCAACTTTTTTGTTCAGTAGGCACAATAATCTCTTCCACATAATCTTTGCCTTTAAGGGCTGACCAAATTGCGGAACTGATCTCATTGTTACCTTTTTCTAGATCTTGCGTTAGCAATAAATTTAAGGCTTCAATTTGTTTTTTAGCGCGTTTTAATGCACCCAATCCTAACGCTTGTTTTCCAAGGTCCGTAATACGCCAAAAAGTGCGGTCATTTTTAACCGCACTTTCTCCATTACGAAGTTTGACTGGCAAGGCTTGAAACAACACATCGCCTAATGCTGCACGATAATAATTAGCCGACCAAGCCAACCAATCCCACGTTGTCGAATTAAAGAGTGATTCGGTGTCAAGCACATCAATAATTGGTTTTAACTTCTCTTTTGCCACATCCGAAGACGCGGGCAAATCCACCACGATTCCTACTCGTTTTTGCGAACCAAAAGGCACCAACACTCGTCCACCAACAATTGGTGTCAAGTCGGGCGAATAGAGATAATCAAAAAATCGGGGAAGCGGTACGGCTAATGCAACTCGGACAATATTCATAACAAAAAAACAATTAAAAATTTTCGCTATTATACGGGAATTAGGTGGAAAAATCCCACAACCTTGCCTTTTAGTGTATAATCGCCGCCAATTTTAATTAAGCGAATAAAAACCATGACAGAAGAGCAAAAAACCTTTGCTGATCAAAAACGTAAAACCGTTGAAACGGCTGAATTTACAGAAGATGGTCGTTATAAACGTAAAGTTCGCAGCTTTGTGTTGCGGACAGGTCGCTTAAGTGATTTTCAAAAAAACATGATGAACGATCACTGGGCTGATCTTGGATTAGATTATCAAAACGCCCCTTTTGATTTTGCCGCGATTTATGGCAATACGAATCCCGTTATATTAGAAATTGGTTTCGGTATGGGCAAATCGTTAGTGGATATGGCTGAAGCGAATCCTGATAAAAATTATCTCGGTATTGAAGTGCACACGCCTGGTGTGGGTGCCTGTATTGCTTATGCGGTAGAAAAAGGCGTGAAAAACCTTCGCGTGATTTGCCATGATGCCACTGAAATTTTACGTGATTGTGTGAAAGATGGCGAATTGGGCGGTTTACAGCTTTTCTTCCCTGACCCTTGGCATAAAGCAAAACATCATAAACGCCGTATTGTTCAACCGCACTTTGTGGAGCAAGTCGTCCAAAAATTACAACCAAATGGCTTTATTCATATGGCAACGGACTGGGAAAACTATGCAGAACAAATGCTCGAAGTACTTTCAGCCAATGAAAATTTAGTCAATACTGTCGAACAAGATTATATTCCACGTCCTGATTTCCGCCCTCTTACAAAATTTGAGGCGCGTGGTCATCGATTAGGTCACGGTGTGTGGGATTTATACTTTAAGAAAAAATAATCATCGAGATGATGACTATACCCATTACCTTAACATAGGAGAAAATCGAAAATGAAAACTCGTAATCAACGTCAACGTAAAAAACTTCACTTAGCTGAATTCCAAGAATTAGGCTTTTTAGTGAATTGGCAATTTGCTGAAGGAACCAGCATCGAAACTATCGATGAAACCGTTGATCGTTTTATTGCTGAAGTGATTCAACCAAACGGCTTAGCTTATGAAGGTAGCGGCTATTTACATTGGGAAGGCTTAGTTTGCTTAGAGAAAATCGGTAAATGTGATGAAAGCCATCGTCAATTAGTGCAAAAATGGTTAGAAGAGAATAAATTGCAACAAATCGAAATCAGCGAATTATTCGATATTTGGTGGGATTACCCAACAAAAAACGCATAATATTTTAAGCACACTTCAGGGCGGATCATCCGCCCTATTTAATAATCATTTTCACTTATTTTTTAACAATTTATTTACACTTCTAATTTCTTTTCAAAATATCCTTGATCTACCTCAAGAAAAGTGTATATTTCTTAAAAACTACTCCTTTTAGGTAGTTACTATTTTGTTATCGGAGCTAGATAATGCTCTCCTTGAAAATACCGAACTTTAAAGAAAAATATGGCGATTGAAAATCCTTCTCGCAGACAATTATTACGTGGGCAATTTTTACAATCGTTACATTCTGAAAACGCTAAAATTCAAGGTATAAATGCTATCCGTCCACCTTGGTCGGTAAACGAAGCAGACTTTACAGATAAATGTACTCGATGCGGTGATTGCATACTGGTATGTGAAACCCAAATTATCGTAAAAGGCGATGGCGGCTTTCCTGAAATACAATTTGACAAAGGCGAATGCACTTTCTGTCAAAAATGTGTTTTAGTCTGCGAACAACCGATTTTTCGCTCATTAGAAGAAGAACCTTGGGCACATAAAGTTGAGATTACAACAGAGTGCCTAACCGAAAATCGAGTGGAATGTCGAAGTTGCCAAGATAGCTGTCCGATGAATGCCATCCGTTTTCGATTACAGCTTGGTGGTGTGGCAAAACCCATTTTAGATTTAGAAAGTTGTAATGGTTGTGGTGCTTGTTTAAGCGTTTGCCCAACAAAAGCAATAAAAATTCTTAATTTTGAAACAAATACAGATGAGTCAATTTAGCGAAAATGAAAACTGGTATGTATGCAGTATTGTTGTACAAGCCAGACCAGAAAAACTCAGCCAAGTCAAAGAAGCTATTTTAGCTATTTCAGGTGCTGAAATTCATGGTGAAAAATCTGAAGAAGGCAAGTTAGTGGTTACCCTTGAAAGTAACCGTCAATTAGCGTTAGCGGATCTTATGGATGAAATTAAAGACATTCCGGGAGTAATTGTCGTGTCTTTAATTTCTAATTACTTAGATGAAAAATAAATAATTTAGGTATACATGCCATTTTGTATATTCTAAAAAATTCAACAACGAGTGGGGAAAACTATGGAACTTAATCGTAGAGATTTTATGAAAGCCAATGCTGCGCTTGCAGCAGCTGCGGCTGCCGGTATGACCATCCCTGTTAAACAGGTTGATGCGGCAGAAGATATGGGCATCAAATGGGATAAAGCGCCATGTCGTTTCTGTGGTACAGGATGTAGCGTATTGGTAGGAACCAAAGATGGTCGAGTTGTCGCAACTCAAGGTGACCCAGATGCAGAAGTAAACCGCGGTTTAAACTGTATCAAAGGTTACTTCCTTTCTAAAATCATGTACGGTGCAGACCGTGTACAAACTCCGTTATTACGTATGAAAGATGGTAAATTCCATAAAGAAGGTGACTTTACACCAGTTTCTTGGGATCAAGCTTTCACTATCATGGCGGAAAAAATCAAAGACATCTTGAAGAAAAAAGAACCAAATGCTGTAGGGATGTTCTCTTCAGGTCAAACAACCATCTACGAAGGTTACGCAAAAGTAAAACTTTGGAAAGCTGGTTTCCGTTCTAATACTATCGACCCGAATGCTCGTCACTGTATGGCGTCTGCAGCAGTTGCATTTATGCGTACATTTGGTATGGATGAACCTATGGGCTGCTATAACGACATCGAAAAAACTGATGCGTTTGTGCTTTGGGGTTCGAACATGGCAGAAATGCACCCTATTTTATGGTCTCGTATTTCTGACCGTCGTCTTTCTTCTGATAATGTGAAAGTTGTGGTTATGTCAACATTCGAACACCGTTCGTTTGAATTAGCTGATGTGCCTATCGTATTTAATCCACACGCAGATCTTGCAATTCTTAACTATATTGCAAACTACATTATCCAAAACGATAAAGTAAACTGGGACTTCGTTAATAAACACACTAAATTCAAACGTGGTGAAACCGATATTGGTTACGGTTTACGTCCAGAACACCCACTTGAAGTTGCAGCGAAAAATCGTAAAACTGCAGGTAAAATGTATGACTCTGACTTCGAAGAATTCAAGAAAATCGTTGCACCTTATACATTAGATGAAGCACACCGTATTTCTGGTGTACCAAAAGATCAGCTTGAAACTCTTGCGAAGATGTACGCAGATCCAGAACAAAACTTAGTATCTTACTGGACAATGGGCTTTAACCAACACACTCGTGGTGTATGGGTTAACCACATGATCTATAACGTACACTTATTAACCGGTAAAATTTCTAAACCAGGTTGTGGTCCGTTCTCATTAACTGGTCAACCTTCAGCTTGTGGTACAGCGCGTGAAGTAGGTACTTTCGTTCACCGTTTACCTGCGGACATGGTAGTAACTAATCCGAAACACGTTGAAATTACAGAGAAAAAATGGAAATTACCAAAAGGCACCATCCCAATTGTACCTGGCTATCCAGCAGTACAACAAAGCCGTGCCTTAAAAGATGGCAAACTAAATTTCTTATGGCAAATGTCCACCAACAACATGCAAGGTGGCCCGAATATCAATGACGAAATTTTCCCTGGTTGGCGTAATCCAGAAAACTTTATCGTTGTTTCAGATCCTTACCCATCAGTTTCTGCGGTTGCAGCAGACTTAATTCTTCCAACTTGTATGTGGGTAGAAAAAGAAGGGGGTTATGGTAACGCTGAACGTCGTACCCAATTATGGCGTCAACAAGTGAAAGGCCCAGGTGAGTCTCGTTCTGACTTATGGCAAATTGTTGAATTCTCTAAATACTTCAAAACGGATGAAGTATGGGGTGAAGAGTTATTAGCTCAAATGCCTGAATATCGTGGCAAAACTTTATATGAAGTGCTTTACGAAAATGGTGAAGTAAACAAATTTAAAGTACCAACCGATGTTCCGGGATACATCAATGATGAAGCCGATCACTTTGGTTACTACTTACAAAAAGGTTTATTCGAAGAATACGCTGACTTCGGTCGTGGTCATGGTCATGACTTAGCACCATTCGATACTTATCACCAAGTACGTGGTTTACGTTGGCCAGTTGTTGACGGTAAAGAAACCTTATGGCGTTACCGTGAAGGCTTTGACCCGTATGTCAAACCAGGTGAAGATATCGCATTCTATGGCTATCCAGATAAAAAAGCGATTATTCTAGGTGTTCCTTATGAAGCACCTGCAGAATCACCGGATGAAGAATATCCATTATGGTTATGTACTGGTCGTGTACTTGAGCACTGGCATACCGGTACCATGACTCGTCGTGTACCTGAATTACACCGTGCATTCCCGAACAACTTAGTTTGGATGCACCCTGCGGATGCGAAAAAATATGGCTTACGTCATGGGGATAAAGTGAAGTTAATCACTCGTCGTGGTGAAATGATCACTTACTTAGATACCCGTGGTCGTAACAAATGTCCTCAGGGCTTAATTTATACCACCTTCTTTGATGCGGGTCAGCTTGCGAACAAATTAACATTGGATGCAACCGACCCAATCTCTGGCGAAACCGACTTCAAAAAATGTGCGGTTAAAGTGGTGAAAGCATAGGTTTTCCCTTTCGTTTCTAGTCTCTCCTCTCTTTAAACAAAGGGGGGAATTTAAAAAACAAGAGCGGTCAAATTTTGCAACATTTTTACAAAATCAGGCCGCTTATAAAAGGAAACGCAGATGAAACTTGATCCTAACCGTCGTCAGTTTTTAAAAAATGTGACAAGAACGGCTGCAGGAGTGTGTGGGGTTGGTATTATTCTTGGCTTACAGCAACAACAAGCTAAAGCTAAAGAAGGAATCGCCTTACGTCCACCTGGTGCTTTACCGGAAAAGGATTTCTTGGCAGCTTGTACCCGTTGCGGACAGTGTGTCCAAGCATGTCCATACGATATGTTGTATTTAGCTTCGCTCATTTCCCCAATGGAAGCTGGCACACCTTACTTTATCGCACGGGATAAACCTTGCGAAATGTGTCCTGACATTCCTTGTATGAATGCTTGCCCAAGTGGCGCATTAAGTGAAGAGCTCAAAGACATCAATGATGCAAGAATGGGATTAGCCGTATTGCTAGACCATGAAACTTGTCTTAACTGGCAAGGTTTACGTTGTGACGTTTGTTATCGTGTTTGTCCATTAGTGGATAAAGCGATTACACTTGAGCGCGTTCATAATGATCGTACAGGTATTCATGCGAAGCTTATTCCAACCGTCCATTCCGATGCTTGCACTGGATGTGGAAAATGTGAACAAGCTTGTGTATTAGAAGAAGCTGCAATTAAAGTATTGCCAATGGATCTTGCTAAAGGTCTACTCGGTCGTCACTATCGCTTAGGTTGGAAAGAAAAACAAAACGCTGGAAAATCCTTAATTGAGGAGCAACATCCAGATGGTTTACGTCCATCATTAGACGTTCGTATGCCAGAAGGACAGCATGAACCTGTTTATCAACCAATGCAGGTCGTACCGAATCAAAAAGTGGCAACACCGAGTCGCGCGACAATGGATTATGTACCAAGTCCAACTACGGTACCGGAAGCTGAACAGTTCCCGAATTTGGATTTAAACATTAAGGGGGTTAAATAATGGCTGAAAAATATACCCCGAATAAGCCAAAAGATGCTGGCTTAGAAGCACGTCAAAAACTTGGTTGGTGGCATGCTTATCGCTTTTTAATTCTACGTCGAATCAGTCAATTAAGTATTATTTTAATGTTCTTAAGCGGCCCGATTTGGCAAGTTTGGATTCTAAAAGGCAATTACAGCTCAAGCATGCTTTTGGATACTGTGCCATTGACGGATCCATTGATTACCGCTGAAAGTTTAGCGACAGGTTACCTACCAGAAATCACAACGATTATTGGTGCCTTAGTGATTGTCATATTCTACGCCATTGTTGCGAGCAAAGCCTTTTGTAGTTGGGTTTGCCCAATGAATATTGTGACTGATGCTGCAGCTTGGTTACGTAGAAAATTAGGTATTCGACAATCATTAAAAATTTCACGCCAACTTCGCTATGTGATTTTAGCCGTGATTTTAGTTGGTAGTGCAATAACGGGTACGCTCTTATGGGAGTGGATAAATCCTGTCGCGGCACTTGGACGTATCTTTGTCTTTGGAACAGGTGCAACCCTTTGGTTGGTCGCAGTCATCTTTTTATTTGACTTACTTGTTGCTGAGCATGGCTGGTGTGGTCACCTTTGCCCAATTGGTGCGATATATGGTGTCATTGGTGCTAAAAGCCTGATAAAAATTAATGTAGTCGATCGCGATCGCTGTGACCGTTGTATGGACTGTTATAATGTTTGCCCAGAGCCGCAAGTATTAAGACTTCCTTTACACGGTGGACCAGAAGATAGCCAAATTATATTGGCAAAAGATTGTATTACTTGTGGACGCTGTATTGACGTCTGCGCAGAAAATGTATTTACATTTGGCTCTCGTTTTGAGAAACAAATAAAAATTAAAAATATTTAATTATTTAATGGAGTGGATTTCATGAAAAAATCATTTATTTTCATGCTGGCTTTATGTAGCGGATTAGCATTTGCTGATGCGCCGCAAGTTGCAAACAGCATTGATAAAACAGCAGAAAGTATTGCACCTGCATTTACTAACCCTTATAAAGATGTAGGCAATATTCCAGTAACTTTCCCAAATCAGCCCCCACTTGTCCCGCATAGTGTACGTGGCTTACAAGTAACAAAAAATGCAAACCAATGTTTAGGCTGCCACTCTCCGGATGTTGCTCCAACAACGGGGGCACCTCGCGTACCTGAAAGTCATTTTTTAACACGAGATGGCCAAAAAACAGAAGGTACCTCACCTCGTCGTTATTTCTGTTTACAATGCCACGTTCAACAAACTAACGTGAATCCAATTATTCAAAATAAATTTGAAACCATTCGTCAAATGCAAGGTAAATAAGGAGCTAAACCATGATTAAATCAAGCATTCAGAAAGTTTGCCGTTGGTTACGCTCTCCGAGCAAAATGGCAATTGGTGGGGTTATTTTATTAACTATCATTGGTACTATCGTTGGCACTAACCTGTTTAATGCTGGAATGGCGACAACCAATACAGAGCAATTCTGTTCAGACTGTCATACTAATGACGTTGTACCTGAGTATCAAGCTTCAATCCACTTTAGCAACCGTTCAGGTGTAAAAGCGATTTGTTCTGACTGTCACGTTCCACATGAATTTGTACCAAAAATGATTCGTAAAATGCAGGCATCAACAGAAGTTTATGCATATTTTACAGGTAAGGTGGATACTAAAGAAAAATTTGAAAAACATCGCTTAGAAATGGCAGAACGCGAATGGGCGCGTATGAAAGCGAATAACTCACAAGAGTGCCGTAACTGCCATAACTTCAATGATATGGACTTTACTCAACAAAAAACTGTGGCACAACAAATGCACGCACTTGCACAGGAACAAAACAAAACCTGTATCGATTGTCACAAAGGTATTGCGCATAACCTTCCACACATGGAAAAAGTACAACAAAGCTTTATTCCTGCGGATATGTTAAAAGCAAATGAAAAACCGGCAGATAACAAAGATACGAAATAATCTAATAAATTGATGATAATAAATCGGCACTCATTTTGAGTGCCGATTTTATTTTTATTTTTTAAGGAAATCTTTATCAGATAATACCCTTAGTGGTTGCATATCACTGTTTC
>OHAI01001386.1_pt1 | contig 18685 bp, 13 predicted proteins | sample 1577091 | NCBI WGS metagenome assembly OHAI01 (sample SAMEA3541548, study PRJEB24748) | human gut metagenome | biome: human gut; feature: human-associated habitat; material: faeces | place: China | collected 2012
ACCAGCACATGGTCTTATATCTCCATGGTCTGCAGTACCAGGTTCATATTGCGTTCCAGGCAGGTGGCGTCACAGACCACCACCACACTGTCGCTGCCCCCAAAACAGATAAAATTGCGGGCCACCTCCTCCTCGGCGGAGTGGGCCATGAGGGAGTAGGTGCCGGGGAGGTCCACCAGCACATAGCCCCGGCCGCCCCGCTCACAGCGGCCCTGGGCGCTGGTCACTGTCTTGCCCGGCCAGTTGCCGGTGTGCTGGCGCAGGCCGGTAAGGGCGTTGAACACGGTGGACTTGCCCACGTTGGGATTGCCCGCCAGGGCCACGATGCGGTCATCGGGCCGCTCACGCCGGAGCACCAGGGCGGTGTCCGCCGCCCCGGCGCCGGTGGAGGTGCTGGTCAGTCCCATAGGGCGTCCCCCAGGTACACGCCCCCGGCGTCACGGCCCCGCAGGGCGATGACGGCGCCGCGGATCAGGTAGGCCGCCGGATCGCCGGCGGGACTCACCGCCGTACAGGTCACCCGGGTGCCGGGGATCAGGCCGATGTCCAGCAGGCGGCGGCGCATGGCGGGCTCGGCCTCAATATGGCTGACGCGGGCGCTCTGGCCCACGCGGAGGCTGTTCAAAGAAGATGGATTCATATCGCCGGTCTCCTTACATACATTAGCTTGAGGAAACTTTGTTTCCGTGCTCTATCCTATTGCCGCGGCCCCGAAAGGGTGCCGGAGGACGGGAGGCGTGTGTGCATGTCCCAGGAGGGAAAACCGGATTTTTACACCCAGAAGGGCTATCAGATGCGCAGTCAACACGCCCTTACGGGGGCGATGGAGGATTATTTGGAGATGATCTGCCGCCAGGCGGAGGCGGACGGCTGTGCGCGCATCGGCCTGCTGGCGGAGGGGCTCAACGTGCGTCCTTCTTCGGCCTCCAAGATGGTGTATCAGCTCCGCGCGCTGGGGCTGGTCAATTTTTTTCCCTTTGGCGCGGCCGTTCACAAAACGTTCCACCACCCCTTCTTCCACTCCCGGAACCGTACGATTATACACCGATACGTTCCATCCCTTATCTGCCATATTGAGAGCCAAATTCTCGCCCATCACGGCCAGACCGATAAGTCCAATGTCTGTTTTATTTAAATTCTTCATATTCATGTAAATTTTGTCTTTATATGGAAACAAAATGCTAACAGCATTTGTTCGTATGAATTACGAAAATAAAATAGTACTTTTGTCAGCGAAAGCCTATTTTTCAACCAGACAGAAAACCAATGCTCATGAAGAACTTCCACATCGGACTATTGCCACGCATCATCATTGCCATTATCTTAGGTATACTTTTCGGAAATTTCCTACCGGCTTCGCTGGTACGGCTGTTCGTAACATTCAATGCCATTTTCAGTGAATTCCTGAACTTCTCCATCCCCCTCATCATTGTGGGACTGGTCACGATTGCCATTGCCGACATCGGCAAAGGAGCCGGACGGATGCTGGTCGTCACGGCACTCATTGCTTACGGAGCTACCCTATTCTCCGGCTTTCTCTCCTACTTCACCGGTATGGCGGTATTTCCTTCCCTCATAGAAACCGGGGTGCCGTTAGAAGAAGTCAGTGAGTCTCAAGGCATTCTTCCCTATTTTTCCGTGGGTATCCCGCCCTTGATGAATGTTATGACCGCACTCGTACTTGCCTTCACACTGGGGCTGGGCCTGGCTCATCTGAAAAGTGAGGTACTGAAAAATGCGGCACGCGATTTTCAAGAGATTGTCATCCGCATGATCAGTGCAGTGATATTGCCGCTGCTTCCCATCTATATTTTCGGCATTTTCCTCAACATGACGCACAGTGGACAAGTATTCGGCATCCTGATGGTCTTTATTAAGATTATCGGTGTAATCTTCCTGCTTCACATCTTTCTCCTGGTATTCCAATACAGCATTGCGGCACTGTTTGTCCGCAAGAACCCTCTCAAACTACTGGGACGAATGATGCCTGCCTACTTCACGGCTCTAGGCACTCAATCCAGTGCCGCCACTATCCCTGTAACATTGGAGCAAAGTCGGAAGAACGGCGTCTCTGCCGATATTGCCGGATTCGTCATCCCACTTTGCGCCACCATCCATCTGTCGGGCAGCACATTGAAGATTGTGGCATGCGCCCTGGCACTGATGATAATGCAAGGCATGCCCCATGATTTCCCTCTATTTGCAGGATTTATCTTCATGCTGGGCATCACTATGGTAGCCGCTCCCGGGGTACCGGGAGGCGCCATCATGGCATCACTGGGCATCCTGCAATCCATGCTGGGCTTCGACGAGTCGGCACAAGCGCTGATGATTGCACTATACATAGCGATGGACAGCTTCGGTACTGCCTGCAATGTGACGGGCGACGGGGCAATCGCACTGATTATCGACAAAGTGATGGGAAAGAAATAGTTTATATTTTGCCATCTCGTGGAAAATAACGAATATTGCAGTCCGAAAAGACATAATAACAAGAAGCATACATTATGAAGAAAGCCCTTATCTCCGGCATTACCGGGCAGGACGGCTCGTTCCTTGCCGAATTCCTCCTGCAGAAAGGATATGAAGTGCACGGTATCCTGCGTCGCTCTTCCTCTTTCAACACCGGCCGCATCGAACACCTCTACTTCGATGAGTGGGTACGCGACATGAAACAGAAACGTACCATTAACCTGCACTATGGAGACATGACAGACTCCAGCTCTCTCATCCGTATCATCCAGAGTGTGCAGCCGGACGAAATATATAACCTTGCCGCCCAAAGCCATGTCAAAGTATCCTTCGACGTGCCCGAATATACCGCCGAAACCGATGCCGTAGGCACCCTGCGCATGCTCGAAGCCGTACGCATTCTCGGTATGGAAAAGAAGACACGCATCTACCAGGCCTCCACTTCCGAGCTCTTCGGAAAAGTGCAGGAAGTGCCGCAAAGCGAAACGACCCCGTTCTATCCCCGCAGCCCCTATGGCGTAGCCAAACAGTATGGCTTTTGGATTACAAAGAACTACCGCGAAAGCTATGGCATGTTTGCTGTAAACGGCATACTCTTCAACCACGAGAGCGAACGCCGAGGTGAAACCTTCGTGACAAGAAAAATCACACTGGCGGCTGCCCGCATCGCCCAAGGCTTCCAGGACAAGCTGTATCTGGGCAATCTGGATGCCCGGCGCGACTGGGGATATGCCAAAGACTACATCGAGTGCATGTGGCTCATCCTGCAGCACGACACCCCCGAAGACTTCGTCATTGCCACCGGAGAAATGCATACCGTACGCGAATTTGCGACACTGGCATTCCGAGAGGTAGGCATCACTCTGTGCTGGGAAGGCCAGGGAGTGGATGAGAAGGGTATCGACACACAGACCGGAAAAGTCCTCGTGGAAGTCGACCCCAAATATTTCCGGCCTGCCGAAGTGGAACAATTGCTGGGCGACCCCACCAAAGCAAAAACACTGCTGGGATGGAATCCGAGGCAGACCAGTTTTGAAGAGTTGGTACGCATCATGGCAGAGCACGACATGAAATTTGTGAAGAAACTGTATTTAAGAAGCAAAGAGCTTTGAATGAACTATTAAACTTTCAGACAACAATGTTAGACAAAAATGCCAAAATATATGTAGCAGGCCACCGGGGACTGGTAGGTTCTGCCATCTGGAAAAATCTTGAGGAGAAAGGATACACCAATCTCATCGGCAAGACCCACACAGAACTCGATCTGCTCGACGGAGTTGCCGTACGCCGCTTCTTCGACGAGGAACAGCCCGAATATGTATTCCTTGCCGCCGCCTTTGTGGGTGGCATCATGGCCAACAGTATCTACCGTGCCGACTTCATCTACAAGAACTTGCAGATACAGCAGAACGTCATCGGCGAAAGCTTCCGCCACGGAGTGAAAAAACTTCTCTTTCTGGGCAGCACCTGCATCTATCCCCGTGATGCCGAACAGCCGATGAAAGAAGACGCACTCCTCACTTCTCCGCTGGAATACACGAACGAGCCCTATGCCATCGCCAAAATAGCCGGACTGAAAATGTGCGAAAGCTTCAATCTTCAATACGGTACGAACTACATTGCCGTAATGCCCACCAACCTTTACGGCCCCAACGACAACTTCGACCTGGAACGCAGTCACGTGCTCCCCGCCATGATACGCAAGATACACCTTGCCCACTGCCTGAAACAAGGCGACTGGGATGCCGTATGCCACGACATGAACCTGCGTCCGGTGGAAGGCATCAACGGCGACAGCAGCAAAGAGGACATTCTGAATATCCTCCGGAAATACGGCATCAGCGAAGAAGAAGTGAGATTATGGGGTACCGGCACCCCCTTGCGCGAATTCCTCTGGAGCGAGGAGATGGCAGATGCCAGCGTCTTCGTCATGGAACACGTCGACTTCAAAGATACCTTCAAGCCGGGCGACAAGGACATCCGCAACTGCCACATCAATATCGGTACGGGCAAGGAAATCACTATCCGCCAGTTGGCAGAGCTGATTGTCAATACCGTAGGTTATCAAGGCCGGCTGACCTTCGACACTTCCAAACCCGACGGAACCATGCGCAAACTGACCGATCCCGGCAAGTTACATGCATTGGGATGGCGTCATAAGATTGATATCGAGGAAGGTGTGCAACGCATGTACCGATGGTACTTGGGAAAGTAATTAGTGACGTCTGATTAGCCATGAATGTCATGCGGCACAAGGTGGGAGCTGTATTGTTTATATTGCTGATACTTTTATCAGGTATCAGCCCCACCGTACATGCCATGATGGCTCCCGTGACCTATTCCGTTCGCGGCAAAGTCATCGACAGACAGTCCAGACAACCCGTGGCCTACGCCAACGTTTTCGTTGCCGGCATCCCCGGGAAAGGGGCTTCCACCGATTCACTCGGCACATTCAAGATAGAGCAGGTGCCTCCGGGCATTTATAGCCTTGAAGCATCCTGCATAGGATACCAGACTGTTTCCACCCCCGAATATATCGTTTCAGCCTCAACCCCGTTCATCGAGATAGAGATGGAAGAGGATGCCAATCTGCTGAACACAGTAGTGGTGATGCCTTCCCCCTTCCGGCGAAGTATCGAAAGCCCGGTCAGCATGCGTATCATCGGCCTGCAGGAAATAGAGAAAAGTCCCGGAGCCAACCGGGATGTCTCGCGCATCGTACGCTCCTATCCCGGTGTTTCTTTCTCTCCCATCGGCTATCGAAACGACTTGATTGTTCGGGGCGGTTCTCCTTCCGAAAACCGCTTTTATATGGATGGCATCGAAATTCCCAACATCAACCACTTTGCCACTCAAGGTGCATCCGGAGGACCGGTAAGCATTGTCAATGCCGACCTGATACGCGAGATTACATTTTATACGGGCGCCTTCCCCGCCAACCGCTCCGGAGCCCTGAGTTCCGTCCTCGACTTCCGCCTCAAGGACGGCAATCCGGACAAGCAGGCGTTCAAAGCCACCATCGGTGCATCGGAAGTCTCGCTCAGCGGAGCAGGACACCTGGGACAACGCACCACTTATCTGTTCTCTGCACGCCAGTCCTACCTGCAACTTTTGTTCAAGGCTTTGGGACTGCCCTTCCTGCCCAATTTCATTGACGGACAATTCAAAACAAAAACCCGTTTCAACGAGCACAGCGAGCTGACCCTGCTTGGTCTCGTAGGCATTGACAAGATGAAACTGAATACCGATGAAAAAGGAGAAGATGCCGAATATCTGCTCAGCTATCTCCCCACCATCCATCAGGAAACATTCACTCTCGGAGCCTCTTACAGACACTACAATGGAAGACACGTGCAATCCCTTATACTGAGCCATAACTACCTGAACAACCGCAATCTGAAATACCGCAACAACGATGACTCTTCCGAAGACAACCTGACCCTGCGCCTACGCTCCACAGAGCAAAAGACCACCCTGCGTTTTGAAAACCAGACGCGCTTGGGAGCATGGACCCTAAAAGAAGGAGCAGAACTGAACAACTCCATCTATACAAACCACAGCCGGCAAAGATTATACGGCAGTCATTCGGGTACGCTTTCCATCTATGAAACCTCACTCAACATCTTCGGCTGGGGGGCTTTCTTCTCTTCCGACTATACCACCGCCGACAAGCGTCTGGCCCTTTCTGCCGGTATCCGTATGGACGGCAACACTTACAACCGAAAGATGCGGCAGCTATGGAAACAGTTCTCCCCACGCCTCTCTGCATCCTACAAACTCTCGGAACAATGGACCCTGAGCGGAAGTACCGGCCTCTACCACCAATTGCCTCCCTACACCGCTTTGGGATATAAAGACAATGAAGGGCAATATCTCAACAAAGACCTGAAGTACATGCAGGTCTTTGAAAGTAGCCTCGGTCTGGACTGGCACCTGCAAGACCGGTTCATGGTTTCTGCAGAAGGTTTCTTCAAGCGTTACAGCCGTATGCCACTTTCCCTCCAAGACAACATTCCGTTGGCATGCAAAGGAAACGATTACGGTGTCACCGGCAACGAAGCACTCGTCCCTACAGCCAGCGGCAGGGCCTACGGACTGGAAACCATGTTCCGCTGGCAGGCATCCGGCAAGTTCAATCTCGTATCCTCCTTCACCTTATACCGCAGCGAATACCGCAACCGTTCAAATGGAGACTTCATTCCATCTGCCTGGGACAACCGTTTCATACTCAACATGAGCGGTACATACAACCTGCCCCGGCGCTGGAGCATAGGAGGCAAGCTAAGCTATATAGGCGGCAGCCCCTACACTCCCTATGATGAAGACAAATCATCACTCGTAGAAGCATGGGATGCCAAAGGACAGCCCTACTACGACTATGCGTACTATAATACCGGGCGGCTTCCCAACTTTGCCCAGTTAGACTTGCGCGTGGACAAGTCCTTCTACTTCCATCACTGCATGATAGGAATCTATCTGGACATACAGAATATCACCGGCAACAAACTGAAGCAGCCGGATGTGATAATGAGTACGGGCATCATCGAAAATCCGTCTGCTCCTGTTGCCGAACAGCGCTATAAAATGAAATACCTCAAGCAGGAAAGCGGCACTATCCTGCCCACTTTAGGTATAACTGTCGAGTTTTAGCAAATAGCCGCCATAAAAACTATTTTCCCTATAAAAGTTTGCTTTCTATATATAAACCCTTATATTTGCACAATTTTCAATCAAATGTGCAATTAATATCATGGAACAAAGTTTTATCGCCTATATAGAGAATAGTATAAAGGAAAATTGGGATTTAGACGCTCTGACCGACTACAAGGGAGCAACCCTACAATATAAGGACGTAGCCCGCAAAATAGAAAAGCTGCATATCATTTTTGAGGCAAGCGGCATCAAGAAAGGTGATAAGATTGCCGTCTGTGGCCGCAACAGTTCCCACTGGGGCGTAACGTTCCTCGCAACATTGACCTACGGTGCGGTAATCGTTCCCATCCTTCACGAGTTCAAGGCAGATAATGTACACAACATCGTGAACCATTCCGAAGCCAAACTGCTTTTCGTAGGCGACCAGGTTTGGGAAAACCTCAACGAAAGTGCCATGCCGCTGCTGGAGGGCATCATGATGATGGCAGACTTCTACATTCTTGTCTCCCGCAGCGAAAAGTTGGACTATGCCCGCGAACATCTCAACGAAATGTTCGGTAAGAAATACCCCAAGAACTTCCGCAAGGAACATGTCAGTTATCACAAGGACCAGCCCGACGAACTGGCTGTCATCAATTATACATCCGGCACCACCAGTTACTCCAAAGGAGTGATGCTGCCCTACCGCAGCCTTTGGTCAAACACCACTTTTGCTTTCGAAGTATTGCCGCTGAAAGCCGGTGACAAGATTGTCTCCATGCTGCCAATGGCGCATATGTACGGACTTGCATTCGAGTTTCTGTATGAATTCGCCGTAGGTTGCCACATATTCTTCCTCACCCGCATGCCCAGCCCCAAAATCATTTTCCAGGCTTTCACCGAAGTGAAGCCTAACCTGATTGTGGCTGTTCCGCTCATTATCGAAAAGATTATAAAGAAGAGCGTACTGCCCAAGCTGGAAACTCCCGCCATGAAACTGTTGCTGAAAGTACCCATCATCAATGACAAGATAAAGGCGACCGTACGCGAACAAATGATTCAAGCCTTTGGCGGAAACTTTGCAGAAATCATTGTAGGAGGAGCTGCCTTCAACCAGGAAGTGGAGCAGTTCTTAAAGATGATAGATTTCCCCTATACGGTAGGCTATGGAATGACGGAATGCGGCCCCATCATCTGTTACGAGGATTGGACCCGCTTCAAACCCGGTTCATGCGGAAAGGCTGCACCGCGTATGGAGGTGAAAATCCTATCATCCGATCCCGAAAACATTCCGGGAGAGATTGTCTGCCGTGGTCCCAATGTCATGCTGGGTTACTACAAGAACGACGAGGCCACCGGAGAGGTACTCGACAAAGACGGCTGGCTGCACACCGGAGACCTTGCCCTGATGGATGCCGAAGGCAACGTAAGCATCAAGGGACGCAGCAAGAACATGCTCCTTGGTCCGAGCGGTCAGAATATCTACCCGGAAGAGATAGAAGACAAACTGAACAATATGCCGTATGTAGCCGAAAGCATCATCGTGCAGCAGAATGAGAAACTAGTAGGTCTGGTTTACCCCGACTTCGATGATGCCTTTGCCCATGGGCTGAACAATGACGACATCGAACGCGTCATGGAGGAAAACCGTGTGGTACTGAATGCAGAACTGCCCGCATACAGCCAGATATTCAAAATGAAAATCTATCCTGAAGAATTTGAAAAAACGCCGAAGAAATCTATCAAGCGCTTCTTGTATCAGGAGGCCAAAGGATAATGTAAAAAAACAATTAAACTACAACCTATCTAACCCTTTCTAAATTATTATCTAAATGAGAAACGAATTATTATTATCCGCCATGCTTCCGATATGCGGAATGGCGGGAGAAGCGTATGGCATGCCGCCTGGGGATGCCGTACCTGCTCCAAAAGAGCAGCCAAACATCATTCTGTTCCTAGTGGATGACATGGGATGGCAAGACACGTCCCTCCCCTTTTGGACACAGCGTACCAAGTACAACGATACGTACCATACTCCCAACATGGAACGGATGGCCGCACAAGGCAAAATGTTTACGCAGGCCTATGCATGCAGCATCAGTTCACCTACGCGTGTCAGCCTTTTTACGGGAATGAATGCTGCCAGGCACCGAGTCACCAGTTGGACCCTCCGTAAGAACACGACCCATGAACAACCCGACTCGGTCATGATTTATCCGGAATGGAACGTTAACGGCATTTGTCAAGAGCCTGGCGTGGAACGGACCACACAAGTCACCTCCCTGGCCGAAGTGCTCAAAGACCATGGCTATCACACCATTCATTGCGGAAAAGCCCACTTCGGTGCTGAAGGCACTCCCGGAGCCGACCCGTTGAAAATGGGGTTTGAAGTGAACATAGCCGGACATGCCGCTGGTTCACCTGCCAGCTACTATGGCAAGGAGAATTTCGGCAACAAAACAGACGGTAAAAGCCCGCTGGCTGCCGTACCCGGTCTGGAGAAATATCATGGAACCGACACTTTCCTAAGTGAAGCCCTTACCATAGAGGCCATGAAGGCACTGGACGATGCACAGCAGACTGACAAGCCATTCTTTCTGTACATGGCACACTATGCCATCCATACCCCTATACAACCTGACATGCGTTTCTACCAGAAGTACCTGGACAAAGGCCTTCCTCCGGTAGAAGCCGCCTATGCCACTCTCATTGAGGGTATGGACAAAAGTCTGGGAGACATCATGGACTATCTGGACAAGAACAACCTGACGGAAAACACTATCCTCATCTTCATGTCCGACAATGGCGGTTTGGCGGCCCATACCCGCGCCGGGCAATTGCATATCCAGAACTATCCGCTCAATAGTGGTAAAGGTTCCGCCTACGAAGGAGGCATACGTGAACCGATGATTGTCCGCTGGCCGGGCATCGTAGCGCCCCAAACCCAATGCGACCATTACCTGATGATAGAGGACTTCTTCCCCACCATCCTTGAGATGGCAGGCGTAGACAACTATACAACCGTACAGCAACGCGACGGTATCAGTTTCATGCCATTGCTCACCGGAAAAGGTAAAATGAAAGACCGTGATATCTACTGGCATTATCCCAATAGCTGGGGTCCTTCCGGCCCGGGCATCGGAGCCACTTGCTCCATCCGTTCGGGCGAGTGGAAGCTGGTGTATTATTTCGGTGACGGTAGACGGGAACTTTTCAACATCCCCGCCGACATCAGTGAAAAACATGATATGGCCCGAGAGAAGCCTGAAGTTGTCAAAGAGTTGTCACGGAAATTAAGTAATTACCTCCGGTCTGTGGATGCGCAGCGCCCTCTGTTGCGTGCCACCCGCCAACCAGCTCCCTGGCCGGACGAAATATAGAAAAAAGTATGAAACGAAACCTTTCCCTCCTCCTTGTGTCCCTGCTTTTTGCAGGGACAGCTCTTGCCCAAGAACATAATCCGGGCAGCGTACAGCCGGATACGATTCAGAAATCCTCCGAGAAATCTTTCCGGAAACAACGCTCTCCACGAACAGACCATGGCCCGGTAGGTATCAATATCTCCTTATGGAAAAACATCTCCACACAGCGGACTGATACCATAGGAAGCACCTGCTTCAATCTGGGTGTGTTCTCATCCATGAACCGTCTGAATGGCCTCGGCATGAATATTCTTGGCAGTATAACCGGCAGGGATGTGAACGGTGTACAGATGGCAGGTCTGTCAAATATGGTGGGGGGAAGCATGCGAGGCATGCAGATAGCAGGAATTACCAACATCAATGGCAACAACCTTATCGGAGTATCCGTTTCGGGACTGGTAGGTATCACCGGAAACCATGCGCAAGGCGTCATCATTTCCGGTCTGGCAAACATCAGTGGGGACTATAATCGTGGCGCCTCCATAGGCGGCCTGTTGAATATCAGCGGAGAAGGTGCTTCCGGCATACACTTTGCCGGACTCGCCAATATTTCCGGTGGAAATTTCAAAGGATTTTCAGGGGCCGGCCTGCTAAGTGTAATCGGTGAAGACTTGAATGGCATGCAGATGTCCGCCCTTACCAACATCACCGCCGGAGATATGACCGGTGTTCAGGTTTCCGGCCTGGGCAATGTGGTGGGTGGTACAGCCCGAGGATTACAAATAGGCGCTGCCAATATGGCCATACGTGCCAAAGGGCTTCAAATAGGTCTATTCAACTACTACAAAGAAAAATTAGATGGTTTCCAGTTGGGATTAGTCAATGCCAATCCCCAAACAAAAGTTCAACTGATGTTTTTCGGTGGTAATGCCACCAAGCTGAATGTAGGTGCCCGTTTCAAGAACCGGCTCTTCTATACCATCCTCGGTGGCGGTACCCATTATCTGGATTTTGGCGATAAGTTTTCCGCTGCCCTCTTCTACCGTGCCGGTCTTGAATTACCGCTCTACAAACAGCTGTTCATCAGCGGAGATCTGGGATACCAACATATAGAAACCTTCAAGAACAAGGACTACGGCATTCCGGCACGTCTCTATGCCCTCCAGGCACGTGTCAATCTGGAATACCACCTGACCGAGCGCTTTGGCATATTCCTCACCGGCGGTTATGGCGGCAGCCGCTACTACACCCAAGGGAAAACCTATGACAAAGGCATCATTGTAGAGGGCGGGGTGACGATACTGAAATTATAAATTATTGTTTCTCCTTAATCAGCCCCGTCCTATACGCCACCAGCAGTTTCATCAAATCCTGAATCTGCGTAACGAGTTCACTTCCTTTATCCGTATCCTTCACCATCATACGCTGCGAATTGAATTCGACAACCAGGGTTGTAGACTTGATGTCTTGTCCTTCTTCAATGGCTTTCTGACGGCTCTGGAACGGCTCATGCTGCACCAACTGCAAGCCGTGGGAATGATATACCAGCGTATATCCCGCAATTCCCGTTTCCGGCTGATAGGCTTTTGAAAAACCACCGTCAATCACCAGCAGCTTACCATCCGCTTTGATGGGTTTCTCACCTTTAATGGTCTTTACCGGTACATGTCCGTTGATGATATGCGAATGTGGCCCCGGCTTCACGCCGAACTCTTCAAGAATGCGGTCACACACCTCAGCCTCGTTGCGCAAAGCATAGTAATGCCCTTTCGTCTCCTTATGCAATGTTTTGTCGGCCACAAAATAGCGTTCAAAGGTAGCCATCTTGTCTTTATCGAAGGAAGGGGCATCCGGTCCGCACCACATGTACCAGACATAATCCAGTGCAAACTGTTTCTCGTCCGAACCGTCCTCGTCAAAGTAAGCGGTACGTATCAGCTGGTCGGTCTTTTTCAGCAACTTACGTCCCCAGTATTCCTTTTGGCCGATGCGGACATGTTTAAAACTGCCGTCCGCATTCAGAGGCACGGAAGCATGATAAAGCAGGTTACTGTTGCACACCAGATACATGCCGCCATACGTAAACAAGCAGCGCATGTGCTTCTTCATCTTCTCGCTGTTCATGAAAGAAGAATGAATCCGGTGCATCAGTTCGCGCTCTTCGTCCGACAGACGATACGGGTCCGCCGGGTCTACGGTGGGGAAATTCACATCGCGCAACGGATATTCCTTGCCTTCGTATACAAACACACCACGCTCGAAATCCACCAGATGCAGCAGTTTCCGGTTCTCCATACCGAACTCAGGACGGCGGCTGATGATTTCCGCCTCCAGTTTCAACTGGATAACCGTAATCGCCTTGTGCATCTGTGTAATCAGCCGCAAGGTCTTCTCATTGTATTCCGCATCGGCAAAGTTCATTTTCGGCGCAAAGATGGTGCAAGGGTCATCCGCATAGGTATCCATGGCAAACGTTGCAAGCGGCAACAGATTGATGCCATAACCATCCTCCAGCGTTGCTAAATTGGCATAGCGCATCGACATACGGATTACGTTGGCTATACAAGCATCATTACCCGATGCGGCACCCATCCACAGAATATCGTGGTTACCCCATTGGATGTCGAAATTATGATAATCACAGAGAGTATCCATGATAATATGCGCACCCGGTCCGCGGTCGTATATATCGCCCACGATATGCAGCGAGTCGATGGTCAAGCGCTGGATAAGGTTGCACATCGCCACAATAAAATCATCCGCACGCTTCGTAGAGATAATGGTACTGATTATGACATTGATATAGGCATGCTTGTTAGGTTCGATGCTCGATTCGTGCAACAGCTCTTGAATGATATACGAGAACTCTGCTGGAAGTGCCTTGCGTACTTTCGAACGGGTATATTTGGACGAAACGTTCTGGCATACTTTTACCAACTGGTTCAGTGTTATCAAATACCAGTCATCCAGGTCCGTTTCCTGCTCCTTGATAAGTTGCAGCTTCTCTTCCGGATAATAAATTAACGTACAGATTTCCTTCTTCTCACTTTCGCGCAGTGTATGCCCGAATATTTCGTTCACCTTACGTTTCACTGCCCCCGATGCATTCTTCAGCACATGCTGAAAAGCCTCATACTCGCCATGAATATCCGTCAGAAAATGCTCTGTACCTTTCGGCAGATTCAGAATGGCCTCCAGATTGATGATTTCTGTACTGGCATCAGCAATGGTAGGAAAACTGCGTGATAATAATTGCAAATAACGCAAGTCATTGACAATACTTTCCGGAGTTATATTTCCCATAGTTATTTAATTGATAGTTGATAATTGACAGTTGATAATATCCCTCATTCTTCATTATCCATTAATGAAGAACATGAGCAGCACTTGGGCTATAATTACCCGTAGAAACATGCACAGCGGATAAACCGTAGCATAAGCTACAGACGGATTGTCTCCCGGAATGGTGTCGTTGGCGTAGTTCAGCGCCATGGGGTTTGCCATGCTTCCGCACAGCATACCCGCCATTGTTCCGAAATCTATCTTCAGCCACTTGAAAGTAACGATACCCATAATCAATACCGGAACCACAGTCAACGCAAAACCCGTAGCAATCCATAACAGCCCTTCCGGCCGGAATACCGTATCGAAGAAATGGGCACCCGCATCCAGTCCCAGGCAAGCCAGGTAAAGAGACAATCCCAATGCACGGAGCATCAGGTTCGCACTGCGCGTAGTATAAGTCACCATGTGCATTCTCGGGCCGAATGTTCCGATAAGAATACCTACGATGATAGGACCTCCTGCCAATCCGAGCCGCACGGGAGCGCTGATGCCGGGAATGGAAATAGGAATTGCCCCCAAAGCCAGACCGATGACAATGCCGATAAATACCGCCACCAAGTTCGGTTCCTTCAGGCTTTTCACAGCATTGCCCAGCACCTTCTCCACATTTTGTATGGCAGCGGCTTCGCCCACTACGGTCAGGCGGTCACCCAATTGCAAGGTCAGTTCCGCCGTGGCCAGCAGCTGCACGCCGCTACGATAGACCCGGCTGATATTGATGCCGTAATGATTACGCAGATGGAGAGAGCCCAGCTTCTTGCCGTTCAGTTCCGGGCGCGTCACCACGATACGTTGCGAAATCAACTGGCTGTCTATGGCATTCCAGTCTATATCTTCCTTGTTCCAGTCGGTATGCTCCTGCTCGCCGAAAAGCACGGTCAGAGCCGACGTATTTTTCTCCGAGGTAATCACCAGCAGGCGGTCACCTTCCTTTATAATCTTTTCCGAGGTAGGGATACTCACATTCCCATCCCGCCACAAGCGGGAAATCACGAACTTCGGATAACTGTTCAGCCCACCTATTTCCTTGATACTCTTGTTGAAGATGGCAGGATTGTGCACCTGGAACGCAACAATGTAAGGCTTGTTCACGTCATCCTTCTCTTTCAATTCCAGGTCTTCCTTATGTGCCAGCGTCTTACGGATGAACAGTACGGCCAGAATGACCCCTACCACCCCCAGAGGATATGCCACCGCACACCCCAAAGCAGGGGTACTGGACTCCAATCCCATCTGTTTCAATGTCTGCTGTGCCGCACCGAGTGCCGGTGTGTTTGTCGTGGCACCGCAAAGTATGCCCACCATATCCGGCAGGGATACTCCCAATCCATAGCTGCCCAGTACAGTCAGCAGGGTGCCGATGAGCACTACACCCGTGGCGAGCATATTCAGTTGTACCCCTCCTTTACGGAAAGAGCTGAAAAAGCCCGGCCCCACCTGCAAACCCAAAGCATACACAAATATCACCAGCCCGAAGCTTTCCGCATAATTCAGCATCTGAGGGTCTATGGACAACCCGAAATGCCCGGCAATGATGCCGGCAAAGAATACAAACGTCACTCCCAATGAAATGCCGCAAACATGTATCTTCCCCAATCCCAATCCGATAGCGGAAATCAGTGAGAGTACCACAACCGCCTGCAAGGCGGAGTGTTCAACGAATAAACTATATAGCCAGTCCAATGTGCATTCTATTTTACAGTTTCAGGCTGCAAAGATAGTGCAAACCTAATGCAAAAAAAACGAACCCGTCTATTTTTTATGCGGCAGTACTTCTAAAAAAGGGACACGATACAATAAATCCCTGCTGCCAGCAAAGCACTGACGGGGATAGTCAGCACCCAGGCGGTCATCAGACTCTTCGTAACTCCCCAGCGCACGGCTGAAAGCCGCTTCGTGGCCCCTACCCCGATAATGGCTCCCGTAATGGTGTGTGTCGTACTTACCGGAATCTTCAGATACTCCGTCAGATAGAGCGTAAACGCACCGGCAGTTTCCGCAATCACCCCTTCCAGCGGCGTCACCTTCGTAATCTTAGTCCCCATGGTCTTCACAATCTTCCACCCGCCGGACATGGTACCGAGTGAAATGGCCGTAAAACAAGAGAATGCCACCCAGTCCGGCAGGTCATCAATACTGTTTATCCCCATCCCCAGTCCTTCCGAATGTCCGGCTATCATGGCCGCAGCAATGATACCCATTACCTTCTGTGAATCGTTCAGACCATGCCCGATGCTGAACAAAGCCGAAGACACCAGCTGCAGTTTCTTGAACCACACCTCGGCCGTATGGGGATGCGCCCTGCGGCAAATGTACAAGACCAACAACGTAAAACCGAATGCCACCACCATACCAATCAAGGGAGCCAGAAAAATGAATGCTGCAATCTTCAGAATGATACTCAACTGGATAGCCTCAAAACCGTGTGCCATGATGGCAGCTCCGGCAAAACCTCCGATAAGCGTGTGCGAAGAAGAGGAAGGGATTCCCTTCCACCAAGTGAACAGATTCCAGGCAATGGCCGCAATCACGCCGGCCAGAATGATAGGCAAAGTAATGTAAGGCTCCATCACCGTTTTCGATACGGTGTTGGCAATGCCGAAACCGCCGATGACACACTTGGCGATGAAAAAGGCCACAAAATTGAAGAAAGCCGCCCATATCACCGCCTGAAACGGTGTAAGCACTTTGGTAGACACAATGGTGGCAATAGAATTGGCCGCATCATGAAAACCGTTGATATAATCGAATATCAGAGCCAGTACAATGATAATCACTAATAGTTCCATGCGTCCGTCCGTTTATGCGTATTTCACAATCAGGCTCCTCAAAATCTTGCCCACGTGTTCGGCTGCGTCCGTCGTTTTCTCCAGCTCATACATAATCTCCTTGATTTTGATGAGTTCAATGCAGTCCTTCTCTTCTTCAAAAAGCCTGGTGATGAAAAATTCATAAACATCATCCGCCCGGTTTTCTATGTCATGCATCTGGTTGCAATATGCGCGCAGCTTATCCGGACTCTTGCGGAATGCCTCCAGCTCATCCATGGCCTGGCCGATGAGGGCCGCTTCTTGTTGAACCATATGTCCCAGCTCTTTCCCCTTGTCCGAAATAGGATAAGGATTATAGATAGTGATACGCTTGGCACAGCTGTTTATTCCATCAATCACATCATCCATGCCCGAAGCCAGATCGTGGATATCCTCCCGGTCAAAAGGAGTAATGAAAGTAGTGCCCAGTTCATCCAGAATCAGATTGGTCAGTTTATCGCCCTCGCGCTCCAAATCTTTGATTCGTTTATAATCTTCCGCCCTCTTCTCAGGCGAGTCATGGCCCAATATTTCTATCAACAGAGCCGACGAGGACAATAAAATCTCAGACAATTGCTTCAGCAAAGGAAAGAATTTCGGTTCTTTCGGTGTGAACCGGCTAAAAAAAGAATTCTTCATAATGGATAAATGTACTAAGTATATTAATTTATTTTTGTTTTCGTTGTTTCAGTCTTGCACGCAGCACTTCTACCACGGCCGGCAGTATGGAAACCACAATAATGGCCACAATCAGCAGTTTGAGGTTCTCTTGTACAAACGGAAGGTCGCCGAAGAAATAACCCGCATAACAGAAAATGGCAATCCAGCAGGCGCCTCCAATCAGGTTGTACAGCATGAAGTAATAGTAATGCATCTTACCCATCCCCGCCACGAATGGCGCAAACGTACGGACGATAGGCACAAAACGGGCTATGATAATTGTCTTGCCTCCATATTTCTTATAGAACTCATGGGTCTTGTCGAGATGGCTTTGCTTGAATATTCTGGAATCGGGATTATTGAAGAGCCTTCGCCCGAAGAAATGCCCTATCATGTAGTTGCAAGAGTCTCCCAATACCGCGGCAACAAACAATATCAAAGCCAGCACATTGACCTCGAGAGGCATGTCGGGCAGTGCAGCAATAGCTCCCGCCACAAAAAGCAGGGAATCGCCCGGCAGGAAAGGTGTGACCACCAGCCCCGTTTCGCAGAAAATAATCAGAAACAATATGGCATACGCCCACATATGATATTCCTGCACTATATCAATCATATACTGATCGATATGGAGAATAAAATCCAATAGAAAATCCATTATATATTGATTATCAGTACTTAAAAAATAGAGAAAAACTCGGCATGGGGAGACGGGCAATCTCTCCGGCTCCCGAAAGAGAGGAGGGGAAAGTACTAAATAAGAATACGCCTCAGCGTATATACATAATATCTATATGAAATCTTATGGGGATGGAAAGTAAAGGGAAAAGAAGTTGTCTTTTCTTCTGGGAGCAGAGTTTTCAGGGTTCTCGCAACCTTGGCGGCAATGAAGTCCGGATTAAGCCTCAACAATTTCGAGCAAGAGGCATGCCGTAATGAGAAGGTATTTCCTATGCAACCGGCATCTGCCAGACAATTGTAATTCGCATCCTCCCCTTTTTCCTGGCATTGTCTGCCATCTGCCCCCGACAAGCTGTGCTGGGCTCCGGAGAAATAATGCACATCCGCAGTAGGGAGTATCTTACATCCCTCCATATCATCAGAAACGGAAGTGAACTTCGATATGAGGAACAACCCTAACAAGATATAGAATATACATTTCGCCATAGCGGGTGCAAATATAGAAACTATTTTCGGATTACAACAGAAAAATGAAAAACAAAAAGCGGTCAACCGTTTCATCAGTCAACCGCTTTCTTGTTTTTGTAGTGGGTACGAGAATCGAACTCGTATACCATGCGTGAGAGGCATGTATCCTAACCGTTAGATGAACCCACCCTCGCATTTGTCTTGTACACCCTCAGGGATTCGAACCCTGGACCCACTGATTAAGAGTCAGTTGCTCTA
>OHAI01001390.1_pt1 | contig 18647 bp, 13 predicted proteins | sample 1577091 | NCBI WGS metagenome assembly OHAI01 (sample SAMEA3541548, study PRJEB24748) | human gut metagenome | biome: human gut; feature: human-associated habitat; material: faeces | place: China | collected 2012
ACAGAGTATTACAAGTCCAACTATGAAGTTGCGGCAGATAATCTTGTCAAAGCATTGTTGAGGAACTCAGAAAGATCCTTAGATGACAGCAAAGTCTCTAATGCAGATGTACCACCATTCTCATACATATACTGGATGCGGAGTTTCATATCATCGTACTGTTTATTTAATGCTTTCTTAGCTTTCTTTAATTCTGTGTGAAGCTGTTTCAGCTCATTCTCTTTCTCTCCGGCCTGTATGCTGAGTTCAGAAATCGCATTAGTCAGGTCTTCATACTGTGTATTCAAATCAGACAGATAGTTCTCCAGCTCCTGCTTCTTGCTCTGAAGGCTGTCAATATTCGCCTGTGTCTGGGCAAGTCCGGCTTCTGCCTGCTGTTTCTGAGCCTGCATGTCAGCGATCGCATCTTCTGTTGCATATGCAGTTGTTCCCATGGAAAAAGTAAGCATTCCGGCCAGCAGTAATGAAAAAACTTTTTTCTTCATAAATTAATCACCTTTCTCGTTAATCTGAAACCCAGTATATCATATTTCGTAAAAAAATCAACACTTTTTATTAATTTATGTAATAATTATGTAACATTTTATCTTCACTAATGCTCAGCAAAAAACAGACACTGCCCCTTTTTCAGAGACAGTGCCTGTGCTTCTTATCTGTTTACAGTTCTTTATTCACTGGTTATTCCGCAGCTGCAGCTTCTTCCGGTTCCGCATCCATAACTTCCTGGAACTTGTCCAGAATGATCGTCTGGATCCTGTCACGTGTTGCAGAATTGATCGGATGTGCAATATCACGATATTCTCCGTCTGTTGCCTTACGGCTTGGCATAGCGATAAATAACCCTTTTTCTCCTTCAATCACCTTGATATCATGTACTACAAATTCATCATCAATCGTTATGGAAACAACCGCTTTCATCTTTCCTTCTTTTGCTACCTTCCTCACACGCACGTCAGTAATATTCATGATACAAATTTACTCCTTTCGATTTACCGAATCTATCCGGCTGTTTTATTTACAGTATATATCTGTCATTTTTCTCCACGACGATCTTCACTTCACCGTCGCCGCAGTAATACGAATTTGCACGAATAGTATCCCGGCTTTCAACAATGCAGTTCTCAATATGAGTATTATCTCCCAGATATACATTGTTTAAAATCACAGAGTTCTTGATCACGCAGTTATTTCCTACAAATACGTCTTTAAAAAGAACGGAATTCTCCACCGTACCATTGATAATACATCCGCTGGCAACCAGGCTGTTCTTCACCTGTGCTCCCGGATTGTATTTTGCAGGAGGCAGATCATCAATCTTTGTCTTAATTGTCGGTTCCTGTTTGAAGAAATAGTTTCTGATCTCCGGTTTCAGGAAATCCATATTTGTCTTATAATATGCTTCTGCTGTGGAGATATTGCTCCAGTATGTGTCAATCTTATATCCATAGATTCTCTTAAGATTCTTGTAGCGGATCAGAATATCCTTTACAAAATCATGTCTGCCTTCCAGCGCAGCTCTCTCGATCAGCTCGATCAGCTGTCTTCTTCGGATAACATAGATACCTGTTGAAATTGTATTATAAGAAGAAACCATTGGCTTCTCTTCAAATTCCTCAATCCTGCAGTCCTCATTCATACGGAGAACACCAAATCTCTCAATCTCACTGGGATTATCGCAGGTAGTGCATACTACCGTAACATCTGCACGTTTCGCAATATGATATTCAAGAACCTTGTTGTAATCCATCTTATAAACGCAGTCGCCGGATGCGATCACTACATATGGTTCATGACTGCTTTTAAGGAATTCCAGATTCTGATAAATAGCATCTGCTGTTCCCTGATACCACAGACTGTTCTCTTTTGTGATCGTAGGTGTAAATACAAAGAGACCACCCTGTTTTCTTCCGAAATCCCACCATTTGGAAGAGCTTAAATGTTCATTCAGAGAACGGGCATTGTACTGTGTCAGAACAGCAACTCTCTGAATATGAGAACTCGCCATGTTGCTCAGTGCGAAGTCGATACTTCTGTAGCTTCCGGCAATCGGCATTGCTGCGATTGCCCTCTTATTTGATAATTCTCTCATGCGGTTATTATTACCGCCAGCCAAAATAATACCTATCGCTCTCATTATTCGTCACCGTCCTTTGCTGTAATTACCTGTCCGCCGGCCAGCTCACCATCAGGATAATCCTCAGGAACAGTTATACCTGAGATTGCTGTATTCTTTCCGATCCTTACATTATCCGGGATCACGCTGCGTTCACCAACCGTAGCAATTCCAAATGCATAAACTGCAGGTTTCAGCACATTCGGTGCTTCCTCACCACATCCCAGTACAACATTGTTTCCAATAGTAACATCCTCGGCAATAATAGCCTTATCCATCTGTACGCCCTCACCAATGGTAGAATTGCGCATGATAATGGAATCACGGATCACGCTGCCTTTTCCGATCACAACATTTGGTCCGATCACAGAATTATGTATTTCCCCGTAAATTTCTGCACCCTCACCGATCAGACATCTGTCTGTAACCGCATCTGCTGAAATATACTGAGGCGGGATAATATCTCCCTTTGTGTAAATCTTCCAGAATTCTTCATAGAGATTAAATTCCGGAATAATATCGATCAGTTCCATATTGGCCTCCCAATAAGAACCCAGTGTTCCTACATCCTTCCAGTATCCATTGTATTCGTAGGCGAAAAGTCTTTCACCTTTCTCCTTGCAGTATGGAAGAACATGTTTGCCAAAATCACAGCTGTTCTGATCCTTCAGAGACATCAGTGCTTCCTTTAAAGCAGGCCAGCTGAAAATATAAATTCCCATGGACGCCAGATTGCTGCTTGGATGCTCCGGTTTCTCCTCAAACTCCGTAATGCGTCCTATGTCATCTGTTACCATGATACCAAAACGGCTTGCTTCCTCAATAGGTACCGGCATACAGGCAATCGTCACATCCGCTTTATTCGCTTTATGGAAATCAAGCATTACTTCATAATCCATCTTATAGATATGGTCACCGGATAAGATCAGGACATAATCCGGATTATACTGTTCCATGTAATCCATATTCTGGAAGATTGCATTGGCTGTTCCTGTGTACCACTCACTGCTGGTACTCTTCTCGTAAGGCGGCAGTACTGTTACACCACCTTCGTTTCTGTCAAGATCCCATGGAATACCAATTCCGATATGTGTATTAAGTCGCAATGGCTGATACTGTGTCAATACACCTACTGTATCGATGCCTGAATTAATACAGTTACTTAAAGGAAAATCTATGATACGATATTTCCCGCCAAAAGCAACTGCAGGTTTCGCTACTTTTTCTGTCAGTACACCCAGTCTGCTGCCCTGACCGCCGGCCAGAAGCATAGCTATCATTTCTTTCTTAATCATGCAATCACCTCTTGTTGTAGTTATGGTAACTATTCGTCAGTCTGCTGTTTCGCGAGGCACTGAACAGTTACAGGTTATGATTATTTAATTATAACACACTTTTATCTGTTAGTGAACATTATTTACAATTTTTGTTTCTCATTTTTTGTTTTTTTATGATTTTTGCACACGTTTTTTATTGAATCTGTATTTCCACCGATATATTATTAGGCATTTTTTATATATTCAATGTCGTTTTTTGTAATTTTTTATCAACCAAAAGAAGTCCTTTTCATTTTAAGGCACAGGGAGTATAATAAACAGACAGATAAAACAGTTCCAGTAACTATGCGAATATGTTACAGTTACCGGATTTATAAAGATTTGTAAATAATTAATCAAGGAGAACATACTATGTATCAGATAGATTTTCACAAACCACTTCATATACATTTTATCGGTATCGGCGGCATCAGCATGAGCGGACTGGCCGAGATTCTTCTCGGCGAGGATTTTGTCATTTCCGGTTCCGATTCCAAATCCAGTCCTCTTACCCAGGCACTGGAGAAAAAAGGAGCCACCATCTATTACGGACAGCGTGCCACAAACATTACCGATGACGTAGATGTTGTGGTATATACCGCAGCTATCCATCCTGACAACCCGGAATTTGCCTGTGCAAAGGAAAAAGGACTTCCAATGCTCACACGTGCAGAGCTTCTCGGACAGATCATGAGGAATTATGATACTCCTGTTGCCATTTCCGGAACTCATGGAAAAACAACCACGACATCTATGGTATCTCACATTCTTCTTGCAGGAGACTGTGACCCGACCATCAGTGTGGGAGGTATTCTTCCTGCTATCGGCGGAAACATCCGCGTAGGCAATTCTGAGACTTTTGTCACAGAAGCCTGCGAATACACAAACAGCTTTCTGAGCTTTTTCCCGAAGATCAGTATTATCCTGAATATGGATGCAGACCATCTGGATTTCTTTAAGGATATTGACGATATCCGTCATTCCTTCCGCCGCTTTGCAGAGCTTCTTCCTGCTGACGGTACACTGATCATCAATGCAGATACTCCGAAATATGAAGATATCATCCGGGATCTTCCATGTAATGTGATCACTTATGGTCTGGAACATGATGCAGATTATCAGGCAGCAGATATCACTTATGACAAATATGGACATGCTTCCTTCTCCGTTCTGCGCAATGGCGTTAAGGTTGGCAGCTATTATCTGAAAGTGCCGGGCATCCACAATGTTTCCAATGCACTGGCAGCAATTGCCCTCGGTCATCTTCTTGGTCTTTCCGAAGAAGTGATCATCAAGGGACTTGGAAGTTTCACAGGAACAGACCGCCGTTTCCAGTATAAAGGAGAAGTTGCAGGGGTTACGATCGTAGACGATTATGCACATCATCCTACAGAAATTGAAGCAACTCTTCATGCCGCACACAATTATCCCCATAAGAAATTATGGTGTGTATTCCAGCCACATACATATACCCGTACCAAAGCTCTGCTTCCGGAGTTTGCCAAAGCACTCAGCCTGGCAGATCATGTGGTAGTTGCGGATATTTATGCAGCAAGAGAAACCGATACTCTGGGAATTTCTTCTGAAGATCTGCAGAAGCGTATTCAGGAACTGGGAACTCCCTGCGAGTATTTCCCTACCTTTGATGAGATTGAGAATTATCTTCTCGCAAACTGCCAGGAGGGAGATCTGCTCATCACCATGGGAGCCGGAGATGTTGTAAATATCGGGGAACATCTGCTGGGCAAATAATATTTCTCACGGATAACTTCCTATTATAACAGACAGTTGTCAGACAGTTATTTGCAATCCGCTGCCAGACATAGATATCAGCAATTTACACAGGACAATTCGGAAAATAATTTTTCAGAATTGTCCTGTTTTTTACAACCGCCCAACTTATAGCACTTATAGCAACAGAAGATACTGAACACTTGTGTCTCTGTCGACAATTTCCATTAAAAAGTTATAAACATTTTATCCCCCTCAGTTCTTCCTTTATTTATAACAGTTCAGATCACTTATCCACATTTTCCACATCGTTATACACATTTTCATCTGCCTGCATATGTGGATGTATATGTGCATAAATCACTTAACATAATTCGACATTATTCGTCCCCGTAATACTCCGTTTTTCCCTGAAATTCAACATTTTTCAGGTTTCCAATAATATATACCACATTTCACCTTTCCACATTATCCACATTATCCACATTCAAATGTGGATGAAATCTTCGACAAAAATCCCCTATTCTCTTTTAAAAAATATTGTGCTATAATTCATAGATATCAAGTCAGAGGAAAAATATCTTTTTTTACTCTGACATCTTATTATTATGAGAATTGTGGGAGCTGCTTTGCAGCGGAGCAATTCGTGGATATCAGGTTAGGGGCAAAATACCTTTTGACCCTAACATCTTATTATTATGAAAGAGAGTGGAAATTCATGGCTATGATCACTTTACAGAATTCCCGCAATGCGGAAGTAACTGTATTAACCAACAATTTCATAGACAACTATATGCCTGGGGCCAATGGAGAATTTGTGAAAGTATATATCTATCTTCTGAGGCTTCTTTCTGACACCTCTGTACCCTTCAGTCTGGAGCAGATGGCTGATCATTTCTTCTGTACAGAACGTGACATTATCCGCGCTCTGAAATACTGGGAGAAAGAGAAACTCCTTACTTTAACCTACAGAAATAACGAAGATATAGCAGATATCATATTGAATGTACCACCTGTAAAATCTGCTGCTTCCGACACACCTGTTTCGGCAGCCCCTGTTACAAAAACAGAAACCCAGACTTCTTCTGCGCCGGCACAGCCTGTGAAGCAGACCACCAGATCAGCCACTGCACTGTCTCCTGACCGTGTAAAAGAATTAAAGCAAAATGATGAGATCGTACAGCTCCTCTATATCGCAGAACAGTATCTCGGCAAAACGCTCACTCCTACCGAGATGAAAAAGATCCTGTTTTTCTATGATGAGCTGAAATTCTCGCCTGATCTGATCGAGTACCTGATCGAATACAGTGTCAGCCGCGGGCATAAGAGTATGCGTTACATAGAAACCGTTGCTCTTGCCTGGGCAGATGAGGGAATCACCACTGTCACCATGGCAAAAGAGGCAAATTCCCGTTATGCCAAAGAATACTTTACTATTTTTAAATCAATGGGAATCAGCGGACGAAATCCGGTAGATACAGAGATTTCTCTTATGAACACCTGGCTGAATGATTATGGTTTTACCATGGATATCATCCAGGAAGCCTGCAGCCGTACAGTTCTCTCTACCGGACAGCCAAGTTTCCAGTATGCAGATAAAATCCTTTCCGGATGGAAAGATAAAAATGTCCGTACACTTGCAGATGTCCGGCTCCTCGATGCTCAGCATCAGCGACAGAAGCTGGAAAAGAATACCCAGCGAAAAGCAGCTTCCAAACCGGCTGCATCAAACCGGTTTAACAATTTCCATCAGCGACAGTATGACTTTAACGAATATGAAAAGAAATTACTGAATCAGTAACGGCAGTGACATAATCGTCTGAAAGTCACTGAACAGCTACAAAAAAACAAACGAAAGGGTGTGAAGTCATGCCTTTACAGAATTATCAGTATGATACGATCATGCGGGAATACAGCAAGACCCAGTCTCAGAACAGACGTATTCTGGAGGAGCGTACTCAGGAGATTTATAAAAAAATCCCGCGCATCCACGAAATAGATGAAGAGGTTGCCACCTTAAGCGCCAAAAAAGCAAGAGCACTCTTAAGCGGAGAATCATCAGGTCTTGAGGACCTTAAAGCTGCAATCTCTCTTCTATCCCAGGAGCGCAATGCCCTGCTGGTATGTAACTCATATCCGGAGGATTATCTGGAACTTCCATATAAGTGTCCGGTCTGTCAGGATACCGGTTACGTCGGAAGCCAAAAATGCACCTGTTTTAAGAAAGCAGAGATAGAACTGCTCTATACGCAGTCCAATTTAAAAGAAATTCTCAAAAAAGAAAACTTTGACCACTTTTCTTTTGATTATTATTCTGATACAATGAAGAACGAAGCTACCGGACTGACAGAAAGAGAGACGGCCCGGAGAGCTTATGATATTGCCAGAGGTTTTGTGAGAAATTTTGACAGTTCCTTTGAGAATCTGTTTCTTTACGGTGATACCGGTGTGGGTAAGACTTTTCTTTCTCACTGTATTGCTCATGATCTTCTGGAATCAGCACATTGCGTTATGTACTTTTCCGCATTTGATCTGTTTGAACTGCTGGCAGACTCCAAATTCTCCAGAGATAAAACAGAAGGACAGGAATTTGTATTTGACAGCGATCTGCTGATCATCGACGACCTGGGAACTGAACTTACAAACAGCTTTGTCTCTTCCCAGTTGTTTTTGTGCATAAATGAACGCATCATGCGCAGGAAGTCTACGATCATATCAACAAATCTGAAACTGGAAAATTTCTCGGATACTTATTCCGAACGAACCTTTTCGAGAATCGCCAGCAACTACCGTATGGTGAAGCTGGAAGGAAAGGATATCCGTATACAGAAAATTTTTTTAGGAGGAAAATAAAACATGGCACAGGCAACAACTAAAGATTTAACTACACTTCCGGTGGGCAGACTTGGTCTGATCCCTCTGATCAGCTGTAAGGATCTGGGTGAAAAAGTAAATGAATGGCTGATACAGTGGCGTAAAGAGCGCAGCCACGAAGAGCTTGATTCTTTTGCATTTGAGGGTTATCAGAGAGATTCCTATCTGATACCGGTCCAGACAGCACGTTTCGGTTCCGGTGAGGCGAAATGTACGATCATGGAATCTGTACGTGGTGACGATATCTATCTGATGGTTGATGTATGTAACTACAGTCTTACCTACAGCATCGGACCATACGAGAATCTTATGTCTCCTGATGACCATTTTCAGGATCTGAAACGTGTGATCGGTGCAATCGGCGGCAAAGCCCGCAGAGTAAACGTGATCATGCCTTATCTGTACGAAAGCCGCCAGAATATCCGCAGCGGCAGAGAATCCCTGGACTGTGCAACAGCACTTCAGGAGCTTGTAAGTATGGGTGTGGAAAACATCATCACTTTTGACGCACATGACGCGCGCGTGCAGAATGCAACACCTCTGCATGGATTTGAGACTGTACAGCCATCCTATCAGTTTATCAAAGCTCTTCTCAATCATGAGAAAGGACTTCACATCGACAACGATCATTTCATGATCATCAGCCCTGATGAGGGAAGCATGAACCGCGCAATCTATCTTGCCAATATCCTTGGTGTTGATATGGGTATGTATTACAAACGTCTGGATTACTCCAAGAGAATCAATGGACGTCACCCGATCGCAGCTTACGAATTCCTCGGTCCAAACCTTAAGGGCAAAGATATGATCCTGATCGATGATATGATTTCTTCCGGTGATACAGTTCTTAAGATTTCTTCTCTCCTCAAGGAAAGAGGAGCAGGCAGAATTTATATCTGCTCTACTTTCGGACTGTTTACAAACGGACTCGAGAAATTTGATGAGGCTCATAAGGCAGGAGTGTTTGACAAACTGCTCACTACAAACCTAATCTATCAGTCTCCTGAGCTTCTTGCAAAAGATTACTACATCTCCTGTGATATGAGTAAATATATCGCCCTGATCATTGATACTCTTAATCATGATCAGTCCGTAAGCTATCTGCTCAACCCGGTTGACAGGATCAACCGCTGCGTAAGCAATTATATGGCTCAGTATGATGAGAAATAAATAACTTCTGTAAAATTTATAAAAAGAGATTTCATGTTCTGTTCCGGCTGTTTCATCCGAAATTCCTGCAGTACATGAAATCTCTCTTTTTGTTATATATAATGCAATCCACTCTTCTATGCGGCCCTACACTGAATAACTGCTTCGCAGTCTGGTTAAAAATTCAGGAAATAATTTGCCTCCCATAAGGGATTCCCTCTCTGTCCAGAAGTTCCATCTCGCGTTTACTGCAGGTACTGATGATAACCTGCTTTTTCTCCTTATACATCCATTCAAGAACTGCCTCAAGATCTTCTTCCTCATACATCCCAAAGATATCATCCAGTATCACCGGCAGACTTTCTTCCTGACACAGAAGCTCTCCTGCAGCCATGCGCATGGCAAAATAAATCAGCTCCAGAGTGCCGCGGCTGAGACATTCCAGTGCTTCCACTCCGTTCCCGGTAGTTACTGTCATGTGGGATGCCGCATCCATCTGTACGTCCTGATATTCACCATCTGTAATCTCACTCAAAATCTGAGAAGTACGCATCTGCAGCTTTCGTCCCACCTGAAGATGAATATTTCCTGACATTCTCTCTATGGTTTCCATCGCCATATTCAGAGCCTGTACCTCCCGCTCTTCCGATGTAAGCAGAAAAGAATTTTCTTCGTATTCCCGGTATTCTTCCTTAAGGTTACAAAGTTCTGTTTCTTTCTCATCATAGTCCTGTCTGAGATTTTCTTTACTGCATCTGAGTTTCTCCTGCCTGGATACCCAGCGTTTCTTCATCCGTATTCTCTTCTGAAATTCCCTTGCATACTTCAGCTGCTGTTTTCCACAAAATCCCACCAACGCAGCTGCAATAACCGCTACGATCAGACTTACCGAAACACTGTCCGCTATAATCGCAGTCAGAATCAATCCAAAGATGCCGGCAGTGGCCGATATCAGCATTCCCATTGCAAAGCTGTTTCTTTTTGCCTTTGCCTGTGCCATTCTCTCATCCAGAATAACCGCACCATTTTCATCTCCGGGATGCATCCGTAACGACTCCTCTTTCTCATTAATCTGATCCAGCTTTCCATTCAGATCATTCAGATCACTTATGATATCATCCATCCTGGTCAGAAGTTTCTGCCTCTCCTGTTCTGTCTCTTTCTGTTTTCTGTCTGCCTGGACCAGATAACCCTTTCTGGACATCTTGAGCATCTGCATGGCCCGTCCCAGATTCATGGAGCTGTCTGCAGTTCCCTGATAGCCGGTCATAAATTTTTGCAGCTCCCGAGCCAGATCCTGTTCTGTCGGACTCTTTAACTTCGCAGCAAAAACTGCATTATCGTAGATTGCTTCACTGATATCTCCGAGAAACATATTTTTAATATACGTATGTACTATCGCTCTTTCGCTTTCATTCTCTCCATACAGAACGTTAATTCCCGGAGAAAACTCTAAAGTTTTATCATGGATTTCTCCAGAGTTTTTAATATTTAACTGTCTGATAATCATATTCTGTCTGTCACCTGCTTGTTTCCAGTAAAGCCTGAAGACCATAATATAATGCCTTCTCCTCCACTGCATTTCTGTCTTTTTCAAGAAAATAACTGATATAGTCACCGATCAGTGTTCCACTATATTTTTTTTGAAGTGCTTCCAGATCATAGGAAGGCTTTGATTCATCCAGAACCTCTGTTACGTAGCCAAAAGACTTCAGTCTCTCGGGAAGCAGCAGAAGCTCCGGTGCCCTGGTTCCCTGGATCACGATCCTGTAGATATTCATGCGTCCTTTATTCGCCAGATCCGCCTTCAGCATATCTTCCAGAGATGCCTGTGTAGAATCTTCACGCAGCATTAGAAGAATCTGCTCATAGGAACGGCAGGCAAAAGGAACAAAATTTGTCTTAAGCCTTCCATTTTCCAGATGTCCTTCTATGTATCCATGATCACCCAGATCATTTCTGTCAACAGGCTCCAACGCACCTGCATAAGCTGCATTATCCCGGATCAGAATCTGGGGTTTATGAATATGTCCTAATGCAATATAATCAAATCCTGACGCAGCAATTGATTTGATATTCATGGGGATATGCTTCGCATCTCCACCATGAGCCAGTAAAATGTGAACCCCCTCTCCCTCTGCAGGATGTATGGAATCATACAGAGGATTCTCTATTTCCTGATGTTCATAGCTCAGTCCATATACATAAACATCCAGTTTCTCATCTTTCACACAGGTAAGCTGTTCATTCTTAAAAAATGTCACATTCTTTTCCCACTGAAAATCCCGGTAAAAAGAATCAGCCTTAATATAGTCATGATTTCCTGCCATCAGATAAACCCGGGTATCCGGGATGGTGGAAAACAGGTTATTTACTTCTTTCAGTTCCCGTAGAAGAGGCTGGCGGTGGAACAAATCTCCTGCTATAAATAACAAATCCACCGGATTCTCGCGGATACCCGCAATAACCCGGCGGAAAGTTTCCCAGATTTCTTCCTCCCGCCTGCTGCTCCATGGACAGCCCCTGTCAGGAACTGCACCAAGGTGTACATCTGCAAGATGAATAAATCTCATGCCAATCTCTCTTTCTATAACATTTTTGATATCTGCGGATTGCTCTGCAGCTTCAATGCTCCCACAATACTGATATCAGTCAAATTATAAATCACAGTTTTTAACAGTTCTTGGGAATGGAATTACGTCGCGGATGTTGCCCATGCCGGTAAGGTACATTACGCAACGTTCAAATCCAAGACCAAATCCTGAATGGCGTGTGGAACCATATTTACGAAGATCAAGATAGAAGTCATAATCCTCTTTCTTAAGTCCCAGCTCGTCCATACGTTTCTCAAGTTTCTCAATGTCATCCTCTCTCTGGCTTCCACCGATGATCTCACCGATTCCAGGCACCAGACAGTCCATAGCTGCAACAGTCTTGTTATCCTCATTCATCTTCATGTAGAAAGCTTTGATCTCCTTCGGATAATCTGTTACAAATACAGGTTTCTTAAAGATTTCTTCTGTAAGATAACGTTCATGCTCTGTCTGCAGATCGCATCCCCAGAATACTTTGTAGTCAAATTTATCGTTGTTCTTCTCCAGAAGCTCTACTGCTTCTGTGTAAGTAACATGACCAAACTCAGAATTGATCACATGGTTCAGTCTGTCCAGAAGTCCCTTATCAACAAAAGAATTGAAGAAATTCATCTCTTCCGGTGCATTCTCCAGTACATAACGGATCACATATTTCAGCATTGCCTCTGCAAGATCCATGTTGTCATTTAAATCTGCAAATGCGCATTCCGGCTCGATCATCCAGAACTCTGCCGCATGGCGGGTTGTGTTGGAATTCTCAGCGCGGAAGGTTGGTCCGAAAGTATAAACATTGCGGAATGCCTGTGCAAAAGTCTCGCAGTTTAACTGTCCGCTTACTGTCAGATTAGTTTCTTTTCCGAAGAAATCCTGAGAGTAATCTACAGCACCCTTGTCATCTGTCGGAACGTTGTTCATATCCAGAGTAGTTACCTGGAACATCTCACCTGCACCTTCACAGTCGCTTCCTGTGATCAGCGGAGTATGCACATAAACAAATCCCTGCTCCTGGAAGAAACGGTGAATCGCATAGGCACACAGAGAACGTACACGAAATACTGCCTGGAATGTGTTTGTTCTCGGACGGAGATGTGTGATGGTTCTTAAGTATTCAAGACTGTGGCGTTTCTTCTGAAGCGGATAATCAGGTGCAGAATTACCCTCTACTGTAACTTCTGCTGCCTGGATCTCAAATGGCTGTTTTGCCTGTGGAGTTGCTACCAGTGTACCTTTGACAATGATCGCTGCACCTACGTTTAATTTGCTGATCTCAGCAAAATTCTCCATTGTATCGTGATAAACTACCTGAAGAGTCTCAAAGAAGCTTCCGTCGTGAAGCACGATAAATCCAAATGTCTTGGAGTCACGTACGCTTCGTACCCATCCACCTACTGTAACCTCTTTATCCAGGTATTTTTCTCTCTCTTTGTAAATCTCTTTTACTGTTGTTAACTTCATATCTATGTTTCCTCTTTCTCCTCATCGTTCTGGTCTTACACAAAAAGACGAAACGCTGTTTCAGATAACAGCCGTCTCGCCTTTTAGTATAGACTATTCCCTGTTTTCACGCAAGGAGTAATCTGGTATTTAACTATGTTTTTTCTTTTGTCAGGTGTAGCAAAATCATGCTCTCTGCCATTTGGTCAGGCAGGCACTCTCAATGAATCCATACATTTTGCAAAAATACGCTTATATGTCCTTGTAGTATAGTGAAGCCCGTCATCTACCGTACCGGTTCCGTAATGATCACTGGCAAAGCTGTATCCTGTTGATTTCAGATAAGAATACATATCAATATAAGTATAAGCAGAAGACAGATTTGCTTTCATATACTGATTGAATGATCTGACTGCCGCCTCACTTCTGTCCGCTCTTCCCGCATTGGGAAGCATCAGACGATTCACCGGATTTACAGACATGAAGTACAGTTCACATCCTTTGCTTTTAAGCTGTGGTGCAATCCAGTTATAATACTCCGCATAATCTGCAGATTTTGACAAGTCGTTTACTCCAAAATTAAAGATCACTGCGGTTTTCTTTGAAAGAATACTGTTGGAATCGTGCTGTACTATGGAATAAAGCTGAGCCCATCCTGTAGTGGTAAACCAGTCCAGTCCCTTTCCTGCCGAGCAGACAAACTTCACATTTTTAGTCGCAGATTCTCCCATTCCTGTCAGAACATTTTCCATAAATTCCGTACGGGAATCACCTACAAAAATCACCTGTTTATATTTATAGATATCTACCTGCGGAAGCTGATCCTCTGTAAGGTCTGTTTCCGTTGTTCTGTTAAATACCACTGCATAGAGATCCACATTTCCATTTACCGTGATTTTTTCTTCTGCCTCATACTGCGGAGAAACACTCTGCATCGGTTTTGTGGACCACCCCATAAAAGTATAACCTTCTGCATCCCTTACGCCCGGAAGAGAATAAGAACTTCCTTTTGCCAGAGTCGTTTTCTGCCAGGTGCTGCCGTCACATCTGTGAAAAGTCAGCTGTACTGCCTTCTTCTGTACCGCATAAAGAGTGATATTTTTGTTGACTGTACATTTCGCCTTTGCTGTTGCTTTCTCAGAATTTTTCTTACTTGACCATCCCTGGTTAACATAACCGGTTCTTGCCGGTACTTTTGCAAAGGTAACAACCGTTCCCTCTTCTACTGTCTGAGTAAGTTTTTGATAAGCCGCATTAGTGCTTCCATTTCCCAGATAGTAGCTGACCGTATAATAATTACTCTTTCTGCGCACTGCATAGAACCGAGTTGCCTTTGTAATCTTTACTGTATCACCGGCTGAATATTCCGGTTCTGTTTCTCCCTTTTCAGTTGTCCAGCCCAGATTTGTATAGCCCTTTACTTTCGGCACATCAGGCAGTGTCACTTTCTGATTTTTTGACGCATACATGGTGAGCGAAGTATAAATTTTGCTGGTACTTGTTCCATTATTGTTATTGAAAGTAACTGTGTAAGGCAATTTCTTATATACAGCATAGAGAGTCAGTGTTTTTGATACAGTCACATTCTGGCCTGCTTTATAGTCAGCTTTGGAGGCTTTTTTATTCTTTGACCATCCCAGAGACTGATATCCTGTCTTGACAGGTACCTGCGGCATTGTAACTGTAAGTCCTTTTCCGACTTTCTGACTCAGTCTGGTAAATTTACTGTTGCTTGCCCCTGTATTGGTCTTAAAATTCACCTGAAGTGCTGTACGGCGCACAATGTAAAAATCTGTGTCACCGGTCACTGTAAATTCTGAATTCAGTTCATATTTTACAGCAGAACTTCCCTTTGTATCTGTCCATCCATAATTAATGTATTTAGATGATGGCATATCCGGAAGTATGACGTTTTTTGTCTCATAGACCTGCAGAATCCCATTGGAAAACACACTGGTTCCTGAATTATTATAAAGGGAAACCGTACATTTCTTTGGCATATAGAAGTTCAGGATGCCTTTTTCGAGAAACAGATTCCAGCTCTCGCCTTTCTTCAGAGTAAGAATATCTCCACCCTTCAGAGTGATCGCATCTCCAAGTTTTTCATTTTTTTCCAGTTTCCACATATCCGGTGCACCTGTATCCGGTACATTGGGAAGGATCAAAGATTCACCCCAGGACATCACTGTTCGCAGCTGTTCACATTCATTTCCTTCTCCGTCTATAAACCGGAGCATTACCTCTTTCTCCGGATTAATCGTCGGCGTGGGAGATGGTGATGGTGTGACTGAAGGAGTCGGTGTTGAAGACGGCATCGGTGTGACCGAAGGAGTCGGTGTTTCTGTCAGTGCAGGTGTACCCTCCGGTGTCGAAGTCACTGTTGGTGTTGGTGACAGTTCCGATGCCATTACTTTCTCCGAATCAGAAGCTGCCGGCAAAGTATTTTCTGTATCAGTTATGCACGAATCTTCTTCCCCTGAACTGAAAATCTCTTCAAAACTGTCCGGAGTGCCGAACTCTGCTGCCTGTACGGGAACTGTTGCAGTGATCAGTGCCACAGTCAGAAACACACTTGCCAGACGCTTTCCTCTTTTGTGTCTTTTTCTGTACATATTTACCTCCATTTTGCAAAAACGTCCCAACATAAAATATGCGGGACGTTCTCTATGCATTCCCAATCATTCAAAAACATCTTCAGACTGCCCGGCTTTTGATCAGAACCGCCACAACCTGCTCATATGTAAATAATACCAGATTTGTCATCCTGCTATGTAAACACTGTTTTCTTATGGTTGAAAATATTCCTTATAATTTATTGATAAACCTCATAAATGCTTCTCTGCCTTCAGCAGTACATTTATATACGCCGGCATCCTCAAGTACATGAACGAATACATTACCGACTTCTTTTCTGAGAACATCCTGAATGTTGTCTTTATCAAGATTGTCATATTTCGGAAGGAATTCTGCAACCCACGCTGCATGTTTCTCAATCTTCTCATTGGAAGAAATGTCTTTTCCCTCCAGAATATATTCTGCCAGAAGTTCCAGTTCTTCTTTTAATCTTGCCGGAAGTACGGCAAGTCCCATTACTTCGATCAGACCAATATTCTCTTTCTTGATATGGTGATACTCTGCATGCGGATGGTATACACCAAGAGGATGCTCATCAGTAGTAATGTTATTTCTAAGTGTGAGATCCAGTTCAAACATATCTCCGGATCTGCGGGCGATCGGTGTGATCGTATTGTGCGGTTCTCCATCAGTTTCAGCAAAGATAAACGCACTTTCGTCTGTATAACCTCTCCACGCTTCCAGAACATGTGTAGCAAGCTCTATCAGTCTCTTCTCATCCTTATGACGGATCCTTAAAACTGAAAGAGGCCATTTAACAATACCTGCTTCTACATCCTCATATCCCGGAATAGTCACATGTTTCTCGATCGGTGCTTTTGCCATTGCGAAAGTATAATGTCCGCCCTGGAAATGATCGTGACTTAAGATAGAACCGCCAACGATTGGGAGATCTGCATTAGATCCCAGGAAATAATGTGGAAATAATTTTACGAAATCAAATAATTTCTCAAACGCTTTCTTATCAATCTTCATCGGAATATGCTGTCCGTTAAATACAATACAATGCTCGTTATAGTACACATAGGGTGAATACTGGAATCCCCATTTTCCTCCCGCAATCTCAATCGGAATGATTCTGTGGTTTTCTCTTGCCGGATGATCCAGCCGTCCTGCATATCCTTCATTTTCCATACAAAGCTGACATTTCGGATATGCTGTATTCTTTGCATTTCTTGCCGCTGCGATCGCCTTTGGATCCTTTTCCGGCTTAGAAAGATTGATTGTGATGTCAATCTCACCGTATGGGGAATCCACTTTCCACTTCATATCTTTCTTCACACGGTATCTGCGGATATAATTACTATCCTGACTTAATTTGTAGAAATATTCTGTTGCAGTTTCCGGCGATTCTTCGTATTTTTCTGCAAATGTCTTCTGTACCTGGGCCGGCCTTGGCACCAGGCAATTCATGATCTTTGTATCAAAAAGATCACGGAATCCGATACTGTCTTCGATGATTCCTCTTTTTACTGCCTCATCCAGTAATCCTTCCAGAACTGTTTCCAGTTCGATAGAGCTTCTGTCGATTTCTACATCTTCGTATGAATCTTCCTGAAATAATTCCAACAATAAATTCGTTGTGTAAATTCTCTCACATTCCGGTGTCAGTCCGGTCTGAATGCCATATTCTACCAGTTTCTTAATATTTTCATACAACATATTATGATCCTTCCGTTCCTTTTTCTATCCTGTGAATCTATACAATCTTTGCTCCGTCACCAATCTCTACTACATAGAATTCTGCTTCATGTCCGACTTTTTCTTTATATGTCTTTCCAATCTCTTCGATAAATCTGTCCACTGTTGCATCTTCAACAATGCTGACCGTACATCCGCCGAATCCGCCTCCGGTGATACGCGAACCAATAACTCCCGGCATAGCCTGCGCCAGATCCACTAAGATGTCGATCTCTTCGCAGGATACTTCATAATCATGACGAAGTGACTCATGGGATGCATTCATAAGTTGTCCGAATAATTTCACATCATTGTTACGGAGTGCTTCTACCGCACGGATTGTCCGCTGGTTTTCATATACTGCATGTTTTGCACGTTTCTGTCTGACCGGATCTTTGATCGCATCCTTGTACTGTTCGAATCCGTCCTCTGTAAGATCTCCAAGTGTCTTTATATCTGTAACCTTCTGAAGTTCCTTTAATGCAGTCTCACATTCATTTCTTCTGTCATTGTAAGCAGAATCAACCAGACTGTGCTTTACCTTACTGTTGATGATCACGATCTTCGCATTTTCAAGAACGACCGGTGCATATTCGTATTTTAATGTATTGGTATCCAGGAAAATTGCATGATCTTTCTTACCCATCGCACTTGCGAACTGATCCATAATTCCACAGTTGCATCCATTGAAATTATTCTCCGAATACTGTCCGATCAATGCAAGATCGATCATGGAGAGATCTTTGAATCCAAATGTATCTTTTAACATCAGTCCTGTCAGTACTTCCAATGATGCGGAAGAAGAAAGTCCGGAACCATTCGGAATATTCCCATAGATCAGGATATCCATTCCATGTGTCAGTTCATACCCTCTCTTTTCGAATGCCCACATTACTCCCTTCGGATAATTTGTCCATCCGGCATCTTTATTCGGAACCAATTCATCAAGACTCGTTTCGATAATTCCAAGCTTTTCAAAATTCAATGAATAAAAACCTAATTTTCTGTCCGCTCTGTTTCTTACTACGGCCCACGTCCCCATTGTCAGCGCACATGGAAATACATGTCCTCCGTTATAATCGGTATGTTCTCCGATCAGATTCACTCGTCCCGGTGCAAAAT
>OHAI01001392.1_pt1 | contig 18642 bp, 11 predicted proteins | sample 1577091 | NCBI WGS metagenome assembly OHAI01 (sample SAMEA3541548, study PRJEB24748) | human gut metagenome | biome: human gut; feature: human-associated habitat; material: faeces | place: China | collected 2012
ATCAGGCAATAGCCGATGAACTCCTGCACTGTGGGAATGTCCTCCGGGTAGAGCAAATCGGACAGGAACCGCAGCCAGTGGACAGGCTGGACGGCTTTCAGGTCATACTTGACGGGCAGGCGGTTGCGGACGATCTCCGACTTGCCTTCTTGAAAGGTTCCGTCCAGATACAGGGTGCCGTTTGCCAGCGCAATGCGGTCGGTGACGGGCGGGAAGTCCTCCACCTGCGCCGCCAGTTTCAGAACATCCACGACATTGCTGACCCGTTTTGCGATATTTGCGCCGATATGGTCTCGCAGCATATCGAAAATTTCACAGCGCAGGTTCATGGTGTCTGTGACCCTGCCTTCCGGGGTGAAAAATGCGCCATTCACATAGAGGAGCTGGTGGGTGCTGAGAAAATCGTCACAAAACAGGGATTCGTTGAAGAAGCCTTTCTTGATCCATGCAGGGGTAAAGTTGTTTCCCATAGGCACACATCCTTTCTTCGGTGCTGCGGCTTATCCATGTGGTCAATTTGGCCACATGGATTTTCTCTGCTGCAACAGGTGGATAAACGTCCTTTGAGTTACGGCAAATCAATGTGGACAATTTGTCTACATTGATTTCTCCTGCCGCAACGAGTAGATAAACGTCCGTTTCACCTCATGTGCTCATTTTGACCACATGAGGTGAATTGCCGTTCTCTCTGCATGGCTTTCCTGCTCCCCTCCGGCGGCGTTTTCCGGCTCTCCTTCTCAGGGTCATCGCCGGGTATCCCATACAGACGGTCATGCGGTTTTCAAGGTCCAACGGGCAAAACGGCAATAAAAAAGCCGTCACAAAACAAACCAGCCCTGCCTTCGCTTTTTCTGGAAGGTCATGCTAGTCGGTTATGTAACGGCTGAAAGCCAAGATGTTCAGCCCCGCAGGGTCTGAACGAATATGTAAAAATATGTTATATTCAATTGTTGGAATAGACTACCACAAAAATCGAGCCGTGTCAACAAAAAGTTTTGAGAATGCGTCACTTTCGGCAGTGTGCAAGAAAAAGCAATGAAAACTTTGGCAAAAAGAGAGAGGGCTGGGCGGTGCCAGCCCTCTTGACAAGGCAATGAGGCACATCAATATGGGCTTGCAAAATTTATTAAGGGAATGCGGTGATAGTAGGACTTATACAAATTAAAACACCGTTCGGTTCTGGTGAAGGAGAACCAGAACCGAACGGTGCAAATGGAAGAAGGAGAAAAGCGTAGAAAATCAGACGATGCAATCTGGGAGCAACGCATGGAGCTGTGTCAGCAGTTCTTCGCAAGAATCGGAATAAATCACAAGGGTAAGCGGATTGCTCAGGTCGAGACTGTAAATGCCAAGCAGGGATTTGGCATCAATGGTATATCGCCCGGAGACTAAGTCCATCTCATAGGGATATTTGGACAGCAAATCTACAAATTCCTTGACCTGATCGACCTGCCGCATTCTGATCTGTAATTTTGTCATAGGGTATCCTTTCTTTTACAGCAGTGGGATAGAGGCAATGCAGTTCTGAATTTCCACCATGGAGGGCATTGCAGGGATTGCGCCGCCCTTTGTCGTGGTCAGACTGCCCGCTGCATTGCCGAAGCGGACGATTTCTTCAAGCTCAAATGCAGGGAGGGTACGCAAATCCTCAGCATCTTTTCCTCGCAGCTGGTAGTGAATTGCGCCCATGAAAGCGTCGCCAGCACCAGTCGTGTCCACGGTAGGCACATCATAGGTGGGAAGATGCCCTGCTCCCACAGCGTTCCGGTAATAAGCACCCTTTGCACCCAGCGATACCAGCACAAGAGATGGCCCCATTTCGAGCAGGGCTTGTGAGCCGCGGGCAAGGTCGCTTTTGTTTGTGATAAGCTGCATTTCTTCCTCGGAAACTTTCAGAAGATCCGCCAGCTTGACACCTTCCTGCATCTGGACAACGGCATCTGCCGGGTGCTCCCACAGAAGCGGACGGTAATTGGGGTCAAAGCTGACCAGCTTGCCCTGCTGCCGTGCATACCGCGCAGCTTCCAACGTGGCGGTGCGGCTCGGGTCGGCGGTCAGAGAGACAGAGCCGAAATGGAAGATGGCAGCATCGTCGATCAGATTCCTGTTGACTTCTGCCGAAGTCAGCATCACATCGGCACCGGGGTTCCGGTAAAAGGTAAAGGAGCGGTCTCCCTTGCTGTCAAGCTGAACGAAGGCAAGGGTCGTGGGAATCTTTTCGTCGATCACCAGACCGGACACATCAATGCCGCTTTCCACAAGGGTCTGGCGGAGAAAATCGCCGAATCCGTCTTTGCCGACTTTTCCGATGAATGCTGTTTTGCCGCCCAGACGGGCATTCATGGCAAGGACATTGGCGGGTGCACCGCCGGGATTCCGGGCAAACAATTCGATGCCCTGTGCATTGGTTCCGTTCGGGGTAAAGTCGATCAGGCTTTCTCCCAAAGCTACAACATCAAACATGGTATCACCTCAACCTGCTTTTTTAGCGTTCAGTTCGGACATAATCTGGTTATACGAACGCTTACTGATTCGGTAGAAGAACAGGACAATCGCTGTTACCAGCCACAGCGCACCGGGAAGCAGCGAGAATGCATAGTGCATCGCATTCTGCACGGCAGTATTCTGCACCTGATTGGGGGCAAAACTCAATGCACTCAGCACACCAGCCAGCGCAGAGGTGCCAATCGCCATGCCCAGCTTGTTCCCCAGTGAAACGAATGCGTACTGGAAACCATCGTTGCGGACACCGGTTTTCCACTCGCCATACTCCACGCAGTCGGGAACGATGGCGTAGATGGCGGTATTGAATCCGCAGAAGAAGAACTGGGACAGTGCAGCGAATGTATAGAACGGAATGGGAGAAGAAACTGCACTGAAGAAATAGAGCGCAATCAGGGAAACGCCGGTTCCGGCAGCGAAAAGGGAAGCAGTGTGCCCTTTGTTGCCCAGCTTTTCAAACACGAAGGGGAATGCCGCAGCACCCAGAATGGAGGGAACGATCAGGATCATCGAGTAGATGGTAAACAGATTCTCGTTGCCTTCCACATATTTGAAGTAATAGAGCAGGTCGGCATTGCGGCCATAAGTAATGTACATATACAGGCTCTTGGCACTGTCTGACCATGCGGGGTGCGCCCAGAACGTCAGCACGAGCACCACAGCAGTTGCCGGTGCGCCGAACAGCAGCCATGGACGGTAGCGTCCCCAGCGGGAACGGGTGCGGTCGCTCAGCGAACCGATCACGGGGTCATTGATGGCATCCCAGAAGCGGGAGACCAGCATCAGGAGGGACACTGCCGCCATGCTGATGCCGCAGACATCGGTGTAAAAAATCATCAAGAAGTTGCCAACGAACATCCAGCTGAAGTTGCAGCCCACATCGCCCATGCCGTAAGCGATTTTACTGATCAGAGGGACTTTGATGTTCGTATCCTGCTGTTTCGGCTCTGCTGTGTAACTCATACGGCGCGCTCCTTTCTCCTCTTGACGCGATGCTTATAATTTCTGGCAGAACTCTATTCTCTCTTTATTCGGGCCTTCGACCATGAAAAAGCGCACACCGTTTTCCCAGAACGGCAGTGACTGGATGCTGGAATGCAGCAGGTGCATCCCTGCCTCTTTTGCTGCAGCAAAGGCGGCTTCGATATCGGTCGTTGCCAGAGCTACATGGTCGATTGCTCCGGCCTTTTCCGCCGCACGATGGTTTTCATAGGTTTCGATCATCAGATCGCCAAGCTGAAGAAACGCAACGCGCTCCCCGGCGGCTTTGTTTACCGTTTCCAGCGCAGAAACAAACCCCAGCTTCTTGTAAAATGCAATGGTCTTGTCGAGATCATTTGTCGGGATGCCAATGTGCGCCACACCGGTCAGAACCTGCGGAAAACTCATACCTTCGTTGCCTCCGCAATCTTCACCACTGCTTTGACGATGTTGGCCTTGTCCGAAATGCTCTTGTCCATGGCATTCTGGATGTCGTCAAAGTCAAAGATGTTGGTCACAATGCCCTTCAGGTTGATTTTGCCGGAAGCAACGGCATCGATCGCCATGGGGTAAATGTGGCGATAACGGAACACGGTCTTGAAGGTCAGTTCCTTGTCCAGTGCAAGGCTCATAGGCAGGGTCATCTCGCCGGATTTGGAGTAACCGACCAGAACGATGTTTGCGCCCTTCTGCGCCATCTCAATGGCCTGGCGGGTAGTGATTTCTGTACCAGCAGTCTCGATAACGAGGTCGCAGCCCAGACCATCGGTCAGGTCGAGAATCGTCTGGACAGCATCCTTTTCGCGGCTGTTGATCACACCGTCTGCACCCAGTTCAAGAGCCTTATCCAGACGCTTCTGCATGATATCCACAACGTAAACACGGGAAACACCCTCGGCTTTCAGCGCCATCATGGAGACCAGACCAATGCAGCCTGCCCCCATGACCACCGCAGTCTGACCGGCATGAGCACCGCCCTGATTGGCTGCGTGGAAACCAACAGCCAGAGGCTCGATCAGCGCACCTTCCATGGTGCTTACGTTGTCCGGCAGCTTGAAGCAGAGGTTTGCTTCATGGGCCACATACTCCTGAAAAACACCGTCTACCGGCGGAGTAGCGAAGAACACGACATCCGGGCAGAGGTTGTATTTGCCCTCACGGCAGAACTTGCAGTGACCGCAGGTCTTGCCCGGCTCCAGCGCAACGCGGTCGCCGACTTTCAGATGCTTGACAGCACTGCCAACTTCCACGACTGTGCCGCCCGGCTCGTGGCCCAGCACGAACGGCGGCTTGACTACATAATTGCCGATTGCACCCGTTTCATAGTAGTGCATATCGCTGCCGCAGATGCCAACGTATTCCAGCTTGACCAGAACTTCGTCCTCTTTGGGTGTGGGGATCGGGCGGGTGGTGTAGCCCATCTTGCCGATGCCGTTCATGACTGCAACTTTCATTGTGCCTTTCATAAGATGACCTCCGTTTTTGTTTGTTTATTAACTTTTATAAAGTGTTTATGAATGTGACTACAAATTAGCACACCGCACAACTAAAGTCAAGCCCTTTTTCGCGGATTCGGAGAACTGCACAAGGAAAAAGCGGCGGAATTGTGCAAAAAATCGAGGACGGCAGGTGCCGTCCTCGATGGGAAGGTTTATAGGTTCTGAATGAAGGCTTCGATATGGAGCAGAGCGGCTCCCAGCGCAGAGGCTTCCAGCTTATAGCGGCTGAACTTCAGGTAGGAACTGTCCGGCTCAAACGTATTACGCTCGACCAGCATTTCCCGGAGCGGTTCGCCAAACTCTGCCAGAAATCCGCCAACGTAGCCGCCAACAATTACATCACAGTCGAAGGTCATGCGCAGATTATTGACTGCTACAGCAAGGTAAGAAAGGTATTCATTCCATGCCGTTTGCAAAGCTGCATCGCCAGAGCGCAACCCATCAAAGAATAGTGCAAGATTTCCGTCAGTCAGTCGGGAGAGGACTTTTGCAGAGCAATAGGCATCCAGACAGCCCTTTTTTCCGCAGTAGCAGGGGCGGCCATCGGGAACGAGCGTGTTGTGCCCGAACTCTCCGGCACGAAGATGGTCGCCGCCATAGAGCGCTCCACCGGTCAGAATCGCACCACCGACACTGTTGCTCAGAGAAAGGTAGACAAGGCTGCGGGGGGATTCGAGGTCGCGCACTTCAGCAAGTCCGGCAGCGTTCGCGTCATTGATGAACCGGCAGGAGAACGGGATGTAACGGCTGAATTCTTCGGTAGGAACATTCCGCAGACCCAAGGCATGAGAGTAAACCAATGTCTGCCCCTCTTTGTCCAGAATACCGGGCAGCGAAATGCCGACACCCAGAATTTTTTCCACCGGGTAGCCCTCTTTTTCGATCAGCCCCTGCACGATTCCGGCAAGCATTTCCGCATAGGTGTCCGACCGCTCATAAAGACGCTTTTTACGCTCATAGCGGAGAAGGTTACCGGACAGATCGACCAGAACTGCTCCGACATGATTCTGGGTAATCTCCAGTCCGACCGCAAGTCTGGCATCCCGTACAGGAGCGAATGCTCTCGCCTTGCGCCCGCCGGTGGATTCAAAGGTGCCGACCTCCTGCACCAGTCCCATCGCCATCAGTTCTTTGACATTCTGCAATACGGTCGGCCAGCTGTTGTTGACTTTTGCCGCAAGCTCCGGCTGCGAGATTCGGTCGCAGGAAAAAATGCTGCGAATCGTTCGGATGCGGTTGATTTTTTTAACATCGCAGTTATTTGCTCCGCTGCCGGTCATGGGCTCACTCACCTCCAAGAGCAGATTCAACATTTGAAAGAAGATTTATAAAGCTCTTTCTTATTATAGAGAATCTGGAGAGATTCTGCAAGGGAAACATTTACAAAAAAGCGTTAGCCGAAAAGAGCGAGTTGCTTATGGATAAGAAGCGATGCTACCAGCTTATGGCAAACCATAGGTCGGTGGGCACTGTGTTCTTTATAGGGACTTAATCTTCCAGCCTGCCGTGGTCGCATCCCAGCGAGAGATAGTGCTCCATCTCTCCTCCCAGCACAAGCTGTGCATACTCCAAAGGCTTATGGTAGAGCAGCCAGTCAAGTTCTGCCCGCTGTGCCGGGGTGTTGCCGTACTTGTCCTCGATGGCGACGCAGTCGATGGCAACGGCAGAGCCATCAGCGAACCGGGCTTCCACCCGGTTGGTGTCCATGTTGTAGCGGCAGGAAAGCAGTTTGTTCATGGGAAAACTCCTTTTATATAAGGTGGTGTCAGTTCGATTGTCCGTATCCCTGCCAAGAATCAAATTGTTGATGTACATTTGATGTGTGGTATAAATTGGTGATATAGAGTGTGCCTTTCGCCGGATGAAACAGACCTGTTTTCACCCCATTGCATAAAAATCCGATACCTGTTTTAAGGTGCTGATTTTGGCTCTGCACATTTTTGCACACTTTTTGCACACCGGAACGGCTGGATAACGGATGCAAGACGGAACATCATGTGCAGATAATGCAAAGGATGCAAAACATAAAATTTCGATGAAACGACAAAAATAACGGAACTGCGTGATTCTGGAAATTGATGAATGTTGCACATCGGTTTCTCTTAATCAGTGGGCCCAGGGTTCGAGTCCCTGGAGGCGCACCACAACAACAAAATCCGAACTTTTTTCCGATAGGAGAAGGGTTCGGATTTTTTGTGTTCTTCGGAAAACAGAACGAATCCCTTGCTTCCATCGAAAAGCGTCCCAGACTTTATCATAAGAAAGCACGACAGACCACTGCAAGAGTGCCGTAAGGTAGAAAGGACACGAGTATGAAGTACGATGAAAGAACCTGCAAATTCAACATGGACACCGGCTGCGTGGAGCTGCTGCTCCGGGATGGGAGAATGATCTCCATTGACTGCACTGGGGTCGAGGATGGATTGGACGTGACCATGGCGCAGAGAACGGAACTGGACTACCTCATTTTCAACAAATGTTTCCAAATTGTTAAGACGCAAAAAATAAGTAGCGGGGCTCTGCTCATGTAATGGGGCCACCGTTTGCTCCGAACGAAGTTCCTGCCCCTGTTTGTGCAGCGGCGTTGACTGGAAAGCCGGTATCACGTTCGGGCGGCTCATGAAATTTTCAAGGTGCAATCTTACCCGGAAAAGAAAAATACCGCCCAAGCAGCGCAGCGATGATTTTGTCGGGTGAATCGGCGGCAAAATGAATCGGGTGTGTTGCGGGGCGGTTGATCTTTCAGGGATAATCCACGGTGAGGCAGTGTTCAAAATGAACACGACCACATCTTGTAGAGGGTTTCAAACCAATCCACAAAATCAGTGAGATTTGTGACAGAGAATATCATGTTTCGCAAGGTGCGTTAAGATGATTTTGAAAAATTTATGACGGTAAAGCATAAGAAGTCTTACTATTTTGCTCAAATTGAAGTCTACTTGATTTTTTTATTGAAGAAATGTCCGTTTTATGCTGCTGCATCTGTAACAGCCTGACGATAAGCACTTGCAGCGTTGTTATTTTATTCAACTGGCTGGGGGATGGTCCTCTGCACCGGGCGAAGTATTCCTCAGTACGGTTTCCACCGCGCACAGAGCAATCTTGGCAAGATTCAGCGTGGTATGCGGATTCATGGCGGTATACCTCCGTCCATTTTTCTGTGGATAGAATACCACATAAACAAAAAGAGAACGGACGGTCGTTTCTGTTTACGAATTGAGCGCCTGCCACAACGCATCTGAAGCATCAAACACCGCCACGCTGTACCCGGCAAAGCGGCTTTGAACATCCACAGTCTGACTTCCGTCGGCGGCAGTGGCATAGCTGCCCAGTTCCAGCGCGGAAAGGGCGGGCAGATCGCTCCACGGCATGAGTTTTGTCTGCCAGTCGGCGCCCAGCTTTTCGCTCAGCGCCCCATAAGCCTGCTCAAAGCCCTCCGGGTCCTCTAAGATCCAGAGCCTGCTCTCGCCGTTGGCAAGGTCGGTGTTCATCTGGGTGGCACCGGCCATTTGCCCGTTCATGTCGGTCAGGGCGGCATCGGCGCTCCATGTGTAGTTGTTCACCTGCACCACCACAGCCCCGTCGCCGTTGGCGTCCTCCGCATAGTCTGCCAGCGCAGTCTGTAGGCGCTGCACGGCCTCGTCCGGCAGAGCTTCTGCCGTGACCACCGCCACGGTGTAATCGGGGTCTACAGTGGTCAGCAGACCGTGGGCCACATACGCCACGCCCACAATGACCATCGCCGCCACTGTCATGATGCCCCAATTATAATACCACCAGTTGGCGCGGGAGCGCTTTTTCTGCTCCTGCGCGGTCAGGGGCTTTTCCGGCGCTGCCGGGCGCGGGATGGTGCGCACTTGCACGCCGTACTCCTGCCGCAAAACGGGGAACAGGGTCTGCATGGCCGCCAACCCCGGCAGCCAGAAACCGAACAGTACCGCCCAGAACACGCTGACCGGGAACAGCAAGATCATGCCGCCGATGCCCGCCAGCATGATAACGCCTGCCAATACGCAGCGGCCTGGCACGGTGAGCAGCAGCCTGCCCGCCCGGCGCAGCAGGCTGTCCGGGGTGCGGGGCTGCAGCGGCAGTACGGCGGCGCACAGAGTGCCGAAAACCGCCAGAACCAGAAAATCCAGCGCCAGAAATACCAGCACAGCCAGACCGGGGTAGTAGCCCTGCTGTGCGGCGGCATCAAACACAAAGGCCGATATAAAGCACGGCAGCCCCAGTGCCAGCGTGCCCACAGCGCCAAAGCCGCAGGCGGCCTTCCAATGGGCCGCAAGGGTCTGTTTTGCCCGGGGCAGCCACTGGGAGGGGTCGTTCTGCAGGCTGCGCAGGGCACAGTCTGCCAGCAGCACCATGGCGGGGCCGACCAGCAGACCGGTCACCGCGCTGCACACCACCGTGAGCGGCAGGGAGAGCAGGGTGATCCCCAGCGAGACGCCCAGCGCAGCGGGCAGGCAGAGCACGCAGACCATCAGGTTCGTGCCCAGCAGCTGGCCGAGGTCGCGGCCGACCATCTGGCAAAAGCGTGCAAAGCCTTTTTTCTCCGGCTCGTTTGGGCCTACGCCGTGGCCGTCCCGCCCATAAAGGGCATTGTAGATGCTCATTTTACTTCACCTCGGTGCCAAAGGCTTCGATTTGGGTCAGCGCCGGGAAGGGGGAAGTCCCCTCGGCCTGAATCAGATCCTTCAGCACAAGGCTGCGCACCCGCTTGGGCTCGAAGGCCACGCTCTGGGGCTTGGCGCTTTTCACCAGCGGGATGTCCAACCTGCTGCCGTCGGAAAACGCTACCGTGGCCTTGACCCAGTAATTGTCGTGGGGAAAATCTGTGTTTTTGCTCAGCTGAGGTGTCCACGTTTTTAAAGTGATCGGCGGACGATAATACGGCAGCGAAACTGCTGTCGAAATCTGTTTTGAGGACTGCATAAGCGTTGTATTTCCCGGCTTTGATGACGCCTGGGCAACCATCTGATAAATATATTTATCCAGGTTTGACACTTCCATTGTTCTTGTTGGATTGTCTGCATCCAGCGTTACTGTTCCTACACTTTGTACATTGACGGTCACCTGCCAGTTCGGATAAGCGGCATCCCCTTTTTTATCTGTTTTATTATATTCATCCAGATTTTTCAGACGATAGCGGTAAGAACAGCCATTTGTCACATCGCTCTTTTCCACCAGCTCAATCACAATATCCGGATCAGGAAGGACTTTATTAATATTATTTTCACCAATCTTATACCAGTCAGACGGCTCTACCTCATCATACATACTTACAGAACGCACACGGATCTGAAGATTATTGCTCATTCCGGACGGAATATTGAAACTTCCCTGTTCTGTATAAACGGTACGCACGACCTTTCTATTTGCTGCCAGATCAGTGACTTCTACTTCGTATGCAAATGGATCACTCCGTTCATTATCATAACTTCCCGGCAAACTCTGCGGAGTAATATTAAGCGTTACTTTACCATTACTTACCTGTGCTTCTGCAGAATACGGTTTCAGGATCTTGTTATCGATCACACCTTCCAGACGTTTATAACTGTTTCTTGCATTCACAAAGACCGGATTCGTACTATCTTTCATAATATAGTCATAAAGTCTGCTGTTATCATAACTGCTGTTATCAATATAATAGAGAACCTGTCCCTGCTTGCTGCCGTTTCGATTTACAATGTATCCATTCTCATTGATGTAGCTGTCTTTTCCGTTAATGTTGGTCATCCCGCTGTTTGTCCTGTTATTGATACTTGCAAGGAAATATTTCTGTTCTGTCATATCATACATAAAGAACATATTTACGCAATATCTTCCTGTACCGCTTTCATAATAACCATTTCCGGCACTTCCGCTTCCTTTTCCAAGTGTTCCTTTTCCTTCTCCCAGCTTCAGATTACTGTAACCCCAGCTCTGAATCCCCTCAATATAATAATTATTGATTCTATCTTCTGCATTCATGTTGCTGGAATTTCCCTCACCGATTCCGGAAGCATAGACAGCGTATACATCTTCTGCACCGCTGCCGTCGTGGCTTCCATGCATATAGGACGGTTGCGGCTTTATTGAATAATTATCCTTGACGATCGTAGTATTTTTCCAGCCCTGCAGTCTGTCTCCGAAAATTCCGGTTGCATACTGACTTCCCAGCAATTTATAGGAAAAATTGCGGCAGCGTTCGATGCGGATGACAACGTTTCCAGTAGAAGCTTTGAGGTCTTTCTTAGCCTGTTGAAAATCACTGACCGGATTATCACACGAAAGAAATCCGAAGATGCCCGAAGCCATCGATGAAGAATAAATCTCTACCCCAGGTGCATTAAAGCAGTCTAAAATCTGTACCTTAAAGTTTGAAGCATCCTGTGCATTTTGGACTTTGTAAGTTGTAATATTTCCAAGAATACCCGCACTGTCGTTCGCACCCTGCCCATCCGCCTGGTTACGCCCATTTTTCGTAAATACACTTCCATAGTTTCCGCAGCCGATGACATTGTATTCCTGCCCTTCCTGTGCATGATAAAGCTGTGCAACAATACCGGCTGACGCTCCGATCCATGCTGTTCCATAACTGGTCTGAAGCATACCGTAATTACGGCAGTTTTCAATGGTGCCTCCGGTACCGGTCCACTGCCCCATGATGCCTCCGGAGTAATGTGTCCGATAACAATAAATAGTTCCATAGTTAATACAGTTCTCGATATGCCATTCGTTGCTTGTCGTATTATTCTGATTTCCGATGATGCCGCCTGCAAAACGATTTGTGTCGTTGCTGGAAAGCTGTCGTCCGACAAAAGCACCGTTTACCAGATAACTCAAATCCTTTTCCGACTCATTCATGCCGATGATGCCGCCGGTTCCGACACTGATCGCACTGGATTTGTTGTTCAGGAACCAGTTACCGGATACACACTGGTCGATTGTGCCCGTTGTTCCATTGTAAGCTGCGATACCTCCCAGATTTCCGTTGCTTGTCATATACATCTGCATTCTTCCGGATATTACTTTACTGCCTCCGTTATAACTGAGGGACTCTATATTTGCAATTGTCCGATCTCCCGGCCAGTTCACATAATCAGTATCCGCCTTCAGAACATCTTTACCTGATGTATTGCTGATGTTCACTGCATTTGTATTCAGTGCTTCCACGGCTTTTCTGCCCTGTTTCTGTTCCTCTGTCAGGTTCATCACAGCCGCCGTGATGCTGCTGCCGGACATGGTGATCGTTCCTTTGTTAAATCCGGTCACGCCGCCGAGCATGCCGTAATCCGCACGGATCCTGCTGTCCGGATTGTTGTCAATGACGCAGGATGTGATCGTTGCAGAAGTTTCATTTTTTCCGGTGATGCCTCCGGCATGGCTTGCCAGACTTTCTTTCTGTGCTGCCGTACTGGTACTGGTTGCGGTATAGACACCTTTGATCTCCATCGTGATCTTTGTGATCTCGCATCCGGACAGGGTTGCATAGTTGATACCTGCGATACCGCCGTAGCAGTTTCCGGCTGCACCGGTCTTTTCCGTCATCGTTCCGGAGTAAACACAGTCTGAGACGCCTGCAGTGGTTTTTCCGCTGCCGCCGTTTGTTCCGGTGATTCCTCCGAGATAGCGATAACCGCTGAATTTTGCAAATTTTAAGTCTTTTGCGACTATCTGTGTAATGATCGCCTCATTCGCACCAACGGCTCCGCCGACGGTCAGTTTGCTCTTCGTGGCATCGATGGCCGGCATACTGGTCAGAGTGATAACAGCTACGGTGCCTGTATTTCTTCCTGTCACGCCGCCAAAGATTGAGGCATTGCCCTGGAGCGTTACATTTCCTTCCGGATAACTTCCACTGACCGTGCCGCTGTTGATCGCACAGACGGCTCCGATTTCTTTTTCACCGAGGCTGTGGATCTTGATCCTGCCCGTTCCACTGCCGCCGGATACAACACAGTCACGGATGGTTCCTTCGTTTGTCGCTGCGATGCCGGCTGCGTAGCCGTCACTGCTGCTGACGTTTCCATAATTTTTGCAGTTGCCAATGGTCTGACCGCTGTGATTTTCTGCGGTGATGCCGCCTGCTGTCCCGGCATCTGCCGTTACATTTGTACAACGGTTGACGGCATGAAGAATATCTTTTTTCGTCTCACCGACAATACCGCCCACGATACCATGGGAAGCACGCACCAGCTTTGCCTTGCAGGTCAGATCAGCTGTCTGACTTTCTTTTCCAATCTGGCCTTCGTTTATGCCGGCGATTCCGCCGACTTTCGTTTCTCCGGTGACCGTAAGTCCGCTTCCGACTGCAACGACTTCTGTCGCACTTCCTTTTGCGGTGACTTCGATCTTACCCTGTGTCTCATTGATGCCGACGATCCCGCCGATCGCTTTGCCGTCTGCTGCCTCGATCGTCCGGTCTGTGGTATCGTCTTTGTCATCCGGAATCTGGATCATTCCGCTGTTTCTTCCGGCGATCCCTCCGGCGTAATTTCCGGATGCCGTGATATTTGCATAGCTTGTATTCTGCTTTACAACACCATCGGTAAGATTCCATCCGACAATGCCGCCAAGACTGCTGTTTCCAGAGACGGTTTTGGACGGCTGCGTACTGCAGCTTTCGATTGTTCCGGCACTGTATCTAACGTTTGTTGTGCCGGTTTCGGTTCCTGCTGCGTACGTTTTTGCCGCAGAAGCACCGCTGCCGTCAGGTCCGATGTTGATCCCGGCGATTCCGCCAAGATAATTCAGTGCTGCATTTCCGAAATGCTCGCTGAGCGTACATTTGTAGATCAGTCCGGCATTTAAACCAACCACACCGCCGATTCCGGAATAGCCGGACATACTTCCGGTATTCGTACAGTGATCGATGACCTGATTTTCCAGGTTGACACTGATGATGCCGCCGACCAGATGCATCTCAATATTCTTCCCTTCATCCGGTATGCTCTTTTTGCCGATTTCATCACTTTTTGCATATACTTCCAGAAGCACTGAACGGTCGCTTCCGCTGTCCGCATAAGAAATATTTCCGGCATTTTTGCAGTTTTTGATAATAAGATTACTGTTCTTCTCACAGTATCCGACGATGCCTCCGGCATACATACCGGCTTTCAGCGGAATGTTGTTTGTCTCTGTATTCAGCATTGTGCCGGTATTGGTATTGGTGGAAATCGTAAGCACATGGCTGTTTTCAGATTTCTTTACGATTCCCGGAACATTTCTGCCCTGAACGGTCGGAACATCCCCATCGCCCTGCAGTCCCGGAAACAGACGCTCCTGCGTATTGCCCGCCGCCTGCATGCTGCTCTCCACGGCCTCACGGATGGAGCCGTTTTCTGCAGTCTGTATCTGACTGGTGCCATAGGTTCTCTGGTATCCCATCAGACCGCCGCAGAATGCATCTCCGGTAATCGTGCCGAGTACATTGTCTGCACGGAACCGATCCATACTGGTATCTGCTGTAAGATTTACGATATTGGCACCGATGCAGCCGCCGACATAATAATGTCCCTGAACGCTGCCCGGCTTAATCGTCAGCTCCTGCTGCAAAAGCTCTGTGGATGCGTTCAGTCCGAATCCGCCTCCGGCACAGTCGCCATAGGCGTAGATACGTCCGCCGATCAGGGTGTAATGCACATCCAGGCTTCCGTTTACATCGTTAAATCCGGCAACTCCGCCGACATAATTTCCTCCGACCACAATACTGGAAACGGATTTGACCGTGATCGCCTGGCTTTCTGCCGTGAACGTGATCTGACCGTCATTGTATCCGGCGATGCCGCCCGCATAGTCACCTCTGGCATTCCAAGTATCAACAATCATATTGAAAATGGAACTGTCATAATCAGAAAGATAACTTGCACAGTCGTAGATCATGCCGTCTTTTTCGTTGTAGCCAACGATTCCGCCCACGTAGCGGTCATAGCAGGCTGCCACGCCGTTGTTGACGCAGTTTTTCAAGGTTACATTCTGTTCGTTCTGTCCGACAATTCCGCCGACATACGTCTGTCCGATGACATAACTGCTGTTTGTCGTGACTGCCACCACGCTGTCTGCACGGATCGCCTCCGAAATATTTCCGCCCAGTGCTCCGGCGATCCCGCCCACGTAGTCGGAACCGAGCACGTAACCGTCTTTTTCCGTAGAACAGTTGTTGACCAGTGTGCTGTTGCCGTAACCGACGATCCCGCCCACATATTTTCCTTTTAAATATTCTGTTTTTTTCGACTCATCAAAGGAGAACTGTGCCGCCCGTCCGGATGCACTTGCCGCATCGTAGATCAGTGACTGTTCTGCATAACCGGCAATCCCGCCGAAATATTTTCCCTGAAGAGTAGTGTCATTTACCTCTGCCGTGCACAAAATCAGACCATCATTGTCCGCTTCTTTGATGTTGGCGATCTTCGCCAGATCATCATCGGTGTAGCTGCCCTGATAAATGAGCTGACTGTCTATCGTTCCGACGATCCCGCCCACCATCAGATTTCCGGAAACATCGGCATGGTTCGTGCAGTTCAGAAGTTTCGCTGCATTTTCACTGGTCTGCATCTTTGCATAGCCGACGATGCCGCCGACTCCGTAAGCATAGTCTTCCACCCGGTCAGTCAAGGTCTTCGGCAGCGAAACTTCTACGTTTCCTTCCATGGTGATATCCGACATTCTGCCGGATGCCAGGGCTTCCAGTGTATTTCCGCTCTGATCCTGGTCTGCAAAAATACCGGAAATTCCGCCGACTGCCGCTGTATCGCTGCCCACAGAAATATTGGTTCTTATTTTTTCAAAATCTACCAGAACCTGTGTCTGGCCTTTGTCCTCTGCGGATGTCACCGCCACATGGTTCATCGTACCTTCGCTTCGTCCGGCAAAAATACCGATACCCTGAAGGCTGTTAAATGTTTTGCTTTCTTCGTTCTGACCAAGTGTGAGCGTAACATTCTGCAGGGTCACATCCTCGATCGTTCCGTAAACTTCTTCAAATAATCCGAGATATTTTGATTTCTCCTGACCGGCTGCCGATGCAACGCTGTCATCGTTCACAGATTCTTCACCGAAACTCAAATTTGAGATCAGGGTCTGTGTACGTTTTCCGGAAAAGGTGTGTCCGGAAGAGAGCTTGGCGATCGCCGGGAAATCCACCGTTTTTTCTTTGCTGTTTTCCTTCCAGGAGAGCTTCTGTCTCTGACTGCCCCCCGCCTTTGTCTCCAGCTCAAAATCATAAAGTCCTGTGCCGACCGATGACCAGTCCAGATTTCGGCTTGTCAGTGCAAATTCTGCCGTATTGCTTTCATCGTAATAACGGATGTTGGAAAGATGGCGGAATGCTGCGATCTTGACGTTTCCATCCTTTGTACCGTCCGCATACATGCTGTTTGCCACATTAGAGGAAACCGCCTCACTGTTGCGGTACTCCTGCGTGCTCGGCTCGTCTTTCTTCCCTGCATAGGAAACGGCTTTAACCGTTGCATAAATATCCTGCGGATTTTTCAGATCTGATGCCACTTTTCCAAGGCGGCAGATGCTGGTACTGGAAGTTCTGGCAAGTGCCTCCGCTGTCGTGCCGCTTCCGGATGCCAGCACTGCCTGCACTTTTGCAGACATCATCGCATCCAGGATCAGAGAATAACGATTGTCACTGTAAGTGATCGGGAACGTCCACTGTCCTTTGCTGTTTCCTTTTTTATCCTGAATTTCAAAGGAAACCAGCCCCTCGGTTGTGCCGGAAGTCGCCGTCCAGCCATTTTTTCGCATTTCATATGGCGAAACGGTCATCGTAAATTGTTTTGATTTATCAGAATTTTTATAGAATGTAAGCTCGTAACTGACATCCAGGCTGTTTCCGACGTTGCTGGACCAGTTCAGAGACAGTTTTTCGCTGTTCTGAAGGCTGATCGTCGTGATACGGAGACGTATCGGCTTCAGATGGACCACATTTGCCGTGTCTTCCGTCGAATAATAGCCAAGCAGCCTCTTTTTTCTGCTCTCGTAATCTCGGTCACGCATCGTCAGATAATCATCGGCATCTCTCTCGTCATAGTTCAACCCCTTGCATTTTGTCGCAAAAAATGCAGAATAGACCTCGCCTGTCTCACTGTCGATCTCGATGGCGATCGCCCCGTTCATGACCTGCTTGTCATAGCTATAATCATCGATCAACTGAAGCAAAAGATCATCTCTGCTCGCCTTTTCCTGATAAGTGTTCGCATCCAGCGTAACCGTATAGATTCTGCCGTTCAGCTCACTGGTACTGTCCGCAAAAACCGCCTGCGTGCCTTCTCTTTTTAATCGTTCCTGAAACTTCTCCCACTGCCCGGAAGAACGGTAGTAGGTCAGTTTTGATTCTGCTGCAAGATAAATGGTCTTTGCGTTGGATTCGTTTTTCTGAAACTCCGCAATCCTCCAGTATTTTATAAAAGAAGGGACTGCGATCGCCGCAATGATCGCAATGATCACCAGTACGACCGTCAACTCCGTCAGAGTAAATCCTTTTTTCTTTGTGTTTTTCATCTATATCCCTCGTTTATCCGCTGTTTTCGGCATCTTTGTATTACTTTTTATTATATGATTTCACCTATATTTCGTCAACGCACTCTGACAAAAAATCCCCCGATATTACCGTAAAAACGGCTTTATCGGAGGATTTTCCCATAAATTCACAAAATCTCTGTGAAATTACTTTTCATTTCTCAGATAATATACAAAGGAATAGATCATCGGAATAAATGTGACCACAAGTATGAGCACCAGACTTATCGGAAATGCCGGGATCCACGGCTGAATGGCCAGCAGAAGAATCAACACGCCGCCTGCAACCCACAATTTTCCTGCCATCCTGTGGGTTGCATCCCAGTTTGCTTCGCTGGCGAGTGTCCACGGAACCTTTATGCCAACGGTATAATTCTGGCGGCATTTCGGCAGATAGTTGCCGACGAGCAAAAACAGAAGTCCCAGAAGTATGATCACAAATCTGGAAGATTTCATAAATTCCACTCCAAAGGTATTACCATAGATTGCAGCTGCACAGAACAGGGAAACTGCCGGACAGATCCATAAAATCAGTGCGTACATCTTCTGCCCGATCGCCTGTTTTTTCGGATCTGCCAGTGTTCCAAATGCACAGAACAGATGTGCAAAAAGGCAGATCAGATATGGACCGAACACTGCAAATGCCCGACTACTGTAGCCGTTTGGAATGCCGTTGGCATCAAAATGTGTTGCCACCTGTTCCGAAAGTTTATTCCATAAAATCAGTCCCGCCAAAATCGGCAGAATCGTAATCATGCTTGTGATCAGAATGATCTTTTTATTTTTCTTCGTCATCTTCACTCTCTCCTTTCAGCTCTGCAAGCCAGAGCATCACTTCCTCAACCACAGAAATGTTAAGCGAATAGTAAATATAATTTTTCTCCTTTGTCTCGCAGACCAGACCTGACTTTTTCAGGATCTTCAGGTGATAGGAGATCGTCGCTGCCGTCATATCAAACTGTGCTGCGATATCTCCCGCTGACATGCTTCCTTCTTTCAGCAATGTCAGAATGTCACGCCGTACCGGGTCGGACAAAGCTTTGAATGTTTCTGCAAATCCCACGTCAGCCTGCCACTCAAAATGTGATTAAATATACTCACACCGAGATAATGTAGACCCTCACGAGTTCTACTTACTGCTTTATCGTGT